>Ga0210040_10000601_pt1 | contig 59621 bp, 51 predicted proteins | sample CryGeyCG12114_NA_FD_185462 | JGI IMG/M metagenome (GOLD analysis project Ga0210040, IMG submission 185462) | Groundwater microbial communities from aquifer - Crystal Geyser CG19_WC_8/21/14_NA (SPAdes) (version 2) | ecosystem: Environmental > Aquatic > Deep subsurface > Groundwater | place: USA...
CTCGATATTAGCTCGATACTAGCTCGATATTAGCTCGATATCAGCTCGATACTAGCTCGGCTAGCTCGAGTTAGCTCGCTGTTTCGATTCGTCGGGTAGTTACCACGTTCGGGCCAGCCGAGCTATAGAGCTAGCTCGCTAGCTCGATAAACTAATGAATAATTTTTTTTAAAAAAAAACCTTTAAGGCTATTAGTACTAAGGGGTAGTAGGATATAAGATATCTTCTATATATAGATTTTAACGAAAAATCCGTTAGAATCCTTAAAAGTTAATAAATATATATTAACTAAAGAGCTAGAGTCGATTTAGTAAATAGAGTTTAGCTACCTAAAGCTAGTCTTAAATAGGTTAGTCGAGCTAGAGCGAGCCACCTAAGAGCTAGTAGCGAGCTCGAATATTAATTTTAAAATAGCGAGCTAAAGCGAGCTAGAACGAGCTACTTAAAAGCTCTTAGCGAGCTAGAAAATAAAATTAAATATAATAAGCTAGATCGAGCTAGATCGAGCTGGTATCGAGCTGGTATCGAGCTGGAATAAAGAAAAGATAAGTAAAGAATCAGCTCGAGCTAGTATCGACCTAGCTCGATATAAGCTCGAGCTATATCGAGACAATCTATAAGCGATGGCCTGATATGTATTTGTTAACTCGACTTGTTGCGCAGCTCTCCTAAGGAGGTAGTATTAGCAGCGGACAAAACACGCTAGTATATCTATTCCTGCATTTAGGGAAATGGGTTAGGGCCGAAGGCTAGCGAGTACAGGAACGCTTATTAGAAAGGTGCATCGGTTCCGTTCCTAAAGGCGGTGATCTAGTAGAGGTTCATAGAAGCACCCGCACTCGCGCCGGCCGACGTAACCCTTTAGGGACTACCTCTAAACTTATTAATGTATTCTAGGAGGGTTATTAAACGGTTATAACCAGGATTTAAAGCTTACTTTAGATCTATTCTAAGGCCAGCCGCTAGTCGTAAAGGCTAGTATTTTATATCCTACTATCGGCGTTAAAGGTAGGTCCTACGAGCTAATTAAGTGAACCGAGGCGATAGTTAATAGTGATAAGGATGATACTCGAGGAAGTATATAGATCTAATATTAATCTTATAATAAGACCGGTAGGATTCCCTTATAACTTAGTACTTCTAGAGTAGAAGCCCCCTCTATATAACTAAACGAGCACGGGGGTATCCGCCGTAGGGCCTATCTTATAGATCGATCGCGGTACGAGGATATTAAGAAACAGATAGTCTTCGTTAGTCCGATCGTCTTTAGGAGCTTAATAGATTGTGATATTACTTCCCGAGGCGGGCGTGTTCGTAAACGCGCTGATGTTGTCCGAGTTTGTAAGGTAGCTAAGGATAAAAAGAGCTCTTGTCTTTTACTAACTAGCAAACCCCTAGGGACAGATGCGGCTATCCTTAGGCTTAACGTTATAATAAATAGTAGATTTAAGAATTATTACTAAGTCTACGCCTACTAGACCCCCTATTACTATATATTGAACTAGGCTACTAATTTTACCTTATAATAGGCTATAATAATAAGTATCGGTAGTCTAATAGTTATATATTACTAATTACTAAAAGTTACCAGTTTAACTAACTAAAATAACTAATTATTCAACTTAAAAATTAAGTAAGTTTTCCCCTTTCCCTCCCTCCCCCCTTTCCCTCCCTCCCCCCTTCCCCCTTTAATACTAAGACTAATATTAACCTTTTCCTATAGAAACTTATACTTAAATAGCCTTCTAGTTAGTTCTTAGAGGTTACCTACTTAGAGACTTGATTTAAGGTATTCTAAGCCTAAGTTATAAGTCTAAGAGCGAGTAACTATTAAGAACTAGAATAGAGGTCTTTATTTCTTTTTTTTACTAAATTTTCGGCTCGAGTAGCTTAACCTAATTTCTTATTACTCTTTATCCTAGGGGTAGTAGGTATAATAGGCTAATCTGCTAGTATATAACCCTACCTATTATAGACCTCTTTATATCGTACGAGTAGGTCGTTAATATACCGACGAATAAGCTCTTAGTTATTTAGTATTAGCTCTACCTACTTCGTTCTATATATCCTATCTAATTAAGCTGCGTTCGGGGACTTTTAACTACGTTTCTACGACTTAATACGCTGTTTTATTACTCGAATAATGCGTTTAGCCGAGTTAAGATCCGAAGACTTAGGTTTATTATCTATAAGGCGTAGATTTAGCTTCTTCGCTCGCTTATAAGCCTCATTATACGTCTCTATCGTTAATATACCGTGCGCTTAGTTATTATCGAGGAAGATCGGTAGTGAGAGATCGTACGCTAGGTCTTTTAGGTAAACGTTTTCTAGGTAGTTAGTAAAGTCTTTTAGCTATAGCTTATCGTTACCGTTCTTCCTATTATATCGGTAAATCTATAGTATACTATTATAGTAAATTATAACGATATAATAGTAGGTTTACGTATTATAACGAGCTTTTTATTAAATCTTATTCTTTACGTTTCGAGCTAGCTTATCGGGGCGACGATAAACGCGTTTCCTCTTCGCCGGCTCTCTTCCTACTTCGAACTCGTCGAGGTAGACGAATCGACGGTAGTATTTAATAAGCTTCTCCCTTACTCTTATAGCTTTATTTACGCGTTTATTAATCTAAGATTCAGTTATTGTCTTTATCTAGGTAGTAATATATTAGCGTACGCCTCGTTTACGTATACGACGCTATACTATATAGCTAGACACTTAATTAAAGCCGAGTTTACTTATAATATCAATATAGGGGATAATACCCTCGCGAAAGGACGAGTTTTCTACTATTTTAATAGCTTCGAGTTACTAGTTCTAAAGTAGCCGTCTTATACTGCTATTATAACGGTAATCTTCTACTTTAAGCCTCTAGTGTTTTAGAATACGATAGCCTTAACGCGGAGAAACGTCGTACTTATTAAATAGCTTCTCGTTAGTAAGTTTAGTACTATAGGTTTGCTTTATTATTAGAACGGCTGTTCGTCGTAACGAACTTACCGTTTTTCCCTTATTTAGCTTCCGAGGCGAGAGTGGTAGCTTCTGTGGCGATAGGTGATGCTTAAAAGACCTGTGCTTTCGTCTATTCTTGAATTAGCTTCGAGTTGTGGCCATTTTGTACTGTACAATATATAGAAATATCCGGTTGTTGAGGTTTTCTATCAAATTGGCGAATTCTCAAGTCTGCCATCTATCATGACGTCAAGCCTAATCCTGACCATCGTTCACCAAAGTCCGATCAACCCACGGTGGCTGCGGCGCTGCGAAGCGCAAGTCCCCTACTGGCGGTTGACCATAACGGATGTTGCTGAAGTTGTAGTAGTCTCCAGTGGCCTGCAATATCCGGGTGAGTAAGGTTACTACTTGATGTGTCATGAAAGTCACCGCTTACATTGAAAGTAGCTTACCAGAGCCCATAGCCAAGATCCACGATGGGGCCAAACTCTGCACAACAATTCGTAGTGAGCAACAACCACAGCATCCACATATTCAGCCCCTTCTCCTTCATCATGTAATGTTTTTAGTAGGTGAAGACACTTTCCAGATGATATACAAGATGTTGATTCGTTGTAGTGTAAGGCTGGATGTATCAAGCGAAAGGTTTAGAACGAGCGGCCTTGAATCCTTCGATGGCATTCTAATTTTATGTTTCATTTCGCACGTCCTCGGTTGTCTCGTTATCTGGAGTAGATACTATGCACTACGGGTTCACTGGATAGGTTTCCTTCGCAAGGAATGCTTCTTCTGGTTAGTAACGCGCTTGCACTAAGTACCCTAGTGCAAGAGCGAGATGCTCACAGTCCTGTTTTGGCGCGGTGACGAATACGTTTGCACTTTTGTGGAAACCCCGTATCGTGCCAGTGCAGTGTGAAATGCTGTTCCTCGGCTCGCAAGGTTGTGGGGAAGCATCCACCATGACCTTCATTATTGCGTCTTTTGCAATAACATTAGTCCGTATTCGCGACTTAGCAAGCCTCTTTACCCTCGGATGGCCAAATCTTTTATACCGTCGTGATTCTGTGACGAAGACGTTGCTATCGCTGCTTATGGCCGAAGGGCGTAGGCTACTTACGTGATTGATAACAAATACTAAAACGCCTTCGAGATCTCGAATAGGAAGAGCGAGGTGTTACGTTGCTCCTTACTACCTAGAGTATGATAGAGCTTGGTTAGGAATAGGTAGTGTAGATACTGGCTTTGGTAAGTATATAGAGACAGGTCGAGGGAAAGATTTAAGAAGGGTTAGACTAAAATGACTTATGTGTGGTTTTAGTAGAATCTTCCGAAAATTGGAATCCACCGTATCGACGTTACGCAGGGCTAAAGAGTTAGGTAGGGGCTCCCCTGAGGTGGGTAACCCATGAGGTGATGTTGGGGAGGAACATACGGAATCCGGGACAATTATCCCCCGTGACTGTAGGCTCAATAACCTCGAGCCAAATCCCACTTTAATGGGTGGGTTGGATTGTGGGAGTGGGGTTGCGGGCTCTGGCTGGGGGGCCTAACCCGTACTTTACCCCGATTCGTCACAGATGGAGGGGAGAAGGTCTTCTGGTGGCGTGTGACATTAGCAAGTACTCCCAGATCATTGTCTTTCTTTCTTCCAATACCCTGAACTCGGCTTTATACATAGCCAAATTCTGTCGCAACCCCTCCACGGAGTAGAAGCCACTTTGCAAAGCCCGCCAGCCAGCTTTTCCACTACAGATTGAGCAGATTTGCAATATGTGGACACCCGTTGGACGGCCAAGGAGTGCTTGCACCGCCTGCAAAACACAAAAAGTGAGCCAACATGCTTCTGCTTGATCGTTAAATACGGTCATTCATTGCTCACCATATGTCAACAGATACGGTGTTCAGGAGAGCGTCCTGTCTGTAAACGATGTTCTAGGTTAAGACGTACTTGTGTCTATAGCAATCAGGCTTTTCCGCGATCGACCTCTCAGACATCTTTATCAGTACCCAAAAGCGGAATTTGGGTATCGTCAGTAGCAGGTGAACCGAATAACAGGATTCCGCCTTACGCCGTCCCACCTCCAGTTGGTCCACAACATGAGCTTATGCCTATTGACCTGTCTAATTCTGGAGCAGCTATCTCAGGTCGCCAGCTCCAAATTAATGGCGCAGTCCGAGCATGCATATCTTGGAATTTCGCAGGACTTGACGTACACTTTGGCAGAGTTGTACTTTGAGACAGCGTACAATGCCAGCCTCCTATTACACAAGGCGTCCTTTTTAGCGTCGCTGGCAGCTGGAACCGCCTGTCCTCATGTCGTCCTCAGCGTGTGTGCTTGGGGCGCCAAGTACGTATGTACCAACACCTTTCGTTCCTTGGAAGATTGACTGTCTTCACACAGTTTCTACCGCGACGGAAATGGCGTGGCATCATTGAAAACCCACGGCTTCATGATGGAGTGGGCGAAGCGAGCTAGTACATTGGTGTTCCAAGATGTTCACAGCCTCAGTCAGGATAACATGGTGACTTTCTGCATCCTGAATCTGTTCTGGTACTCCCAGGGATCGTGGAGAGAATCTTACCTCCACAAAGGTAAATCTGGTAACCCCAGCAGAGATTCAAGGAATGCCACTTACTGAGTTCAAGGGAACGCGTTCCTTCTCCTCCATGCGAGAGGCGTAGGAGTGTCTAAAACGAACATGCCGAATTCATTGGAATTTGAAGTTCGACGTCGTCGTTTCTGGGCATGTTATCTTACCCAGTGTGCGTTAGGGGAGTCGTTGACGGTATTCGAGTCGATAACCGACGTTTTGAAGTTCACTCTCCCTTGGGGAGAAAGCGACTTCGATGCCGGTACTGCGCAAGATTCTGATACCTACCTTGACTCTGGCAGGACCGATGGGCGAATATTCGCCGAACTTATCAAAGCCTTCACGATGTGGTAAATGGCATACGCTGCTTGCTGCGCAAGGATGCTGACTCGACTTCCAGGGCTTCAGTACTTTCGCTTGTGAAACGTCGGGACATAGATAGCCATGACAGTATGGTCGGTATCTATGCTCTTGACAACGATTTGTCCAAATGGTGGTCCGAATTGCAGCCCGACCTTAAGCTGGACCCACGAGGTATTGCTGACGTCCCGAATACTTGGCTCTCAAGAATGCTACTACTCAACCTTATCTACCACCAGTCTCTCTGTGCGCTGCATGCTTCGAACATCCCGCTTTTTTCCTGGGTCGTTGCGGATGAAAGCTGGTCTACGGCGCGGCGATCGCAGGCGCAAATAGCTTTCGAACACGCATGCGAAGCCTCAACCTTGATGGCAGCTGTTATCTCCATCCGCAAAAATCTGAATCCAGCACATACATTCATTGCTTATGCAGCATACAGTGGATGTGCTATCCAGTTGCCGTTCATGTGGTGCTCGGACGTAGTAGTGAGGCAACGAGCGATCACGAACGTCCAAACGAATATCAAAGTGATCCACTCAATGGCACAGGATTGGAAATTTGCGTCCCTATTGGTAAGAGGTTCATTCCCGTTGCAATCCTACTGTCACTGATGCCTTGTGATATAGAAGCTGCACATCGCATCCCTCTACAAGATTCATGAGAACTATGCACGTACGAGCACTTTGGAGGATGAACCTAAGAATGTGGACATGGAGAAGCTCCTCAACTTCAAGGTCAATGCTATTAACGCTCGAAAATCCATCCTCGGGTTTGTTGAAATATTACGAATCCAGGGAGAGGGATATGTAAAGCAGGGAGCCGAGAGTACTGATCTAGGCATTCAACGAGACGAGATGGAAGAGTCGCCGCGACCCACGCAGGCAGGCGGCGAGAACTACGACGCCACCATGCAAGCTGCCCCAGACCAGGACGTTGAAGCGCAGCCACCGAATTCGCCGCTGTCGAATCCAATTTCTGTGCGAAGTGGTGCACATGAGGCACGCCTCAGCAGTCCTTCGCTTCCGCAGCAGAGTCTCGAACACGGGATACGTCCGGATGCAACTCAGGACCAATCTGTACACATGCAACGCCCACATCTTGGGGCCACGAGCGCTTTCGTGCCTTTTGAGGCTACTCAAGCAGACCAACAGTGGCCATTTGAGGTTTGTCACCCATTCTTCGATCCGGCCATGCCAAGTCTCATCTCCTACGGCGAGGTACCAGATGTGTCTCAGTTCGGGGCCATTCCGATGAGCTTAGGTGACCTTGAGTTTGGACCATGGGACATGCCGGTTGGTGTCGCGCTGGACGGTTGACCGGCGCTTTGAACGCCAACGCGAATGTCAAGGGTCTGCGGCGAAAAGCGATCAAAGCCTTTGTCTCTTTTATTCATGGAACTTGCTGATGCTTGAGAGGTCTAACAAGGATCTAGGAACTGTCACCCTTCCGTAGTGAACGAATCTGTTTCGGACCTCAATCGGCCACGAAGGAAAATCCTCTTCTGACCATCAATCACTTGCCACTGCCCCGCACCATCCCATGTGCTACGCCCAGATCTTCCTTGACCGGCTTCCCATTGACCGTCAAAGGCTTGCAATCTTGCAAGACAAACAACAATCTCGCCCATTCGGTTTCGTTGGGATTATGCCACGCGTGCATTGTCGCTCGCTGGACAGCGACATCCCCACGCACCATTTCAGTCATGCTTCCGTCATCTAGCTCCAGTACGATTCTGCCTTCCAGTACAACACCAAAGTCGAGACTCTGCGTGCGGTGGATGAACCCTTTACTGCCTGGCGCAAAGTCGGCGAAACGGATGACGGTTCCGTTGGCTCGAACAATGCCAAGAGTTCCCTCTGCTACCAGGTCCTGGTACTCTTTGATGTCGATATCGTCATTCAGATCCGTGGGGATAGCGGATAAAGTGTAAATATCGGTGGAGGTAAATCGGTGCTCGGCGTAGAGCTTTGCTTTTGGCTGGGCGGAGCTCTTTATAATTGCTTTGCCATCATCATTATGTGATGTGATGTGCACGGTTGGAAGGTGGAGAGGAGATCCCCTGAATTCAGTGTCAGTGCTCCCCATCTCCTTAGATCTGTCTCTGCTCTTGGGCAATGCGTTTCGATGATTGACGCACGAAAGGAAAAATCGTGCTAGGATACTAAGATTCAGCCAGACCACTGGAGGATCTTATCTCTATAAGATCTATCGAGTGTGATGAGTGATCTGCCTGGAGCAGTGTGAGAAGACATTCCGACGTGCCGAATCCCTTAAAGGTAACCCGGAACTCAGGGCTTGGGCCTTTGCGTTTTCCGCTTCCGCTTGGTCTATCTAGAGCTCCGCCGTATCTGCGGGCTGTCAGAGCGTGTGCGAAGTGCCCAGTAGACAGTCTGCTAGATGAAGTTACCTCCCGGTCGGTTGGACAAGGTTGGGAGATGATGGGTGGTGGGATCGGGCTACCAAGCCTCATGCTCGGAAAATGGGGTATCGGCTCCGCCGTTTTCGCCTTGCCTCAATCTGTTTGGAGCTCCGCCGTATCTGCAGAGTGTCTGCCTTTGTGTTCAGCGGACATATGCCGGGGGAGACTTTAAACAGCTGGACACGGTCGGAAAATGATAAGTGGGACCGGATTACCAAGCCTCATGCTCGGAAAACGGGGTACCCACGTTCTGATCGCCACCGCAAACCTTGCATTGCTTGGAGTACCACCCTTAGTCGAATCAGTGGAGATTCTCCGCAGTAGAAGAAGTGTTTGCACCTTGAATGTAAACGTTACGACCGAAGACGATGGCTTTGGGCTATATGAAGGGCTAGAACCCAAACAGGACGTGCCTAGTGTTGAGCGAGCCCCTGGACTTGGAATTCATTTTACGTTCTACCTCACCAGGGCTGAAATTTACTGAACAGGAGAATCACGCCCTTGGTTGAGAGCCTGCTGTTACGATGATGACTATCACGGGTTTCTACATGATCTCATTCGCCGTGACGTTGGCATTGCTCGGGATAGGGGCACTAATATTCCGGGTGTGTGCTCGCACTGGATCTCAACTGTCGATATCGAGCAGCTCACGGCCTCAAAAGGTGTTCTAAAGAGGGCTTTTTGATCTGCTCAGCTCCATCCTAGGTCCATAGTATACCAAATTCACCAGCCTTGTACTAAAGTGTAACATCTTAACCGGCAACCGTATCTTCTACATACACAATCTTCACCAGAAATACGGGACACTTATCCGGATTAACACCAATAGGGACATCTCTGGCTAGTCCTGTGGTTGTCCTAGGCCGAAAGTGAGTGCTAGTAGATCGTAAAGATACGGAACAAAGGGGATGTACATGTAAATATCGTGTATGCCCTGGCTGGCGCCGCGCCGCGAATACGGTCTCCACCTTCGCCTGACCTCTAATTCCCGGGCAAAACCTTTCCATAACACGCTCCAAATCCGACGTTGCCGGATCCATCGCTAGGTCGGATTTGGCAGAGGAACTCCACAATATCCCCGTCTTCGAGGAATGTCCGACTGATTTTCTCTGACTGCGACCCCACCGCAGTCATCTCATAGGCTTCAGTTCCAACGCGAGACAGCTCGAGAAAGCAGCCTTGCTCCGGTCGGGTTGGACCAGACAGAGTCCCTGTAGCAAGCAAGTCACCTGGACATAGCGGGCAGCCACCACGTGAGTGGTGAGCTAGCATCTGCGCAAAGGAGTAAACGACATGCTTTGTGTTGCAACTTGACATTTGATATTTCTGCGACGCAACTAATTCGAAGCGACCGAGTCAGCGCTGCAATGTGGGTAGAAGCGCGGTACTCACCCTCCAGCGTTGCTCGGATGCTAATGTCATAAGCTGACTTGGTCTCCTTCTGAGTCAAATAGTCGAGAAAGGGACGCTACATGAAAATCAGTGTTTGGAAAGGCCACGTACCACTGTACAGGGACGTACATCGGATGATGTCGGAGTCGTGCGGAAAGGCTCAAGCGCCTCGAATGGGACGATCCATGGCGAAATCTGAGTCGCCCAATTCTTGGAGGTGAATGCGCTTATTTCGTTCGCTTGAAAGTCGCGCGCAGACCAGTCATTCAATAACACGAAGCCGAAAATGTGGTCCTCGGCCCGATCGACATCGATTTCCTCGCCCATTGTATTGCCCTGTCCGATGACCGCCGCAAACTCGACTTCAAAGTCGACCTTTTGGCAATACCCAGACGTCGGCTTGCCGTTCACTCGCGTTTGGCCTTTGGGTCTGCGTACCGGCGTGCCAGACACAACGACGGACGACGACCGGCCGTGATATGCTGGAGGCGCATCCCAGAAGCTGGGAATCAATTCGGTAATGCTCGCACCTGCTTGCAAGAAATCCGCCGACTGTCATGACACACTTGGTTAGCTGAGTTCGATCGCTAACCGTCAGTGGTGTAAAATCTCACGTTCTGCGCATGGTACAGCCCAATGAAGAAGTCAGTATAATCGCCGACGAGCACAGGCAGATGCATGATAACACTCTGCAGCGGGACTAGGCACTTTTGGCGACGGTCTTGATCATCGCGCAGGACCTTGGCAAGTTGAGTGTCTTTGACAAGCAGCTCCTTTAATCTCCTTCGAAGTCGGCTATGGACCTCTTTTCCCAGACCAGCGTACACATTCAGGGTCTCCCGTTCCAAAGCAGTGGTGTCGAACTCAAGGTCGTCAAAGATGTGATAACTAGCCAGCATTTTCAAATCCAGGACACTCTCGCCGATGGCAACGCCGATGCGAGGACCTTCCGTGTTGGTGCTGAAGACTCCATATGGTAAGTTGGACAGCGAGAAGTCCGAATCTGATGCCACAGGAATCCAGGACGCCATTATCGGAAGGTTGCAATAATCAGATCAATTGCTTAGCTGGGTGCAAGTCATGGGGATGCCATGGTTTATGATTGTTTGCTCGTCCACCTGAGAAAGTGGTCGCCTCCGCGCGATCGACGATCCGTATTGTGTTGCCTCCATTCCAATGATCCGCGAAATGCGAAACATTGACTAGGCAGGTTAGATGCAGGTCACTGTGTTCTCCATGTGTTGCAGACCTTGCAACCTTTTTGGAAGTGGCTGGGTAGTGCGCGGACCCCGTGCATTGGCCAGCGGAATATCCCAACCTAAACCGGGAAGGACTTTTGCGAACATAGGAGGCGACACCTTTCAACTTCCACTGATCTCGGAAAAGTGGTCTGAGATGTTGAAGAGAACTGGCCTGGGAAATTATCAACTTGTTCCAGGTAGGACCACGTCGATTCAGGATTTGGCGGTTACATAGTAGTTGCCTTCTCTCATCGCACCGATTGATCCCCAAAATGCGCCCGAGTACTCCGTACGGGATATAGCGAGGGATTTCTACCGGTGTCCTTGGCAGGATGCTGCGACACAATCGCATTGACATTGTTTTCCGTGTTTTTGCGATTCGTCAGGCCTCAAGCGGGTTGCTGACAACGTCTGATATGTGGGCGTACTAGACACTGTGCCTTGCGTATCCACCCTGTGCCCCAAACCGGTGCTCACGAGGGCTCGGAAAGCAGGGGGGCCTGGTGCATCGGTTAACAATGACGCAATATCCCGACATTGTCGTGGGCAGTAGAACGTGCAATCCCCAGTTCACTACGTCCACCGTGGAAAGGCCAATAAGGGTAATGACCAGACGCAGGATTATTCTTCAATAACTTATTGTCCCTAGTGTCGAGACAAGCGCAATGTCACATTGTATTCGAGAAGCGCACCCTTCACGATGATCTCCATCAACTTAGACATATCTCGATTTGTTGTCCCAGTGGTGTTGGTCGCCATCGCATCCACGATATGTTGGGTGAGTGCGTCAGATTCCAATTTGGTCACCAATCTGAGGAAGCTCACAAATGTGCAGGCACTTTTCAAGATGCTTCTGGACCCCCTCCGTGCCATCCCAGGTCCGTGGTATGCGAGCTTTACGAGTATGGTGCTCAAGTACAAAGTCTTGACCGGGCAACGCATGTTCTATATCCATGACCTTCACAAGAAATACGGCCCTCTAGTCAGAGTTGACCCAAATGAGGTCAGTGTCAACGATTTGGAAGGTTACCGAGAGATTCACCGGATCGGAAGCGGGTTTGTTAAGTCTGAGTGGTACGACCTGGCCACGCCTGGAATTGAGCCCCACGCCTTTACTATGACTCAGGTCCACGAACATACAGCTCGTAGGAAACTTTTGGCCCGTCCTTTCTCTAGATCCTCCCTCCTGGCGAATTTTCAGGCCTTGGTGACAGATCGCGCTCGGTTGGCAGTCTCCAAAATGAAGTCTGAAGCTATGAAGGGAGATCTTGATATAATGAAATGGTGGACTTTGATGACTACGGATGTTATTGCACAAGTTGCTTTTGGTGAAGACTCTCGTCTCTTGGAGGCTGGTCAAGTAAGTTGCTGTTCCAACGCTCGCAGTCCTCTGGTGGTGTATAGTACACATACACACCCAAAGTCCTTGATTATTGCGAAAGCTAAACAAAGGGCTAGAAAACTCAGTACATCGACGACTTGGAGAGCATCTTGGTAGCCTGGGCATATCAAGGCGAGGCACCCTTGCTGTACAGCCTGATGCGAATCGTATCTCCAAGTTTCATTGGAGAATGTGATAGATGCCTCCGAAACGTCGTGGATTATGGAATAACAGCTGCCTCTAGGGCTAGGAATGGTGCCCTGCAGCGATATAACATCATTAGTGGCATGATTGAGGCAAGCCAAGCTGAAGGGATGAACATGACGGACTCCGACCTGGGATCACAAGCCTCCGCATTGATCGTTGCGGGCTCAGGCACTACGGCAGTCACTCTGACTTATGCCGTCTGGGCCATCCTCTCGCATCCAACGGTAAGGACAAGGCTCGAGGAGGAAGTTTACGGTATCCCCAACGACTACAATGACACCATCCTAGAGAAACTTCCCTATCTGAAGGCCGTTATCACAGAGACCTTACGTCTCTACGGATCGGCACCTGGTGCCTTACCTCGCACCACTCCCTCCAAAGGAATCGAGATCTTGGGTAAGTATATCCCTCCGGGGGTAACTTTGGCGACCCAGAGTTACAGTATACATCGAGATCCTTCGATCTTCCCTGACCCAGAAATGTAAGTGAAGCCCGACTGCAACCCAAAAGACCCCAAACGACTCATACTGACGGTATAGCTTTGATCCCGAGCGGTTTTATAATAAAGATCTAGCTGGGCCACAAAAGCACGCATTTGGTCCGTTTGGAGGAGGGACACGAGTGTGCCTAGGGATTCATCTAGCCGAAATGGAGCTACGACATGGCATCACTGAGTTCTTTCGCGAATGTCGCGAATTTGAGCTCTCCGAACGTACGACTCCGGAGTCGATGGAAATGGAAAACTACTTCTTGATCAGCCCGAAGAGCAAACGCTGTTTGGTCAAGAAGAAGACTGTCTCCGAAAAATCTCGTATGAATGGCTAAACAAGTATAACGGGACTGGAATATGAGCACCAAGAATTTGTGATCTTGAGGTCTTTTAGCAATCTTGCTGCCCTTCCTGAAATCTGCTTCCCCGCCTCAGAAGTCATTAAACCTAGCCTAAATTGATCCGAAAGGAGAGAATCGCCACGGGAGCCTAGGGAGGAGCGCGGGACAGAGAATATCTGTACATTTAGCTTGCCAGCTTCGATAGGTGCTATGAAGATGAAGGCAAATGATATTCCAGAAATGGGAAGGAAATGGGGGCACATATAACACAGCAGTAATTGAAAATCACAGCAAGAGTCTAGCTTTTATGCCCAGCATGGGCAGCAGGAGTGCTATGGTCGTGGGCTACCTGTGCGCACATGAACTTCAGATTGTTACATAGCGGACAGAAACACAGCATACGGAGTACAGTACGTTATCACCGCCTGATGTGCGTGGCAAGGACATGGATATCCCAAGGATGTGCGCGCGACCGAGCATGGATTCTCGTCTGACAAACCGTACCCTCACGCACGACTCTCCTTATATCAGCAGGCTCAACGATCTCTTCGAAGCCTGGGTGAGATCCAATCATTTCGATGATTGATACCTAGGAATAATAGTTAAGCATACACACTCACTTACTGGCTCTGGAGTCAGTGCGGTACGTTTCAGGGTGTCTTCATCTTAGGTGCCAGCAGTTGAGTTTGATCTTAAACAAGGCGAATACTGAACCCACCAAGGTACGACTGCCTCAGTAGGTTGCCAAGGCGGACGTAAACTTTAAAGTGGCACTGGCAGACGGGCATACACGGTGCTGAGGGACGACGTACAAAAGACGCTGCTTGAGGACACTCTTAACCCTATCCGCTTGTGCGGGTCGAAGAGTGAATAGTGGCCGAGCCGTGGTGATGCTTCGCCAACGTCTTAGCTCAAATCTTCATTATGGTCAGTGTTTCAGAACGCTCGGGTATGGCAGTCAGTGGACGCAACGAGACGCTGACAAAGGTGTCGTTAACCAGAACCCCTTTTTCCCAGCATTGGGAGTTCCGCAACGAACAAGATCAGTTTGGTCTGGATAAACACCTCTTGCACGTAAACGGTGCGAGGACTTTAAACAGTAAACCTGCAGGAACGGCAGCTAGTCTACGTAGACTATAGACCAGAAGACAGAGCGTATCAACTCTGCCTGCCTTCTCCATTGTCAATGTTGTCATCCTAAGACTCTTGTAAAACACTTGCCCAACTGACTCCCTTCCTACTCGATCTTCTTGAGCCTCTATGGCCCGAGAGTCACGTCTAGAACGTGAAGATTGTGATAGCACAAGATAATGTCTGTGCCCCTCCAAGTCCCCTTAGTTTAGCAGGGTGCCACCATCTTCCCTGGTCAGTATTCATTCTCACACCAAAAAGGCTGCTATGACTTACCAATTGTTATGAATGTCCCCGTCGCATAATCCGCCCGGATTGTGTACAGATACGCCTCTGCAATATGTTCCGGCGTTGCCACAAATCCGAGTGGCAGACTCTGACTCGCCTGGTCGACCATTTCCTTCTGCTCTCCAATACTTTTGCCCAGTTTATCCCACAGCTCGGTCTTGACGATCCCTGGCACGACCGTGTTGACGCGGATCTTCTTGACTGCAAGATCTGTCGCAAGGCCTTTGGTTAGAGCGAGGATGCCGCCGTTGAGCGCGCCCCCAACGGCTGCACCCTTACCGGGCTTCAAGCCTACGGTGCCGGAGGTGAGAGTGAGCGAGCCGCCTGGCCGGACGATGTCATATTTCAATAGCGCTAGCAATTAACTCTCAACACTTGCATCCATGCTTCACACCATTTGGCTCGCTTACCTTTTCCTGCAATCACGGCACCCCAGAACTTGACACCAAAGAGATGCTTCGCATCGTCCAAGCTCAGATCCTCTAGCTTGCCCCGGATAATGTTATCCACGGCCGAGAAAACCAGATGGTCGATTGGTGCTAGGGACTGCAATGTCTTGGTGAATCCCTCCTCGTCGCGCACGTCGGCCACCACGCCCTTCGCATCCGACGAATTGAGTCGTCTCAGCGCCGCATCAATCTTCGACCGGGAAGAGGAAATGATGGTCACTTTGGCGCCAACATCGGCGAGTGCTGCCGCAGCACCGTAGCCGATCCTGCATTCTTGACCGTCAATACTTCTGGTACCGGACGAAAGTGCTACGTATTGACGGCTGCCACTCACCCTGTACTTGCACCCACCACGACAATGTTCTGACCACGAAGTTTGTCTGCGTAGTTGCCCATGTTGAGACCTCTGGCTCATCAGTGATCGAACATATCCTAAAACTGGAAACTCACCACTGAAGCATATATGTACATCAGATGTTGCTCGATTTGTGCCATCAACGATCAGAATGGCGTCAAGCGCACTGACCCATACGGCCTCCTTACGGAATTTTGTTTCCAGATTGAGATCCTGCGCCGCATGCGAGGAAGTCTATGGTACCGTATACAGGAGATATGTCCGTACCTAGTACGTATCTGCCGCGCATCGAATTGAGTAGCAGTCCCGGAAGCTGACAACTGCGGGAAATCGGTCTAGAAGTGGTTTTCCGGCCCATTTCCCGAATATCCAAGACACGGAGATAACTTAGTGTCGCTTTCGAATTCCGCTTTGTACGGCTTGAAGGACAAACGTCACCCGTATTGTCATGTATATCAACGTAATCAGTTGTTACAAGGTTAATGCCGATTTGACCTTGACAGTCACGCCCGCTGCTCGTCCAAACCCGAGCAATGACAGTTGTCACCTGGCCATGAGTAAGCCGTCCTGAGCTGTGGCTGTGTGCAGTCCTGCTTCACGCTTTTACGTGCTTGAGCAGTCTCCCTGAGCAGCCCACCCTGCGTCTTACAGCATTCCCAGCTTTAGCCAACCTGTACAGAGGTTCCAAACGTTACCGCATAGTCCTTTTCGAGGCTGCTAGACTGAATGTTCAGATCGTGGGTATCTTACAGTATGCAAAGGGGGCCAAGCAAGATTGGTATGCGGTCTAGCGCAGTAGACCAATCCTCGAGAAGAACCAACACTGTCATCCTCCCCCGCAGGGTAGCATTTGCTTGAATCCCGCCGGTATATTCAAGGCATTTGATATCTCTCTCACCACCGCAACCCCTAATTTGCAGCTTCATGACTGAAGTAATCCTCGATAAACTCAACAACGGTATCGGAGGCGACTTTCACGGTGCCATAGCCGTCTCCAAGCGTCATGGTGGATCTGGTAGTGTTGGATGAAGGTGCCCAATGTGCTAGATTGGCACCGTTAGGGTTGCCTGTACTGATGAAGTTGACCCAATAATTTGACATAACATCCGCTATCATGTAATCTTGACTTGTCCAGTTCAACGTCTGCCCAGTCAATGTTGTGCCCCATGGCATATTGTCAAGAACATAGTTGACCTCGCTTCCGTGGAAGGCACCCGACGTCTGGCCCGGAGGAGCATGGGTCCAGTAGTAGGTGTAGACGTTGCTCTTCGCTCCGCCAGCTGTCCATGCATCAGCCCAAAGCCAGCTCGAAACGAGACTTTGGTTTCGATAGAAATTGTTGGTCTGGTTGTTGGCTTCGTTATCATTGGCGGCAGGGAACAGGCGGAAGAACTCATCAGCAAGTCCGATTGGTGCAAAGATGCCTTCATTGCTTGATTTGAAGGTGGTGATGTTCACATTGGGGCTAGGGTATGCGGCTCCACTTTCATCTTTGTTGTTACCAGTCATAACCGGGACGTCGCTGTGGTTATTGAGGGCTAGCGACTGGGCATAGTTGTAAAGCAAGATGTAATTGTCGATGTTGGGGCGAAAGTACGGCGGTTCGATGTAGGCTTCGTTATCGTCGAACGGTGTTCCTACGAACGTCGTGTCGGATTGAGTCCTAACTCCGAGAATTGTAGCCAAGGAGAGGTTCCGTGCTTCAGCGATAGTACTAACATTGAGCGACGTGAGGAAACTTGTACCATGTGCTTCAGCTGTAGACAGGTCGAGGTGACTAGTGGCGAGGCTTTCGGTAAGAGGATCGCAAGGAGCTCTAGCACCGCTTTCGGCGATTGCACCCTGAAACAGACCAGACGCTTGAGGCGAGTAAACGTGGTCAAGGACCGAAGCGGCTCCAGCTGACTGACCACCAATGGTGATGCGGCTACTATTGCCTCCGAATAGCTGAATGTTCTCATTCGTCCAGTGAAGTGCCGCCTGCTGGTCCATCAGACCCCAGTTTCCGGAGCCATTGTACCCGGTTTGGGCAGATAGCTCGGGATGTGCGAGAAACCCCAATGCCCCAAGACGGTAATTCATAGTCACAACGACGACGCCTTTCTTTGCCAAGCCTGACCCATCGTAGGTCAGATCTGAGCCGGACCCTGACTCAAAACGTCCACCATAGATCCAGAAGAAGACCGGATAGCTCGATGTGTTCGTGAAACCCTCGGGGGTCCAAATGTTGAGGAACAAGCAATCCTCATCAGCAGTCGAGCCAGGGCCAGGGCCACCCGCTGGACAAGCGTTACCAAAAGTCGTTGCGTTCTTAACTCCGGTAAAGCCCGCCGGGTGAGGTGGGTGTGCCCATCTGTATTGTCCTGTCGGAGGGTCTGCATAGCGAATGCCTTTGAAAACGTTTACATCGTCAACATACTCTGACACTGTTCCCTGATAAGTACCACGCTGGGTCTCAACAATGGGGTTTGAGACAGCTGTAGCGCCCTGGTAGAAGGGAAGGCAAAGTAGAGAAAATCTCACTAAGGTCCATAAGTTGCAGACGCCCATGTTTGGGGGAAGTCGAGAAGTGATTGACTGTTAGGTTGACTGAATGCAATCAGAGCACTCTCGGACGCGACCTTTGGGATTACATGATGTTAAGTAGTTGCCGATAGGAAACCTATACGCGGCGCTTAGCATTGAGTGGGTATGAGCATGGGCGTCACGTGATGGTAGCGGGTCAATCCTTGGCGTTTACAGGAGAATACAAACTCTATTCTCACCAGTTACTTGGTGCTTACTGGTACATTGATCTGCTGTAGCGCACCTATTCGATGGTGACGACGTTGAAGACAAAGCTTGTATTCAGTAAAGATACAAAGATCGACTAAGTAGCCACAGAGCGGCGTTGGAGGTTACGTACGCTCTAACGTAGTGTGTCCCTGCTTACGTGGAATTAAGATTTGATGATCGTACAAGCTGCGTACAAAAACCTTACCTAGAAAATCGTGGTAAATGTGGGTTATGCCAATTGGGGCTTCAAAGCTTATGCTGATTTGAGGTGCATGACTTTAGGTTTGTCAAGCTCAGGCGAGGCACAATCACAGGTCAATTAGGCGGTCGTTTAAGCTTAATATAGCTAGGACGAATTCTACCTCTATTGCCAAGTTTCTAGGTTATAATTCGTAGGATCCCGAATTAGAATAACGGGATAAACACCGAGACAACAGTCGCCCTAGCAGTTAGACTCCGAAGCAGTAGCAGCATGCCTACTACTGTGGCTATTGTATACACAGCCGTGCTTACGCGTCGACAACGTCGCTCGCAGTAAGCAAAGTCTCTGGCCAGCGGGAACTCAAGTCAGCAGACTACACAGACTGCTACTTCCCAGACGATGAACGGGCCAAGCCTGCCGATGATTCAACCACAGACTTCTCGTAGAAACACCTTGTTGTTGGTAATTCACAATTCACTGGGTCCAGCATCTACCACCCCTCTATTTTGGGGGCAACGGATAACATATACGGATCGCTCACTGTCCGACACCCGACACCCGACGCCCAGCATTTGCTACAGCCTTGCCGTCGCAAGCAACAGTGTTATAATAGCTTGTACTGAGAAGGACAGACGCGCGAGCATATATTCAATGGAAGCAAACCAGATATCGTTGTTGGTCAGGTAAAATATAATTCTCTATATTTCCAACTTGTTGAACACTGAGAATCAGGGGCTTCAATGTACCACTAATAGACATATCTGAAGCCTGTCTTCATCTGCCAGCCTGATACAGAATTCTCCCTACCCTCTGCTGTGGCCTGCTCAGCTCTTTCTAACTTCTTGTTTTCGCGCTGGTGGACCAGACGTAGCAACAAAGCTAACAAAGCTACCACAAGGCACATCGACGCGTTGATGGAACCTCCCATAGTGTACTGAGGAGCTGTTGACGCTGGGTAGATGTATGAACCCCAGATAGAGGCACAGTTTCCAAGCATGTTGCAGATTGCGATGGCGGACGAGCGTTTGACCATTGGTCTGATGAAGGAGTTGGCGATCCAGGCGACGATAATTTGGAAAGCTGGGACAGCACCGATAGGCATCTGTGAAGGGGCTATTGTTAGCACGTGCAAAACGGCCAAGAGACTCAACCGGGTGGACTTGACACTTACAAGGTACATGCCGAACATTCGTGCACCGAGGTTGGTACTGCCTGTCACAATGGCATTGCCGACAGCCGATACAAGCAACATGGACATGATGTGAATGCTTCTGTCGCCAGTGCGGCCAGCAGTCCATGTGGCCAAGACGGCTGCGCACCATGCCACAAACCAAACTGGTACCTACTAATGGTCAGTTCCATGTTTCGAATGACGGGTATTTGGCTGAGGAGGACTAACCGTGAGCAACAATGTGGTAATGTTGTCGTAGTCCAGAGTTTGCATGATTGAGGGGAAAAAGTATTGGAATGTCATAGTGAGGATTGACAAGTGTTGCAGAAGGATGAAGATGTACAACCGGTAGTCCGTGAGGCACAACTTGAGGCCCACCCAGAGGGATGTGGCTTCACTCTCATCATCCTCTTCGGCGTCGAGTCTCAGCCGCCACTGCGCGAATGCGCGTTGTTCATCGGACAACCACTTCGTCGTTGTTGGGAAGTTGGGGAGAACGAAGATGCTCAGGACGCCGAAGAAGATGGTAATGATACCGTTGATGATGAAGAGCCTGCAAACAAATTAGATGGGCAAGAATTGTGAAGGTATCGTGGCAAGACCTACCATCGCCAACCGGCAAGACCCAAGTCACCATCCATATTCCCCAGAATGCCAGCACCCATGAGGCCACCAAACATGTTGGCCAGCGCCACTCCGCTGTATAGCCAGGCAATCCGCGAGGACAATTCGCTACGGGTGTACCATGAACTCAGTAAGAACACTGCCCCGGGGAAGAAAGGAGCTTCAGTGACACCGAGGAATACCCTCACTACCACCAGGCCAGTCAAGCTCTGTACCCCACCAATGGCCGCGCAGACTACGCCCCAGACGGACATGACGCAGCCCAAGTACAAAGATGGTCGGATTCGAGTGATGAGCAAGTTAGATGGCAGCTGCATCGTGAGGTAGCCGACGAAAAGCATAGAGACTGCTAGGTTGAAGTCGGTACCACTCATGCCGAGATCCTCCTCGAGACCGCCCAGACGGGCTTGAGCAAGACTCGCTCGATCGAGAAAGTTGTTGAGATACATGAGAATCAGCAGTGGCATGAGTCGTAGATCAATCCTCCGAACGAATTTCTTCTCGAACGACGCCTTCCACTCGGGCCCTCGAGACGCGAAGTCGGCATAGTAGGGGTTCTCTTCTTTCAGTTTTTTGACCTTTTGATCAAGGTCCTCCATCTGGACAAGGTCAGCCTTCTCAGGCACGATTGGCCGAGCAGGGTTGATGTCTGTGATTCCATGTTTATCCGCCATGATGAACTCGAGGTCAATAGACTCGGATAGAGCCGCCGCACGAAGGTTGAAAGGCAACAAAACCTGTAGAAGGAATCGATGTGATGGGAAGAATTCGAGTCAAAGACCGTTCGAACGAACACAATATATGTTTCTTCGATTAGATATCCTTTGAGATCGCTCGATCGGCGCACGTAAGTCGTAGTATGCGTGTGATCGGTGCTCTGACGGTACCACAACCGACGTCAGCACTTTCGCTGCTTGGCGTCCGCATGCTCGCAGCCGGCGTCTGAAGCTCTGCAGTCGGATTGTGGTCGGAACAGCCCCGGTTGTGTCAGGATTATACTCCGCGTCGACCCCAGATCATCTTCTCGCATACGGGACTGCGTTTCTTGGCATTTTCTTGTTGGGGTGTCTTGGTAGGGTCTTCCGGTCTTGGCGGATATCGTCGCGACCAGATTGGACAGACGGTGGAAAGAGCCGTCCTAACGCCTAGCTTGAACAACCGGGGCGACAATAACCGACAACGCAAGATCCGCCCCGCTGCTTGTCGTACGTCGTTTGAGTGCATGACGCAATTTTCTCTCTTCTGCGAACCTTTCACCAGCTTCAAGATCGAAGGTGTGACTTGATCGAGAGCTGTTCGCGGAGTCTCATCTGTGGGATCAAAAGTCTATGTGGGGTGAACAGAACAGGGTCGCCAATAATCTCGACCTTCTGGTCTCATACTGGCGATCATTTTTGCACGGGGTTAATTGGCGCGGTATCCCTTGGCAATACGGCGAACAGCGGTCTCTTCCTTCGTGGCGGAGCAAGTTTTGTCAAATGTAAGATCGTAGCGTGTGTGTTTTGCTAGCTAGAAGGACGCCTCGCGGAGCGGAAACGGCGTAAGGACCGATTGTCTGCTGACGCGTTCAGGAGGTGCGATTGCCTTTCCCGGCAAAGTAGTACCAGTCTTAGCACTTCGTACCCCATGTGGTGAATGCGGCCGGTACTCGGGGAAACCTGGAGCTCTGGACCACTGGGTCAATAAAGCAAGATCGCACGTGCACACTCGACTAGTCCCATTATTACTGAAACAATTTTTCGTGATTGGTACGAAGCCGGTATTGCCGACATATCCACGCCAAGGCTTGGCGTGGCGGGGACCTAATACGCTAACAACCTGTCATCGTCACCTACCAACAGCCTTAGGTAAATGCACTTGACTCACCCTCGCCTCGCCACTCTTCGCATCTCGACAAGCTACGACCCTCTCGATCCATCATTACCAGATTCTAGCGGAGGACGAGGAGGGCGTCGAGGGCGGGCAGGGCGACAAGGGCAGACGGCGATACCTGTGTAGCCTTACAGTATATACTACGGAGCCAGAATAACTCACTTTAGCCAGAGTGGGAAGCCCACGATCCACCGTAACAGTGACAGTGACAGGGCGCGGTCAGACGGGAGGGTTCTTTCGCCAGGTAGATACCGATACACTATCCTCTATTTGTGTGCAAGATCTGCTAGTCCTGCGTGGCAAAGCAAAGCAGTATTCAAGGGTCCCTGCGCGACTACCTAATTGACCCTCGCTTGCAATGACCACAATCATTCCGTCACCATCCCTACCCCGACATATCAAGCACATTCGTCGGCCAAGGAGAACGACTCAGTGCAGGCATGGGTCCACCTAAAATGTGCTTCTGGAAGTTCCCGCTTCTCATACCCACAGCGTCTCCAATGTCATCGACAGTCTTGATTGCCTCGCGGACTCAATGGTGTATAGAAAGTGTGTTTGATCGCCTGCAGATAACGTTCACACATTCACTCGCTTCGAAAAGGAGGTCTTCAACAGTGTCTCGCGTTCTGGAACCCATTCGGCACATCCGCTGCGGCTGCCCCGAGCCACTGATCACCAATCTGATATAGATGTTGCTGTGGTAGTAGGTCGGATGCGTCGCAATTGAGTTCAGTGCCATAGAGTTTTGTACCACAACCAATACAGGCCTTCGGCTGCTGATAGTAGAATATCGAAGAACGGCGTGCCTGAAATCAGTAGCTGGTGCACTCCCGTCAAGTAATGATCGAAGACTATTGCGATTCTGTTTGGATTGTCAAACGTAGACAGCCGAATCTTTTCGAGCATTTGACTGATGTCCGTGTTCAGTAAACATCCTCTGGCAAAGTCCAGCTTGATTTGCACTGAGAAAGGCAGATCTCGTACCAGGAATCTGACTAGTCGTACAACATATGTTGACTTTTCATGGCAGCTGACTCTTTCCGGTAACAGGATCTCGAGCTCTAGCCCCAAGAGAGTATATTGGTGTGCTCTCCCAGTCCTCGTAGTCCACATTAGTGTGTCCGTTCGATGGCACTTGTGGCGCCGGAGTGAACCCTGTGCTTGTCGTGTCGTACATGGGAAGGTCTGTTTCGTGACCATACCAGCCCATGAACTGGTCGAGCTGCGTCCAGTCGATTGTGCTAGCATCACCTGGGGCCTGCATGAAGTTGGTGAATGGTCCCAAGCCCAAGTCTATGTCCATGCTGAAATCCTGTGGTGCTGCCGCATTGCCGGTAAATCTGTCAGTACCACTGCGACTTGCGGTGTTGTCACCTTCGTAGGTTTCAGAATGGCTTGACGCAGGGGTAGGTATATGCTTGTTGGGGCTTAAGTCAATTGAGCCAACCACAGGGGTCTCTGCAAGGGTCTTGTCTGGACCATAGAAACACCCGGGAAATAAGCCTTGGGACTCTGATGTTGGCGTGTCATACAGCGAGAGTGGTTTCATGCTGATACCATTTCTATCGTTAATACTCGCAGAAGTCGTAGAGGGTCGAGCACGTTCCGATTGGGGGCCATTCCACATGTTGAGGAAGTATCGAGCCCCATCAGGACCTGTTGCAGACCCTTGCTTCGTCGTCCTCAGCTTGTCAAGCACGGCAAAAAGGACGCCAGAGACTCGTCTTGCTTCCTGACTCCGCGATCCAAGATCAACACATATAGATTGGCATCTGTCCAAGATCTGAAGTACAGACTTAGTCTCGTCCGAAGCCAACCATTGCTGAGGGCTCCCTCCTGCATTGACATGTCTCTTCCGACTCACAGACATTGCTAGACATAGTACAATGATGGCCAGGAGGAAGTCAACTATGGTGAAGCTGCTCAACATCCAACTGTCGTTCCCGAACGCACCATCTGGCTGGAATTCAGGATAGATGTCAATCAAGCTTACGCACATTGACGATGCAGCTTCGACACAGGTTTTGTAGCTGTAGTCATTGCCGGATGCGGCCATGTACTTTCGATGAAGGACGCATAGTGACTTGCGCCAGAGGAATGAGAGGTTAATTCGGACCATGACCTCATAACCTGGATCTACAATGGACTGTGATATGGGTCGAATACGAAGCGATTCTGGTATGGCTTCTGCCACAGCACGAATTTGAGCATCCAGTGACATGATCTCTGTCGCTGTTGGAGGGCTAGGGCGGAAGGAAATAGAGTGATGGCAAATCTTTGTGTATACGTCAATTATCCTGGATTTCACGACGAAATATAGGATTTGCGTGATGTCGGCTTCCGGTCGAGAAGGTGGTAGGACGCTGGTGTCCTCATCGAAATCAGTATCTAGTAGATTGCTCGGAAATTTGGTGTCCCACGATTCGGAAGGTATATTGTTGGGAATCCCGAGCTGGAAAGCAACCAGAAGATCGAATTGCTTGATCATTGCCCATCCTCGACGGCGCATCTCGGCTTCGAAGGGTGTAAAATGGTTCGGGAAGTTTGATCCGTCGCGATGGTAGCCCATGAGATATGCGAGACGCGTTTGTACGGCGAAAATCAGAGCCACTTCTCTCTGTGGATCCAGTGAACTCGTATACTTACACTGCAAGAATAGAGCCAGTGCCTCGACCACGTACGGTTGTGGCTTCGAGTAGTTTCCCAGAACTAGACACTGGCCAGCGGCAGTCTGGAATGAGTCACGCTGGTTGATGCCGTCGGAGTTAGCATTGTTTGGCGATTGACTCGAAGCAATACTCAGGCTCGCAGCAAGACAGCAGATGGAGAACATAATTGAGACCCACATGGCATTCGTGTTCGGCGGGTCTGACCAAAATCTTTCGTACTGCCGGCGAAACTGTGTCGAATGGATGAAAGGCACAATCATGTATCTTGCATTGAAGTATTGCGATATTCGCCGATCAACCTGAATGCGAGACGGCAGGTAGGCCTTCAGTATGTGATCCAGAGACGGTGGCCTCGGGCTACCGAAAAGCGCATCTGGTTTGGAGTGGTCAATCGGCTCATCGCCAGTATCGACAGAGGCTGAGATCATGTCGTTCTTGAGCTCATGAATGTGCTGTAGAACTGCGGACCAGTGGGTTGACCCGGTGTACGAAGCTTCGATGGTGGCACTTCGGTTCAAAGTGCCTTCCTCAATGCTGCTGTCGAATGTAGTCCTGGTCGGGGGTGCTTCTTCAGGCGGAGATGGAAAATTTCGTGCTGTAGTCTCGACCATACTTCGCACGAGTTCTTCGAGATGCCTAAGCTTGTCTTGTGCTTTCATACCAGATGCGCGTGATTCGTCTTTCTGAACCGACGACGTGCTCGTGGTTGGAGTGGTTGTCGCTTTCCCATAAATGCAGGCATCTTGCTCCTCACGTTTGGTACACGCATCGCACGGGTGGCTTCGATCGCATTTCAGCTTTCGGGCCCGACATGGTTGACACGAAACTGGTTGCCGATTCCGCTTTGTAACTTTGTTGGCATCAGAGTGATGGGCGTTGTTGGTCGTCGCTCTCCACTTGTGCGTGTATCTAGAGAAATCAGCCATAATCGAATCGATCACAAGGAATCGAGATCATAGGTGCGCGGCCCATGTTAAAGAACGGCGAAGCAGACTCGTTAGTTGCACGATGGGATTCGTATGGCTGACGGCCTAAATTGGGCACGATGTTGGCGGGCTTCAAGGATCGGAGACCGACGAGGCTGTTTGCTCTGCCCCCAAGGCGGCTTGAGCTCCCAATCCTGAGGTCAAAACCACCAATGGTTACTCGGCTAGGGAGGCAGTCCACTTGAAGTATTTCACAAAAGATTGAACGCAAGGTACGCAGGGTGCGGACCTGCACTACAAGTACTCTCACGAAAGGACTGGAGAAACAGCATCTTTGCTCACTGCAGCTACAGATAAGGCACTCGCACCACTCCAAGGCACGAACCACAAGGCTCGAGGCGGGTACCATGCAGCTCACCGTCTTAAGTCAAGAGTCATTCGATTCATTGAACTGCCAACCTGGGCTGAATAGCGACTACACTAGCTCCTGCCCGGGGTATCATGATATATATCAAAGCAATGAGAGGTTTCCCAATACCAACGCCAGTGCCATCCATTGTAATCTGTCGTGGGCTCATTTCCCTGTGCTACTGCGGACGACTAGGGCGTCTCGCGTCTCGAGCCTTCCAGGCAGTCCTTATATCATCAGCATGATCCAGAAGATCCTGCTGGGTGACGTGGTCTTGGATTGAGATTTTGACGCTATCGAATGTGGTAACGTGATTAGCCTCATTCTTGTCGTCCCGTGTTCGGTGATAGCGCCATCTCTTCTCTCCATGCCCGTTCACTTGGTTGCCATTCGATGAGTGACCATTCACCGCACCTGTGTCCTCCAAGAAACATTCCACAATGCTGTCCTGCAACGGTTCGTCCTGGGCCTTCAACTTCTCCCACTCGTCTGGTGTCAAGTACAGACTCCCGACTCGGCTGTAGTCTTGGTCGCGGCCGTGATAGATGTAGAGGCCCAGATCAGCAGGCATTTCATCGTAATCTTCGTCTCCAGGTTCACCTGCCCAGATAATGTGCAGTAAGAAGTCCACCGTATTCTCCTCTGGAGGCTTCCATTTGAGTATGTGTCGATCTGTGCCGGACTCGTATTTTGTGCCTTTGCAGGTGAATATCAGGCCGTCGTTGCCGTGCAACTGCTTTACTTGAGGAATGATCTCGTGGAACATGGTGGGGAGGGAATAGCTGAATTCAGTCTTCTTGTCCTCCAGCACAAAAGCTTGAGAATGTCTCTGTTCCGGGAAGTCCTTCAGCCAATTCTTGTAAGGCTGCAGAACGAATTGTTTCAGGTAACCCAATCTCTTGTCCAGTGTCCGCTCTCTTAGATCCTTGCCGTCTATCACCAGGAGATCGAAGACCAGGAATTTAATGGTTGAGCGCCCGTCAGGGTACCTGTCCTCGACAAGCTCTCCATCGAGAATAGTATCAACATGGAAGTTGTCGTATTTCTTAGGTGGGTTTTCCTGGTGAGGGAAGCGGAGGCGAGGGACGTAGTAGTATTTGTTCTTTCGATCTATGAGATAGACGACAGGCGTGCGCTCAGGTGGGGCGCCTGGTTCCGGGGATACGTCGTCCGAGGTCAAATACATGAGGTAACGGATGCCATCTGTCTTCTCACAGACGAAGTAGTCCTGTGCTTTGAGTTCTTCGATATGCTGCCTTGCAAAAGAGACAGGTTGTGCTCCAGGGAAATGTCGCGGATTGGGTCTTTTTAGCAAGCCCGCCACCTCTCCCTGAAATATGCGCTCTAGCTCATCGCCTGCCCACATACCGCCAACCTTTGTGATTATATCTGCTGCCGCCATGCTGGTCGATAGTCGCGGTAACGGAGGGTCGGACGCATTCGAAGGCCATGCACCAACTTCAAGGCGCGGTTATAGCCCTGAGCTTTCTAGGAGTACTCATACTGAAAGGGAGAGGCGTACAAGGGCTAGAAACTTGCAAGATGCTAGCGAGACTTCCGGTGAGAACAAAGCACGCTGGCGCCCTGCAGACCATCTCCGACAAGCGCGTGTTTCAGCCTTGACTTATCACATGTTTCTGCACGTGACCTTTCCTAAATGGTCGCATTAGAGCTAGGCCTCCCGGCTGCAGCGGTACCCTCCTCGACCACTCTCCCACTACATCTGGTGCTGCATCGCAACAGTGCAGATCTGGCAGGCATATCACGTCGCTTCTTCTTAACTTACGCCACCGGTTACTCCCTCTGCACGCACGCTTTACCGATGAGTGTCGCCAAATACGAGCGACTTGCGCACTCCGCCGCACCATCCCCTTGACGACTATGGCGACCGCTGCGACAGCACGATCTACCAGTTTTGCCGCCAAGGGTTTCTTTTCCGGTCTTGGCCTGAAGAAAGATGGCGCTTTCAGAAAGGGGAACAAACCCAGAGGTCTGAAGAAACAGGGACCACAGGAGAAAGTCAAAGTCAACGGCGCAAAGAAAGACAGCACTATCTCCAAAGAGTCCACCTCGCCCCTCTACCCTCGCTTTCGAGATGTGCCAGTTGAGCCAATTGCCGAGGAGCAAGACGATCCATTCGACACGGTTGTATGCAAGCATTGCAAGAAGACCATCCTCAAACAGACCTCCAAGGACCACATTGCGGGCTGCTTGAAGTCGAAACAGGAGAAAGCCAGGAAGAAGAAAGAGGCCAGGGAGGCTGCTCAGCGCGCCAAAGAACGGGCCGAGCGAGGTGATGACGAAGAAGACGACGATGAGGATGTCAAGGACGGGAAGAGAGGCAAGCTGGTCAACGGCGACGATGGCAAGAGCAAGAAGCGCAAAGCTGAGGCTGGAGACGACGACTCCAGACCCAACAAGAAGAAGAAGAAAGAAGAGCAGAAGCCCAAAGCCGCCAAGCCCAAGGGGCCCGTCGATGTTGAGAGACAGTGTGGTGTTACCTTGCCCAACGGCCAGCAGTGCGCTCGCAGCCTGACCTGCAAGAGCCATAGCATGGGTGCAAAGAGAGCCGTGCCGGGTCGAAGTCTGCCCTACGACATGTTGTTAGCGGCATATCAGAAGAAGAACCAAGCCAGGCAGCAGAAAGCCGCCATCGACGCAAACGCTCCAGCGCTATTCGACGATGATCTCGATAATATCACTGGTCCTGTCGATTCCGACGAAGAACGCGATGCAGTCATGAGCTCTATACAACGAAGCATAGCTCGGCCTCAGCCTCTAGTCACAAGAACATTGTTTCCCACACGCCGGAAGTACCAGCTTGTCCGCATGAAAGAGATGTTGTCCAATGCTATGAGTGGGAATAGAAATGGAGGTCTGTTCAGTGTGCCTTCTGAAAACCCTCGATCTGCCTATCCCGCTTCTGCCGTCAACGAAACATTTGCCGTTCCTTCGGCTACACCCCTCACAGCTGGCGCAAATATGCCACAAGGCACATTCAGGCCCCCCTCAAGGCGAGACTCTATCGATGTGATTTGATACGCTTCGGCTCGCATTTTGTTCTCATGAGACGAAGCGCAGTGCCCGTAGGATAGAGCACCTTTTGAGACGAATTGATACGATACTCTGGATACTTTATGATACCCTTCTGGTTGGACGGTGTTGGCGTTGGATTGGGCACTAAGTAGATTCTCAGGTCGCATTCTCAGTAATTTGGCGGACACTTCATTCAAGATTCGGTCATGCCTTCTTTTCAAGCTCAAGCTTTGTCCTTTCCCAGGGGTGGGTAGAGCCTCTGCTCGACCGGCTCTCACAGCTCATCCTTGGCGCCCACTAGCCTTTGCGTGCCTTCGCCCATATCACTAATCACCTGCTTGGCTTTGTCTCTCCAATTGCTGATCCTTCCAGGTTTCTCATGCTCACTTTCGACCCAGAGACCACGGTCTTTCATGCCTCGTTTTACGATACTAGTCATGATCTCATACGCAACCTGTGCACCTGCAAGTGCTGTTCCCTCACCCCTGTCATCGTATGCTGGCGAGACCTCAACCACATCAGCGCCGACAATGTTCAAACCTTCGATGCCTCTCAAGATTTGGATCAATTCTCGCGTTGTCCAACCACCAGGTTCCGGAGTGCCAGTGCCAGGAGCTATGCCCGGATCGAGCACGTCAATGTCAACGCTGAGGTACAGTGGTGTCTCTGGACCAATAGTGTCAAGAATCATGCGAACGATACCGTTGACCCCGAGTACATCAATGTCATCAGTCTCAATGCGCAGAAAGCCTTGTCGGTCGTCATCGTGGTAGTCGCTAAAGTCATCGCCTGACAGTCTCGTACGCAGTCCAGCATGCACAGATGAGGAGTTGAGGATTAGACCCTCGTTCGAAGCAATCCAGAACATACTCCCATGGTTCAAGTCACTTTGAGCACCTGGACTTTCGAACCAAGCTGACGGGTATTTTGCAGGATGCCAGGTATCGAGATGCGCGTCGAAGTGTAACACGGCCACAGGCTGGTCGTAGACCTTGCCAAGGGCCCTCAAGGCGGGAAGAGCGATTGAATGGAGGGCCCTCAAGGCGGGAAGAGCGATTGAATGGTCACCCCCTAGAGCGACGATCCTAGGATGCTTCCAAGAAGTGTCCTCGTCAAAGCTCAGTGGTCGCCGGTTGACGAGCTCCAGATAAGCTTCACCCATCTGTCTTAGAGCCAAAGCATTGTCGAATGGGCTCACAGGCACATCGCCACAGTCCAGGATCTTCGGCCAGGCGGTGTACGGATTGATACCAGCTCTGGCGTTAAAGCCTCGGAACGAAGTCTGTCTGGCAGACGCAGCTCGGATAGCTCGAGGACCGAAGCGAGCACCCGTGCGGTAGGTGACGGATGTATCGAAAGGAACGCCAAGGATTGCAATGTCGAACAGCTCAGACGGTGTGGTAAGGCATCGAATGTGTGGTAGATGAGCATAGGTCATAATACCAGAGAAGCCAAAGTCAGTGCCCCATTTGCGTTCGAGCTCAGCTACAGGTGTTCCTGCCTCTGGTGGGAGCTCGAGAGGAGGATTATCATAGAAATTGGCTCTGCTTAGCCGGACAAGAGCGAGTAGGAAAAGCACAGAAGTGATGAAGAGCTGCATCGCGAGATCTCAAATTAGTATCAGTATCGACCAGAGCAGTGCTCAAGGATTTCAGTTCTTTATTAGTAGAGCTCGACGAGCTGTGTGCGCCCTTGAGTAGGTAATATCGCGTTCTGATGTAGTCATGGTGGGCGGTTATCTCCTGCCGCAGCGGATGCTCGATAAGAACTTTTTAGCAACTTTTTCTTGACGAAACTCCACCTTCTTCGTCCAAGCGAATCCGACGCGTTCCTTCCTCGAAACTCGCTTTTGCATATCGCGTGGCGGGCAGGAGTGCGCTTGAAATTGAGAGGAAAGTGTAATACAGCGTTGAAGAACGTCATAATCCGGAGGCGCCCCGAGATGAAATGACACGAGGTGGACTGAGAAGGGTCGTTGTTACTGGACTTGGAGCTGTCACCCCTTTAGGGATCGGTAAGTCTCGCTTCGGCGCCGTGCCACCTGTGCACTTTACACCCAGCACCGTTAGTCACTGATCATCAGCACGTATTGAACCCTCATACATGTACCCTACTGACGGCACATCACAGGTGTAAAGCGAACATGGCAGCGCCTCATCGCTGGCCATTGTGGCATCACCTCGACGCGTGATCTCGGATCCGAATTCGTCAATCTGCCAAGCCAAGTCGCGGGCATCGTTCCTAAAGGTCTTAAAGCAGATGGTTGTTGGACAGCAAGCGAGCATGTCACGCCTACCGAAATACGCCAAGCAGCTCTATTTGCCCAGTACGGCCTTGCGGCCTCAGCAGAAGCGCTCGAAGATGCAGGCTTCAAGGACGGCAAGTCTCTCGATCCTGATATGACCGGCGTCTGCCTTGGCTCCGGTATCGGTAATCTCTCGGACCTCTACGAGACGTCCATCGCCTACAACGAGGCCAAGAACTACCGCAAGATCCACCCACTCTTTGTCCCACGGATCTTGATCAACCTCGGAGCTGGGCACCTAAGCATGCGTTATGGATTTCGAGGACCGAACCACACAGCTACCACTGCCTGTACCACTGGCGCGCATAGCATTGGCGATGGGATGAGGTTCATTCAGCTCGGCGATGCGGATGTCATGCTCGCTGGTGGCGCTGAAAGTTGTATCCATCCCGTTGCTATTGGAGGCTTCGCACGATCAAGGAGCTTAGCTACGGACTTCAACGAGACGCCGGAAAGATCATCGAGACCATTTGATCGAGATCGAGCGGGCTTCGTGATCGGCGAGGGTGCGTCGATTCTCGTGCTTGAGGAGCTGGAGCACGCACAGAGAAGAGATGCGAGGATATACGCTGAGCTTGCCGGGTACGGCTGTTCTGCCGACGCACATCACCTGACTGCGCCACGAGAAAATGGCTCCGGAGCGCTACAGGCCATGCGGAAGGCATTAAAGCACGCACAAGTCGAGCCAGCTAAGATTGACTACATCAATGCCCACGCAACATCCACGGCTTTAGGCGATGCAGCTGAAAATACTGCGATCAAGAGCTTGATGATGGATGATGGTGGTGTTACCAGAACAAGTGACATCAATGTTAGCAGCACGAAAGGTGCTGTCGGTCATTTACTTGGCGCCGCGGGCGCGGTTGAGGCGCTGTTCAGCGTTCTAGCCCTCAGCGAGAGCGTCATGCCGCCGACTCTGAATTTGCAGAATCAGACTGCTGGGTTCGATTGCAACTATGCTGCGGGCGAGGCTCAGCACCGCAACATCGATATTGCTTTAACCAACAGTTTTGGGTTTGGGGGAACCAATGCCAGCTTGTGTTTCAGGAAAATACGGGATGTGCGCTGATTTATCTGGAAGGCGACATTGTGGTTTACCGACCGGAAAGAACCTCGAACCTCACCATCACGTCTAAATCAAGTTACAGCACCTATACCTTCGTTGACACCGGTTGATCGTTCGCTTCCTCGGGACGCGCCGATTCGTCTTGTTTGAGAAATCACCTGGTGACCGCGTCAGGCTCTCAGTGTCTCCATCTGAAATCGTAGCATGCTTTCTCCGATAAAGGAACTGCCGTGGCGACGTGGAGGGAATTGACCCTACAGTCACCTTATGTTACGGTGTCAGAGCCTTGATCTACGTGAGTCACTTATTGTCCTTGCTGCATTTCACGGACGTATGCACTCTTGAGTGGATGAACAACTCAGCGGCTGCTGTTCGCTACATAAGGGAAACTCAACAAAGCAAGTATTGAACCTTTTACTCACAATTCTTACGCTACTTCGGTTTCACTGCGATAGCCTACTTGGAATGCCATCGAACACATGGCGGCGAAGGCAGTTTCGTAATGATACCAAAAGCCGCTCAGTACTGAGTACTGGCGCCGAACAGGAGAGTTCGGGATGCTTCGGCAGTCCATCTCGAAGCACCAGACCACGGCTTACAAGGCTGACTTCACAAACTGAAGACAAAGAGCTTAGTGCAGGGAAGACTTTTATATCTTGCACTTTCTGCTTTGATTGCTTTGTGACTCACACAATGGCGCCGTTTGTGACTTCACTTGTGGCTTCAGGGCCGCACGTCCAGTATCAGGCCCAGACCTTGGTTGACAGGCCCAACACCAGACGCGCTACATTATAGGACAAATACTCACTCCATCTTGTTACTGAACACTTGGATTTGCAGCACTTCGAGTATAACCTATACCATTATGGAGCACGTATCACCGCAACCACGAAGCTGGAATGACCTCCCTGATGAGTTGAAGCTTCACATTGCGTACCACGTGGCAACGCCAGGTCCGCATTCAGCAGACAGCTCAGAGCTCACAGAGCGGCCCAGAAATCTACCCATCGATCTGAGCCTTCGAGGATCGGACACGCTGTCGCGAGCTATCGCGCTCGAAAGCATAGCAAAGACACACGCTTTTGTCAAGGTCATGTCCTACGAGTGTGGAGTAGGCAATGCGTGCCAAAACGTGATTTTGAAAGAGCTCGAAGACGCATTTAGGCCCCCAAAGACTAATCAGCTGTTGTCAGAAATGCACGAAAACGGCCATGTGCGGCTGTCTGTTGTTACCGTTGACCTGGCATGCCCGAATCGTCGCCACGAGAACGGTACAGGCCCGGCTAAATTAGCTGCGTTCTTCGAGATCAACCACTATCGGACGATATTGCTATGCAATCTCCTACAAACCTGGGAACCTTTCCATGTCCTCATCGACCTACAGACTCTGCATAAGGGTATTGGTAAACAGGTATGCCAACTCCTAGATGGTATGCGGGATGCTGTCACGGACAAGCAGATCACTTTCGATACCCAACTCGAAGGCAACTTGATCACGCCCGGTCCTTGGTCACGTATGGAGGAGCAGATTCAATCAGCCAGCATGTCGACGTCCAAACAAATATTAGCATTTGTTCGAGCTAACACGAAAAGCTTGCAAGCCCTCCTTGACGCAGGTCATCCCGTGCATCATCTGGTCCCGCTAGCGATGAGCTTCTTCGAAGCGAATGTCATGAAGACACGTGGCCTATTGCTTTCCTTTCAACAAGATGGCACTGGTAACATGGGAACAGTCAAACATCTTCTCAACAACTATCGTTACGTTATCCTCGCCGGCCTTTCAGGGTATCTGCTCGGGCAGCCACTCACTGCTGAAAAGCAGAAGCATTATCTCTTCACTTCGCGATACCATGTTTGGGTGCTCAGGATCTTCTTGGAAAGCTCTACCTCCTACCATTATAACCATCTCGTCCAGGGCAGTTTCCCGGACGGTCAACCATTGTCCCAGGCAGACCTCAAGTACCTACGCTCGAGATCTCCCCTGGTGAGAATGCGTGCACAATTTTACCTTGCACTTGCAAGAATGAAGCTGTTGCCTCACTTCACCATGCCTGACGAGCTGATGTCGACAGGCCAGGTTGACAACCATGTTGAGGGAAATTTGGCGCGAGCCATACAAGAGATGAACAAGATCGAGTGCATCTTACAGAATGCGAAAAGCCAAGAGAACGAATGTCCGAGGGCGATTTGGCTCAAGCAGATGCGGGACTTGGCGGTGTAGATTCATACTGCTAATGGTGTTGCTAATGGTGATGGTCGGGGTATTGTACGGGGTCTTAAGGCGAAAGGCTGTGCAGCTACAGCTCTAAAACACGTCAAGGGCCCTGTCATGGCAACGTCGTCTATGTCCGAGAAGTTGAAGCTGCCATACACGTGAGACATGGTCGCATATGCGCATTCGAGGAACGGGGAAAGGCGTCACGAGGGCCTAGGAGCAGAAGTGGTACACATGAGCTCGCTCAGCTCGAAGATAGCTGGTCGACTGGGATATTGAGCTTGCCTGCCACCATCAAATCCTCATCAAAGTTCTCAACAGACGTCCCGTCCGGCACGTTGACAGTATATTAACAAAAAAGGCATCTATTAAGATAGCTGAATAGTAGAGATGCTGGTGCATCGTTCCCAATAAGCTAGAATTCAGACAATCGAATGTTATACAAGGTCATCTTCGACTCACTAATATCTCTACTGTAGCACTTTCTGCGCGCTTCGCCTCATGTTCCTGAATCCCTTTCCTGTTCCTGCTCTACCACACCCCCATGACAGAGTACGACGCCAGACACCTCGTGTTTCTCATGTTTACCATCGAGGCGTAGGTCCAGGACTTCTCTCTCTCTCTCGTGGCTTTTCAGTCCGACCTATTGTATTTAGACCTACTGCTACTCCGCGCATGCCTAGTGGATTCCGACCATTATAAGCCCCACGTCGGCAAATGCTACGAAGATCTTCCGGGAGTCAGACGTTGCTTTGGAGGGTCGTTCTAAGGGCTTTCGTGGTGTGGTAGGCTCTTCACTTCAACCTCGTCGATCCCGCTGTCATAAACGGTGATTGACTTTGGTGTTTACTGTGTTAGTGGGCCTAGGTAGTTCTCGGGAGTGTGCAGCTGCGGCATGGAGGTCGCGCAACTCGCGCGTATAGCCTGTGGATCTGAGCTAGAGAGAGAACGGTGTCAATGCTGTTGTTCTCCGCGCTTGTCGATTTTTGCGTCTTTTGTGCGTGTAGCGTGTAGGTTGGTTTGTTGGCAACTGCCTTGAACTCACGACAACCTGCTTTTGTAGATGCTGAGGGTTGAGGAACAGTGGCCGCTTGAAATGCTCTGTCGCGGGAAGACTTTGTCAGGCTGTCAGTTCCAAGCATGTAGATAGTCTCGTCGGGTGCATGTGTTCCGCAAGTGGTTCGGGCACAAGTGTCTTCCGCTTGAACATGCCGTGAGCTACTTGGATCTCTCCTGAGAACCCAGATTTTGCTCGTGAGCTCGCCAGTAGATAAGTTGCGTTGAGCTTGCTTTGTGCCGGCAGGTCTGCGACTGCCATTCACTTGAAGATAGGAAATACCTTTCGTAAGGCGGAGCCTAGACCGAGGAATGATGCATTTTCCTCGTTACTGCTTGCGACGTTAAGATAGACATTGGACACAACCTTTCGAAAACGTGCCCATTCTGGAATATCGGCGAATCTGAGCTCTAAGTCCACAGGTCTGGGTTCTGTTCTACCTGTGCCCGTGGATGTGGTGTGTGGTCTGAGATCTTTCGTGGATAAGCAGTTACCGTCCTCGAAGTTAACCTGCTCAGTTGTAAGGACGATCTCGCCGCCTTGCTTCAAACTTGCTTTGAGAGGGACTTCATTCTTTCTCAACGTGATGGCATACCATTTGGGCAGATGTGGACGAAAATCATTTCTGTCATCGGGATCAAGGGCGCGCATCAATATACGCAGCTTATCATCGTTCGACCAGAGTGTGACTTGTGTCAAGTATTCTTTGCTTCTGGACAGTACTCTTGCTACCTTCGAGGACGGGCTTATCTTTATGTTCCGTTGAAGGAACATAGCTTCGAATTGCCAGGATAGTTTGTTACCAGCTAAGCATTTCAAAAGCTGCTGGACCTCTAAGTCCGTCGAAGGGGTGACCAGCTCCAGTCTGCTTGTTGGAAACTCCGCACCTTGATAGCTCACCGAGCCAGGTCCGCCATCTGCTGTTCGTTTCACGTCCTGTGGTAACTTCGGGTGGTCCCAAGCAGGACGATATTGCAATCGATCCATGTACCCGAAGGACAAGCGGACATGTTGGTTAGCAACACTCACATCGAGATCGAGTATGTCAGAGAAGGAGACTCTGTCGTGTACTTCGTAAGTCTCGCCTTCGGGATCGGTCTCCTCCTTCCACACATGTATGATATCCCCTGGTTCTTTCTCGCCGATGTCATGGCTTTGGCGCATGAACGTGCAATTCCCAACTTTTTGGAGGGCTTGGTCAGCAGCGTCTCCGGCCAAGGGTCGGCAAAGAAGGATTCTGCTGAAACCAGTAGCGGCTTCTACGCTACCAAAATCAATGTCGAGGCCAACATTCGGAGCTTCAGGATCGTAAGTCGTCACTGACTTCCGGCGTCCATTGTCGGTTACGAATTGACCAGGTGATTGGAGCTTATTGCAGTTTGAGAACTTAGCTTCCACCGACTTGCCGATCAATTTGACTCGCACTCCAGTTTCGGGAAGCCAAAGCACGCTTGATTTGGTTGTGGTGATTTTGAGTCGCCGAATCTGGCAGCTTTTGCGCACAGCATCTTGAGTCTCAAGAGACACTTTGGCACCATGTGCCCAAGGCCGCGTAAAAGAGACCCCTCCTTTGCCAGCATCTTCAATGACCACTTGCACGCGTGTAGCTTCTTTTTCGAAGTCCGCCTTCCAACTAATCGAGCTCCGGGCTGAGTCCTCGATGTCATTAAGTCCCGTAAAGCTCGGCGTGGCTCGAGCAGGGAATGTCTCGGGGAATGGGAGGGTACGAGGACAATCGAGGGAAGCTCGCCGGGGCCTCCGATTGCGCGCCTTGTGCAATGGATCTGTGTCTCCAGAGGTTTTCGACTTGGACAATCCCCTGAGACCTCCCTTTTCTAGTCCGCCGTAGGAATGCGTGCAGTTTATGGTCACATTGCCCTGAATGACAGTAGCACTATCGTTTGCCTGAAGTCTGTCGTATTGGTGTCCCGCGCGAGCATGAGGTAAATCTGGGGTCTGTGCAGAGCCAGGAACATCAGCACTCTGGCCGTTCCCATGATGTATCTTGCATGTTGCCTCACTCGAATGACTCACCCCTGTTCCAGTGTCCATAGGCAGACAGACCTTAGAAGATCACCCACGCGGCACTTGTTCTTGTCTTTGCTACTGTATCGATAAAGCATCATCGAGCTCTTACTAAGAGTCGCAGCCGTAGCCGTTGGAGCTGCATGTTATGACGTCCCATTTGCAGAGAAGGTCGCGGTATATGAGTCTTAGGAGGCGCAGTCGAGGGAAAACCTTTGCAACAAGGCATGAGACGCATCTGTGAACAGGACTTTCGCGCGACCACCAGGATCCGTAGCACGCCAAACAGGAAGGCGTAGAAGAGCCTGGAAGTAGTGCGGGGGTGTGGAGGACCAGAAGTTGCAGGACCTACTTGGAACTCTCAGGAAGTGTTCGTATGCATTAGTGTCTTGGCGTCTATGAGCCAATCAGACTCTTACTAAGGAGCGAGCAGTAGCTGGCTCCATCCACTAATGCATACGAACACTTCCTGGGAGTTCCAAGTACATTACCGGTAAGTTACTTTCACGTTTACTGGTCGGTAGTCAGCAATAGTGTGGTGCCGGGTGAGCTATGTTTTGGCCTTGGCTGAATTTGAAAGGGTGAAACAGGTCGGCGAGTTTTCCCATGCATCCATTCCGTTACCCCTACAGCTGTTTAGTTCAATGATCGCCACATGAGGCTAAGCTCTCGTAAGGCAAACACTTTGCCTTCCGTCTAGTAGGATGAGTCGCAAGTTTCCTGCAGTGTAGTGGAAACGTCATCTGGGAAGGTGTGGGTCACTCAGTTAGCCCTGAACTCGGATTAACGCGTCGCGTGTCGGCGACGCGTTGGCTGTTGTCGAGTATAGGCTTCATGTTTCTTGTAGCAACCATGTCTCGATCAATAGTTTCCGCAGTCGATCCCAGCCTTAGACCTTGCGTCAAGCCAGATCACACAGTTCGCTGTCACCTTGGAGTTCAATGCGATGTATGTGAACAATCTTAATGCCAAGCCTCAGCCGCAATGCTCATGGGTGGGCGGGCTGCAGCATGTGTTTCATCCTGTCGAGCTTAGCTTGAGGCGCAGTTATCCATACGTTACTCGCCTGCTGGTAAGCATCAAGAACATCAGCCCCCAGATTAAGCGAATAAATTCGCAACAAGCCTTCTGCTACCCCCTGAAGACTGTTCTAACTACCTTTTTCCATGGCGGAAGTCACTGCTTAGCCGCGGGGCTCAGGATACGATGGGACAGAGGAGTTCTAGTCCGCCGACTCTTCAGCCTTGCGTTGCCCAAGCACTTATATACCTTCGCTTCGCCTCTGTTGACTTTGAGTTTCTCGCGATGGCTCTTGAAATTTTTCCAGGCACATCAAACTCCAGTATCTTGGCTGAACATCCGACGCCAACATGGCTGGCGACATCCCCGACATCGATGCTCGCATCAGAGCAAGGTTGCTCGAAGGAATGGACACCGAAGACTTGCTAAAGGCGATCCAAGACTTCCATGATGTCACAGGTATACGACAAGACGACGAGGTACCCTGGCTTAAAGCTATCATGCTAGTTCAAGATCCAGATGCCTTCCAGCATGCCCGAGACGACGAACTGACCCTTACTGATGACGAAGACAAAATGCTTGGACTTGATCGTGAGCCACAAAAGCCGGAGTTGCATCCAAATCAACGCTTGCCTACCTTCCAAAGGAATGACTCAACAAGTGGCGGCATCTGCCCTGGCAGCAGTGGAAAATCATCATTCTCTGTGCTGTTGGGGCAGTAACTCAGGGATGGGCTGAAGCCGCAGTCAATGGTGCTCAACAGTGGTATCAGGCTGCCTTCCAAAAGTACATTGATATTCCGCGTGGACTCGAAAGTCTGCATGCTGCACCGGGAATCGTTGGTCTGATTAACGGGGCGCCATATCTCTGCTGCATTGTCAGCTGTTGGCTTACACCGCTACTCAACGAGAAATTTGGACGTCGAGGGACTATATTTCTGTCTACGGTTTTCTCCATAACATTTGCTGCGCTACAAGCACGTGTACAATCTTGGTGGGAGCTTTTCATCTATCGGTTGCTGCTTGGCATCGGGATCGGACCTAAGAGTGCAACGATACCAATCTACATCGCCGAATGTGCTCCAGCTAGCATCAGAGGTAGTCTGGTCATGTTTTGGCAGGCCTGGACCGCTTTTGGCATCATGTTGGGCTGCTTGTCGGGTGTCGCGTTGCAGCACCTAGGAAACGTCAGTAATCCAGAGATTTGTCCCCCAACCGATCCTTCGAAACTACTGGAGTGGTCCTGCAGCAAGAACTGGAGGCTGATACTAGCAAGCCCATCGATCTTACCAATCTTTCTGTTGCTCTACATCTACACCTGCCACGAGTCTCCACGATGGGCCGTGGCGGAGGGTCACAGATTGCGCATCAACCTTCGGCCGGAAGCAGCGAAACACTACTACCAAAAAGCATACAGTGGCTTGGAGGCGCTCTCAAGACACGAACTGCTTGCAGCACGGGACATGCTTTCCCATTACTATCTCCTCGACGAAGAAAGCAGAGATTTAGCATATCGACTTGAGAAGCATCCTAGAAGAGTTTGGTTAGTCCATCAACTCTTCGAGCTCTCTGGACGCAGACGGAACAGAAGAGCGATAATGGCAAGCTCGATTTGCATGTTCGCACAACAATTCTGGTACGGGTATATACCGCTCGACATGGTAGCCTTGACTGACAAACATACAGTGGCGTCAATCTCATTGTGTACTACTCTAATTTCGTGTTTGCAAATATACATCTTCCAACGAAATTGCACGGTGCAACGAGCGGCGGAATCACCGAAGTCGACCCGGCTGAACGACTGGCAATAGACCAACAAGCTCTCCTCTACACCATGGGATTTGGACTCATCAATTTCTTCTTCGCCGGTCCAGCTTTCTTCACGATCGACACGATTGGAAGACGGACACTACTACTCTGTACTTTTCCTTTTCTCGCCATTTCACACTTCATTACTACGGCTGCCTTTGCTGCCAAGTCCACTACGGCCGGTCCCTATGTTGCGCTTGTAGGAATGTATCTTTTTGGCATTTTCTATTCCTTCGGAGAAGGCCCAGTCCCATTCGTCTATGCCTCGGAAAGTATGCCACTTTATTGTCGAGAGCAGGCTATGGCGCTCGTTGTGTCAATCAACTGGCTCTTCAACTGGTTGATAGCCTTCAGTGGTCCATGGATGTTCGGAGCTATGAAACCCGCTGGCACTTTCGCATTCTATGGTGTGTGGTGTGTCATCCTCTGGTTCATGATCCTTTTCCTAGTGCCAGAAACACGTCTACTCAAGCTCGAGGAGATCGATTTCGTCTTCGACAAGGTTAAGACCCGACAGTTTAGACGCCATGCACTCCAAAGCCTCAGATGGCAGTTGCATATTGATGACAAGCCCGAAAGACTCTATGCGGGGCCTGAGACTAGAGTACGGGAGGAGCGCGAGCAGGCGAACCACACGCGTCGAGAAAGACACTTCGGAACCGTTGCGAGTCATGCAGCCGACGTTGAACCTAAGGAGGTTGCCGTTGTATCAGAACATCTCAGATACCCAGAATCTGGGAGTATATCGGTGTAGCCTCATCGGTACAGCATATGCATTCCTGATGTTTTCCGGCAGTCCTAGCACTAAGTATTCCGGGGAAGGATACTTGTGGGGACCATCGGGCCAATGAAAGCTTAGTTGGCATGGAACCATCGGCTCAGCTGCGTTCCTTCCAGTTCCAACAGTACTATCAGACAGTGACCGGTCACTATCGCATCGCTACTGTCGCTTCGGGTATCTTTTCGCACAAGGTCCTTCTGTGGTGCAGGCTCTCAGACACTTCTTCAACCAGTTGCAATGGTGTGTAATAAACGAAGGACGGGCCGTCCATAGTCAGGCATCATATCTGATCCATCCATTACTTCCATTTCGATACAATCTCTAGTATTCGATTATAGCTTGGTAAGTGTATCTGCTTGCACGCAATACCATTGCACCACAAAGTGTCATACTACGAATAAGGCAGGTCCGTGGCAGCCGTCGAACCCAAAGCCGCAGGGCTTGAGACGATCACTCCACAGGTTCATGACAAGCAGTTTTTCACCGAATCCTTGATCCCGCTAGTAAGTCTTTGCGACGCAGGCTGAATGCTTATGCTGTGACTGGGCTGGCACACCTTCCTGAAATGTGAAGAGCAGGAGGAGCGCAGATTGTAGCGTGGCAGAGATTAGAGGTCAACTTTCGGTCAACGATAAATCGAGTGCCAAGCTTCGAAGCCACTTGCCTCGGCAAGGCATTATTGCGCCTGATCGGAACCAGATTTTTGCCGAGATCCCCGCACACCGGTGTCCTGATATCTGAACCTCTCAGGGCTGGAACTGAGTCCACCATCCAAAGCCCATGCCATTCGTTTCAGGCATATCGTTGGCTGGAAGATGGCGGAACTACCAAATTTCAGTACACTGTTCAGCCTTGACGGCAAGGTAGCATTGGTCACCGGCGGTAAGTGAACCAATTGTGTCTGAATGCTTCGAGACAGTGTCGTGGGCGCGATTAGCTGACGGAGGCGGCCACACAGGCTCGACCGGCATCGGCTACTACATTGCAGCAGCATTCATACGAGCTGGAGCAAGCAAGGTGATCATCACCTCACGCAAGGAAGATGGACTCAGAGAGGCTGTCGACAAGCTCAATGCGATCCCTGGCTGTACAGGACGAGCGTCGTACGTCGTCTCAAACATCAGCACAATGGATGGCGTCGAGAAGCTTGTTGGTGATCTGCGTGGAGGCTTGCCTGACGGAAAGCTTGACATCCTTGTCAACAATGCCGCTGCCAGCTGGGGAGGACCTTTCGAAGAATATGACGATTGGAAGGTTGCAAAGACTTTCGACGTCAACGTGCGTGCAGTATTCAATTTGACAAGAAAGTAAGTGGTCCAACCACAATATGCCAACGCTTTGCCTCCCGCAAGAGACATGGCGAAACCACCTCGTACGGGGCACCGCTGACATGACATAGACTGCAACCTTTTCTCAAGGCAGCTGCAACACCAGACGATCCTGCCAGAATCATCATAGTCAGCTCTGTTGGTGGCATCATCGTTCCGCATGTTGGTGAAACTGGCGCAATCGCATACAGTGCGTCGAAGGCTGCAGCCCATCATTTGGGAAGAAACCTTGCCATGGAGCTTGTTCCACATAACATCACCACCAATATCATCGCACCCGGTTGGTTTCCTACTCGACTAGCGAACCCGGCCATCGAGAAAGCTGGAGGTGAGAAGGCTGCGGGAGCTGGGAATCCCATGAATCGACTCGGAGTGCCTGAAGACATCGCCGGTGCAGCTGTCTACCTCTGCTCAAGAGCCGGTAGATATGTCAATGGGGAAGACATCAGTGTCGATGGTGGCAGTAGACTTATGAATTGGAGTGCGGCGCAGCATATCAATAAAGTGAGGTCGAGTGCTAAGCTGTAAAGTTATCTGATGGTCAGTGTGCACGGGGCATTGGCGTGAACGATGGCCTTCTACAGGTCCACTTTCTGCGGTGTATCAGCATCTCGCGACCGCCATACTCGCCTTCGTCTCGTTCAGCTTTTCCGTAGTGATACCTCAGTGTTAGGCTGCTCTCACAGTTCTAACACGTGAGGAGGATTAGGAGTAAAGGAGTTGCCACCCATTGTCGTCGCTTCTACAGAAGGCAACCACTCTCTGGATTGTCAGCATCCAGTCCGACAAAGCCGGAAGCAGAAGTACTCTTTACAAAGCCACTCGAACAAAGTGTGTCTGCACTATGCCAGTACCTACTCAGCCGTTCCGTGGCGATGAAGGACGCAGACCATGGTCGACCGAACGCCAAAGGCTTGGTAATGAGCCGTTGACCTTGCCTTCCTAGCAAGATGTTGAGGTTTCTGAACTACGCGTGTCTAGCGTTGCTCTCGGTTGGTGGGGCCCTTCGGATCCCTACCAAGAGCAAGCGTCGCCAAAGCGCGAAGTCTTAATGTTTCGCAGCAAAAGCACAGGCATCGAAATTTGCGGCGAATATAGACGTTCAAGCCTCAGAACTTCACTTGCAAAAGGTCAGCTCATTACGGGCAAGCCAGTGTCAAGGGTTTTCGGCTAGTCAGGGGTATGTGGCGCCCTTGCAGCGCACCATACTGCGATAGGTGGCTCGGCCTTAAAAGTAGACCAATCACAATGCTCCGAAGCTCGTTCCCGCAGCCGAGGGATCGATCAACATCCCCAAAGGTCCGCCCCCTAGCCCTGCGCGTGCCAGATGCGTCCATGCCAGACGCCACTGAACTCCATGCTACCACCACAAGATGAGGTCTTGGAAGGCAGGATCACCCTTTGGCTTCGTGGTCTTTTCCTCCTGAAAACAATGACCTCGTCGACACTTGCCGCGAGGTCAGCATACAACGACATATGAACGATGTCGTCGCTCGACCAAGACCCTGTCGACGATGTACACTCCTCATCTGATGACTCGATGTTATTGGAGAAGGAGCTACATCAATCCACCCGCGAAGATCACCTCACTCGACTCAGAAAAATTGTTTCCCGACGGATCGATCAAGATGCCTTCCTGGGAGCATTTGTGCACTACAGTCTGATGGTGCTGAAGTTCTTGGTCCCGAGTTTCTTGCAGCACTTACTGGATCGACGAAGACATCGATATCCGGAGGAAGGTACTGCGCCATCTAGTACAATCGTCTGTCTCGACGGACTTCGAGGTGTTGCGTGTTTGATTGTCTTCAACTTTCATTTCTTGTACCCGTATAGCAAGACTATCTTTCATGGTTATGGAGCAGAAGTGTCGGAAGTTGCTGACCGACCAAACTATTTCCATTACCACCAACTTCCTATTATCTCGTTGTTGTACCGCGGTCGAGCGATGGTCGCAATCTTCTTCGCCATTTCAGGATATGTCTTGAGTCGGAAGTTCCTCAAACTGGTGAATGCACACAATCATGCACCAGCGTACAAAGCACTCAGCTCGGCTGTGTTTCGACGGGGCTTCCGGCTTTTCCTTCCAGTCACTGCCGGTAATTTACTGGTGGCCCTGGCTATTCGATTGGGCTGGTACGATGGTACGGAGGCAGTTCTTCGTGGTGACGTTACACTTCCCGGTGACACCGAACCTCGAGACTGGATTACTGGGAGGGGGGACCTCCACCCAGTGAACATGGGCTCTCTCTCCAAACAGCTGGTTCATTGTTATCATCATTGGGCTGAGTGGATTAATCCGTGGAGGTGGGACCATGTGTATAACGAGTACGATCCTCATGCTTGGACTATACCTCTTGAGTTCCGAAGTTCGATGATTTTATTTCTCGCCTTGGTCGGAACAGCAGGTCTGAAAGAGAAGTGGAGGTTGGGAGCGATCGTTGTTCTCTTCACTTACTGCTTGAAAGCATTGCGCTGGGAAGTCGCTCTCTTCCTCGGTGGCGTTGTCCTGGCACAAATAGACTTGATGCTGGGCACTTTCGAAGCGTTACCAAGCAGAAGTGTCCTTGGTCGCATCGCTCAGTGGATTCTCTGTCTGTTCGGATTTTATTTCTTGTCGTTTCCCGACCTTGTTGGGGAGGTGACGCCTGGGGTTCGATATCTTTCTTCAATCACTCCAGAAGGATATGACTGGTTGTACCTCTTCTGGCACACTATTGGAGCGGTCATCCTAGTTCACTCGGTTACCAACGTCTTGTTCCTTCGACGACTATTTGAGCGACCAACATGTCTGTATCTCGGCAAAATCAGCTTTGCATTCTACCTTGTGCATGGACCGATATTGACCGCTTTGGGCTTGACACTGATGCCTAGGATCTGGCGAATCACAGGGTATGGAGGTGGGTATGGTAGTAACGCAGGTTTCGTAACGGGACTGGCTCTGGGATGGTGCCTGTTGCTCTGTTTCAGTGTATGGCTTGGGGACATCTTCTGGAGATTGGTGGATGTACCATGCACGAAGTTAGCAAGACAGATCGAGCTTTGGCACAGCGGCTGATATGTAGACTTGGAACGAGTTTGGATACTCGGTCCACTGCAGGGTCGCCAGAGCCAACGGCACACTGTATGGCGAGACACCAGAAATTTCCGGCAGAAGGTTCTGGTTCAACTTTCACAGACAGAAGTGGCACGCAGTTGACTCCTACCGCTGCCGAGTTCGACTCGAGATGCGGAAGGGTTGTCCGTCGAGGGTCGCCATCAGGCTACTAAGGTCACCACTGCCAGAAACCCAATCTCTACATGCGCAGCAGAAAGGGTTGGGGAGCAGCATATTCATGCTAGCATGTGTGGAAGTCAACGATATCTTGCACCTCTGCTCGCACAGGCAGGTGATACCATCACAGCCACCAGGTGCCATGCTACGACAAACCGATTCGGTAGGCAAGGTCGAAGATAGGAGACGCTGACGGGACGAGCCCATGGTCATTTGCCGGAGAGTACTGGCAAGCCTTAGACAAGCATACTGCTCGTTTCAGCGAGGTGACTGGCTCACTTGTCGGTGGACTTCGATGCATGCGGGAGTGAGAGACTTTTAGATATTGGGTGCTTCCACTACAGCCACTAAGCAGAGACTGCTGCTGTGAAAGGAGAGTCAGGTGTCAGCCTCCTATAGGAAATAGAGGCGACAAGAAGTTGGAGACTGCAACGAATTGTGGTCGCTCATAGAAAGTCCTGTAGGTAATCACTAAATTTTCTTTGTTAAGATTAAGCAGTTTTCAGGCAACAACGTTAGTGGCAAATTGGGTCTGCTCTGTTGGAGCCAACACGGCAGTCAGTAGTACCAGATCAAAGACTTCGTCAGTCCACAGTTAGTAGCTTGTGACTTGAAGTCGGCTAGATAATCATTTGAGGAATCGCTCAACAATGCCATTCTCTGATCTATGACCCGAATAAACAAGTTCCTCCCTAGGTAGTCCCTGCTGCTTGTATGTTGTGTTGACAGTCATGCTGAACAGTAAACAAACACAAATGCACGAGAACGGAGCGTATCCCGAGATTTGACACTTCTGCAAGGCGTGAGTAGAAGCATGATTGGACACGGCAGCAAGTCAAATGCCCGACGGACTTCCCTGGTGGCACTAAACTCGCCTGGGAAGACGCCAATGCACTGCGGCCCGGCGAGGGTCAGAAGTCTCCAAGAACCAGGAACCTTTCGATCGCGACGTGTTTGCTTCAGCGTGTTTCTCCTTTGCAATGACTTCCGAACCCGACGGTCCTGCACAGAGTAAATTCACAACAGTAAATACGCATCCGAATATCGACGAGTTCATATACTGCAACACCACGAGACGAGAAAATACTGCGAATCCTTAAGAGTCCTCTACGAAATAATTAATTACCTTATGCCACGACAGCCCACGCCCAACCACAAAATAGACAGCACTGGTCGACGCGTCATCTGATCTTGTTGATGTACGGCAAACTCCAAGATCACCAGCAGTGATATGTCTGCGCAAGAGTTGGCATTCGGCGAGCCCTCCTTCGACCTCGACTTTCACCAACTCCTAGTGCCCAAGCAACCACGGCATCACAAGAGCCGCAAAAATGTCAAGGAAGATTTCACCTCCTCGAGCGACGCCAGCTCGTTCTTTATACCCGAGCCCCTCTCACGGACCAACAGCATCTACTCCTTTTCCCGTGCCTCTTTAAGCAGCCAGCTGAATGGCCTCAGCTCCATGAGCCTCCCACAGGCAGAGTCGTTGTCCGCTAGTATCGGTTATTTACCTACTGCTCGGAAGGCGTGTAGAGCGCTGTATGCCGCCGCCGAACAGATCAACAGCTGGAATAGAAAGGCATTACGTATGCTAAAGGACTTGGATGGGGACGATGATATCGAGTGGGCGGCAGCCGCTGGAAGGGATGCCTTGGAGGAGACCAACAAGACCATCAATAAATTTGAGAATCTGATCAACGTCTATGTGCTTTCGATCGAGGAGCTGCAGATGCGGAAGGACGTCGGCGAGTTGCGGGCTGAAGAGTTGAGTACCGTGGTGGAGCAGATGGAGTACACACTCATCAGCTGGGATGATGTTAGGAACGGTCTCAAGCGGATACAGGAGCAGGTTGAAGTCGCCATGGAGTGGGAAGAGCTGTGGAATACCGTCCTTGGAGAAGTCGCTCAAGAGCTGGACAGTCTGAGCCAGCTGGTCTTCGAAATGGAGGAGAAGAGACACATGGCCTACATGACCAAGACGAAGGATGAACCCGAAGAGCAGATCGACATCAATGAACTAGAAAGCTTCATCGACGAGCCCACAAAGAAGAAGGAAGACATCAGAAATTCGAGGTTCAGCATGACCTTCGAGTCCTCGCCGCTGGGCTCGCCTGTGGTCGAAAATCCTCAAGACGATACAAAGCTGTTGAGCCTCTTCGCCCGCATGCAGCCTTTGAGGGCTTCGCTCGACTTTTTACCCATGCGCGTATCACTTTTCGAAGCCCGTGCGGACAGGGTGTTCCCTCAAGCATGCAAAGAGCTGCAAGACAAGCGAGAGCGCCTGGAGAAGAGCTGGCAGCAGTTATCGGAAGAAGCTGAGAGGCTAAGAAGAGAACTCAGCGAGGATAGATGGATTGTCGTCTTTAGAAATGCTGGCCGACAAGCCTCGAAAATGGCCGAGTCTGTGGATCGCAGCATTGTTAAGGTCCAAGATGCGCTCAATGCGGGTTTCACAAGAACGAACCCGGCACAGCTGGCAAAGCGCGTTGAGAGCTTCGAAGCCAAGAAAATGCACTATATGCCAGCGATTGGACGAGTCGTGACCATTATCCAAAAAGGCTTGAAGGACAGACTGACGGTTAACGGGGAGATTCTACGCCTCAATAAAGAGTTGGGAGCTAGAATGAGGGACCTCGAAGACCGAACCAGAGAGCTGAGCACGATGCTGGAACCCGTCACAGCGAGGTCAAACTCAAGGTTGAGGGAGTCCATTTCCAGTATTGTCTCGGCGGACCGATCCTTATCAAGTCACGGCACGTTTGCCGGCACGCCAGGGAGTTCACCTGCATCGTCCATCGATTTACCCACTCCAGCTTCATCAACGAGACCAACGCCAAAATATGGTCTGAACGGATACAGCAAACCTCGGGCTGCATCTTCGATGGCTGTATCAAGATCCGGACCTCCTATATCTGCTAACAACAGACGCATCTCGCTTCAGCCCCAGTTGGCACGGCCTACTACGCCCATGTCGTCCCGAACAACAGGCTCCATCCCTCGACGAGCTATATCCCCCGCTCCAGCATCCGTCTACCAACAAGGTGTCTACAGACCGCCTGTCGTGTCATTGCCACCACGTCGAGCAGAAACACCTTCTGAGAGACCTCGATGGTCTTCCACTGTTAGAGCTAATGAGGCCGCAGCCAACGCGAACAAGAGAGCCTCAATAACACCCTCATCCTACTACCGCATCGCACCAAGATCCTTCTCACATACAGCTGGCATGCCTTTGCGAAGCCCTCTTAGTCGCGATGCAACTTCCTCGCCACTACCTCAACAGCATACTCCCTTGTCGTCGAGATCAAGTCATTCACAATTGAGATCGTTTGCCGACCGCATCAAATCACCTGCACCGAACGAAGCTGGTTTGTTAGCGCCGGTACCGTACTCGAAGTCAAGGAGTGGCGCGACCTCAACACCAGGCACAATCAGATCACCATCGTCCTTGGCCAACAGGCCACCAACAAACACAATGCAGCATGCAAACCCGCCGTCTTCTCTTCGAAGCTCAAGACCAAGCATCGGAGTTCTCCAGCGAGCTACATCCCCAGCCTACCACGCAGGACATTCCGCCATGAACAGTCTAGACGCTGTTGTCCGCACGCCACCAAGGAAGTCAACGGACAGCAACACAGCTGAATCTGAGGTCGAATTACCACCATTGCCGTCGAATGAAACTCCTCGAGAAGAGTCGCCAGAAGACGACAGATCGACAGAGCTTGGCTCGAGTCCACTATCCAAGCGGATGATTACCAGGCCGCCATCTTCAGTCAGTAGTCGTGGGAAGAGAGTCAGCATGCTGCCCGTTCCCAGAGGTATCAGGTCAGGCTCGTTGGCATCATCGAAGTGAAGTGGCGCATCATGCCGGACGAGAAGCACGATTCGAGGGCCAGATTGGTGGAAGTACGCGGCAGGATTGCGTGCTCTGTGCTGTACATTGTAAAGTGTACCCGCAACGGCGCAAGTCTTTGAACTTTCTTGGATAGTGTAGTAGCGTTCAAGCGATCTGTGTAGCTCAGTGTTTCGTAAATGATCATACCGATTCACATCACATCACACCACACCACATCACGTCACGATCCTGTCCCAAGTGATTGCGAACGTAAGACCGTGAGTCTCTTACCAAGCAGCCCAGCCCAGCCTGCCAAGCCACTTCACTTCGCCCCCAAAGCCACAGACCTGACTCCCAGAGCCTACAGTACGTACGCGAGGCACACCGCAAGCTCAGTGTGCCGATGACATCGCTGTCCTGTAATTACCTGTGTACTCTGACTCCTGTCTTTGTCCTCTTCTTCCTCTTCCTCGAACCGCGTCTTCTCGTACGTAGGACCTCTGTCTCGTCTCGTCTCCTTGCAGTGCTGTGACGGCGTCGTGTCGCCACAACAGTGGCTTCGCGTGGCGTGGCGTGCGGCCGGTACTGATACTAATACTGATATTGTTCGACGCCGCTGCGGCTCGCTGGCTGGCTGCCGCCATATACGACCTGGCCCGACCCGTTGTCGAGAGCTTGATTGGGACTACTGGTGAGTGCTTCAGACGTGAGGTGGGGCGCGGTCTCAGACTCGAAATTTCGAAACGGAATAGAATGGAATAGGATGGCGCAAGGCGTTATGCTAAGTAGGTGGCTGCTAGGGGCGGTGTAGTTGGCTGGTGAATTGAATTAAATTGAATTAAATTGAATTCAATTAAATTAAATAGGCGAAAGCGCGGCTTTTAGTACACGATCTTACATACAGTAAGGACAGGATAAGATAGGTTAGGTTAGGCAGAAAACGTACTGTGTCTATTACTATCTTAACGGTGCATAAGTTGCTATTCGTTACACGTAGGCAATTGAATGAGCTTTAGTATAGGTAAAAAAGGAAGTAAGATAACTTTCAGCAATAGTATTATACATAACTAGCTACCGGTATAGCAGGCACTATTCTTCTCAGCTACCCGCCTTGTCTATATGTTTCATCCCTTAGGAGCATCATGCTCCTCCGTCTAATATCGTAGCCTATATCCACTTATAATACATCCCGTATAGGCTCTTAGCTTCCGTAATTCGTAAATGCATTTAGCGCTAATTCAAATACCTTTCAACTCCTTCGCCATGCTTCAATCCATTCTATAGATGTTGTGTTACAGCATTAGCGCAGCTAATGCAAGAGCTAGCACTGCTAGCAAGGTCCGACCTTGGTATGCTCCCGGCGCGGCTTCATTAACCGTTTGAGCTAGTGCCGTCGCGGTAGCGGTGGTTGTGGGAAGGACGCCGGTGCTTCCTGTCGAAATCTGCAACGTGCTCGCTGTGGCGGTGCCATCTCCTGCATCGTTCTTTCCACCAAGCGTGTTAAGCGAGGCGGATGTCGAAGCCGGAGAGTATACCAAGGCTGTTGGGGTCATTGTGACTGTGGTTAAAAATCCTTGATCGTTGAAGGAGGTTTTCACTTCAAGGCCAGATGATGAGGAAGATGCCAGAGGTGAAGCTGAGGATGAGGAGATAGATTGAGGCGGTGTCTGGAAGAGATGTTAGCTGAAGCTCGTACATGGAACCAAAGGTTGAATGAGAGGGACTACGAACTGATTGAGGCAGCGCCACTCGGTGGGCGGACTTTCCCGTCGGCACCCACCGTCCAACCGCTAGGCAGTCCATTGATGGATGTATAAGTGGCTGTGGGACTCACTGATGTTACAGCTGATGCGCCGGCCGTCACCCAAGGATAGCCAGTCCTAGTGGCATACGCTGAGGAGGCCGCGGCATTTGTTTCGAAGGGTACTGTAGGGTTGCCTGATGCTGTGGCGTATTCTGGAGATGCTAAGACGGCTGGCGTGTCTTTGCCGGAGCCGCTTGAGTTGATTGTGCCACCACTGGATACGATGGATTCCCAAGTACCGGTTGTACCGTCGTAGGAGTATGATGTACCTGTTGAATAGTCTGTGACCGCGAGCGCTTTCAGATACATAGTGTATGGTCCTTGAGAGTAGTCGACCAGGCCGCCGGCCCATGCGATAGTGCCCTCCGCATTGGCAGAATCACCGCCAGCCCAGCTGCCGACTTTGATATGCATTGGTGTTTGAGGATACTGACCAGGCGCGGCATCTGATGGCTTCAGGACTCTGACCGTGTTCCCGTTGATAGACCAAACAATCTGGTCAGCAGTCCAATCGATGCTGTAGGTACTGAAGCTGTCGTGGTTACCCTGGGCCCCATGAAAAGCGCCCCGAGTGTAGCCGGTTGTGGTTTGACCTTTGCCGAAATAGTTGGACTGGACCTGGGAATCGTCTCCTCCTAGCCACTCCCAGTCGATCTCGTCCAAGCAATCTGATAGTAGTACAGCACTACTGACGATACCAGTGCCCGGGGCAGCCTTGACAACGAAGTCGACATGACCGAACATGATGTACCATTTTGAAGTGATGGTTGGGCTGTCGCCACTCTTTGCAACTGTGAAGGCTGCCCCATTCGAATCGTAGGTGGGTACACCGCTGGCAGTGAATTCCGTTGAGGCGCCATCGGCGAAGTCGATGTTCTTACTTGTACCGAGAGCAGGATCGGGAGAGCAGCCACCTGTGAAGAGTCAGCACTTCGTTCCAACGGTGGTCAATCACTGGAACATGGACGTACCTTGAGTCAGCGGGTTGCAGGTGCTGTACGTCTGACCTGCGATGGGTGATATGAAGGTTAGGATAACACTTAAAAGCAGCAAAGAGACGGCCATTGTTCTATGCATGGTTAGGATGACAACAATGACTGAACGGGAAGGAGCATAAGACACGGATAGTCTATAAGTCGAAAGATAAATCATAGCATGGACGATTACGTGTGTCTAGACGAGGAAACAATCGCAAAGTGAAGCGACTTGTTGAAGGAGGTTGGTATCGTGGCAAGCAGGCTTTGTTTACACCTACTATTCGAGCACAGCCCGCAAGCGAAAGCGGTGACGATCTTTATTGGGTATGATTCATGTCGATGGAGAGATTTGTAACGGCTTGGGTGCTGATGACCAGAAAGATGGTGGTTGGAAGAGAAGTACTGAGGAGGCTGGCCTTGAAGAAACAAGCTTGGCGCGCTGGCCGCTCCCGATCATGGCCGCTTCTAGCCCAAGAAGGCATGGTGGTTGCCCTGCAGCTGAAATGGAAGGCACCACCGTTGCCACGATCTACGCCTCAGCCACATCGTCAAATCTCGATATGAAGAGTCTGCCTTGGGACTAGTTCGCTGGTATCTTTGACACTGTACCCCCAGGTATCGATTTCCGTTATCCCCTCGGACGCGAGAATGTTAGATTTCAGCCTAAGGCATCACGTACTCGTACATCTTAACAATTTACTACGCTATCAAGAAGGTTAAGCGAATCTAACATTCTCGTGGCGGAGGGGATAGTGATGTCCTTCTCTCTGGACTGACTTGCATATCATGAGCATTCATACTTCTGAGCTGCAACCATTCGCGAATGTTGTAATTATTTTCAAAAACAAATCACCTCCCCTCTGGTGGCTTGTTCCGTGACTTTTTTCAACTTCACCCAACGACGACACGTCCGGAAACGTGCAAGTCCACGCCCATGCTTGAGACGAAAGCGGACATCAAATCAAGAAACATCGTCGTTGGGGAACACCCGTTTGATGTAACCAATTACTCTTGTATGCTTTCATTGTAGACCTCGAGCGACGAGCATTGGATACTGGCATAGAAATCTCGTACCAGCTAGTGCCTGAGGCTGCACTTTACCCCCTGCTCGCATGACTCGAAATCTGCAGGGTCGTGCTTGGCGGGGCTAAATGATGCAAAAATGCTTTTGCATCGTTCCTTCTGGTTGCGAATGGAACGGACCCCACCTGCGAGGTGCCACACAATGCGGTTACTACAACTTGCTCAGTACCGTACAGTTATGTTACACTAAGTACAACTCATTACTTTCTTTTGACATCGCGACTTGCATCGTTCTTAGACATTGCATTCGCTGCATACACTACTTCGCACCCTTGCCGTAGACTCGTCTGGTCCCTCGTCATGGCGACAGAACCCAGCAGCAACGTCCTCGACACGCACCCATACACATGCAACTCCTGCGCTGTCGCCTTTCGAAACAGCGACGCCCAGCGAACACACATGAGATCAGACTGGCATAGATACAATCTGAAAAGAAAAGTGGCAGACCTTCCACCTGTTGCAGCCGACGATTTCAATCAGAAGGTGCTGAACGCACAAGCGAGTACTACCGCGGCCCAAGAACAAGCCTCGTACGCTAAATCCTGCACATTATGTCAAAAGACCTATTACAGCGAAAACGCCTTTCAGAATCACATTTCGAGCAAAGCGCACAAGTCGAAAGCCGCATCTGACGGTAGCAAGGCTGCATCGGTAGCCTCCTCACGAGAGGCGAACGGCGACCAGATACCACCCGAAGCAGAGGCTGAATTCGACGACGTAGTGGCGGGAATCAAGAAAGCTTCACTAGTAGAGGAGGATACGGCGCCTGGAAGGCCGTCCAACCCTCCACCTGGAGTCGACCGAGAAGAACATCCACTTTCACCAGAGAAGGTCCTGCCTACCAAGATACCAACTTCGAGATGTCTGTTCTGCAACTACGATTCGCCGAGTTTGAAGTTGAGCGTGCAGCATATGACCAAGATACACGGTCTCTTCATACCGGAGCAGAACTACCTGGTAGACCTCGATGGCCTGGTCGGGTATCTGCAAGCCAAGATTCACGAGAACCACGAATGCCTCCGATGTCACAAGCTGAAGCCTACAGCACCAGCCGTACAGACTCACATGCGGGACAAGGGCCATTGCACTATCGCCTTCGAAAATGAAGAAGAGATGATCGAGATTGGCCAGTTCTACGATTTCTCAAGCACTTACTCAGACGACGAAGAGGACGATTCTGAGGAAGTAGCCAAGGTCGCCGACGAAGAAGGCTGGGAGACAGACTCGGACGACTCTTCGGTTGCCTCGGACGAGATCACATCCATCCCGAATGACGACAGGACAGACGCATATGAAAGGATGAAATTGCACAGACATCACAGCAATACTGTGGAGAGACCACACAGGAACGCGGACGGCTTCCATTCTCATGCACACCATCACACCAATGCCGTCTTCTACGACGAGACTGAGATGCATCTGCCTTCTGGCAGGGTTGCAGGCCACAGGAGTTTGAGAAAGTACTTCCGACAAAATCTTCACAACTATCCTTCGCAAGCTGAGCGGTTGGCGCGACAGGACAGACTTCTCAAGGACCGTCCACCCACCACCTCGGACGAAGATAGTGACGAAGAGATGGCAGATGCTGACCAGGAGGGGAGGGAGCAGCAACCACGATCTCACGCATTGCTTCGACGAGGTGAGGCAGGCATGCTTGGCGTGTCGGAGCCTCAGAAGAGAGAAGTTACGAGAGCAGAGCAAAGAGGACGAACGAAAGCACAGCGCGACCAGAGTCGATACCAGGCCAAGGTTGAGAAGCAAGCGAACAGCCAGAAGCATTTCCGGGATCCATTACTGCAGTAGTCCTGCTGTGACTGGTTGGCTGTTGTGGTGGTGGTATTGTTATGGGTACTGGTGGTGCTTAAAGGTCTGCGTGTTCCTCCCTACGAGCGTCCACCCACTTTCGAGCATTCGCGGATGCCTTTCTGAGAGCAGTGGAGAAGCTGCACAGGAGTTGCATATGGGAGAATTAGACTAGCATTTGCATAGCATGACTGATGATAGAATGACATTCACTTGCACTGTCGATCTGACGTTCTCGAGACGGGCTAGTGACTCTTTCTGATTAGGATCTATCGCAGCTCGAAGCGTACATCAAGTTCACCAGAAGTAGCAATTGGATCCATGTTCATCGGCCCAGACTACTGTGTCAGACTGGGAAATCACGTGAAACGGACGTCTCAGAAACTCGGCATCTCGAAGTTTCAGCCTCGTTGTAACTTAGCTGCGGTCTACACTTTCAGAACACCAAGCACTCCTCACGCGTCGAATTGTATCGTCTCCATCATCTCGTGAGCTCCCACAGGCGCTAAGTCCGGTCACAATGGCGAAGAAAGGTAAGCACAGCACGATATCTAGGACGCTATCAGTATCGTCCTTTCCTTTCGCTTCTTTGGAGATGTGACCGTGCTAATGGACTCGCAGCAAAATCGCGCACTATAGCAGTTCGTCTTATCAGCATGGCGATGACCGGTTTTTTCAGAACATATGTTAGACCGAGGACGAGCAGGCCATTGAGTATGTTGAAATATGATCCGGTGGTCAAGAAGAAAGTGTTGTTTTTGGAGGCCAAGAGGGGGAAATGAGATCGCGTATCGTGCCTTCAGATGAACTGGGAATGAAATGGATCCTGGGCACCAGGTGTCGTGGCGTGAGATAGAATGGGGCGCAGAGGAAATGGCATCGCGCAGCTTGGGGTCAGGCAATTGTTACAGTCTAGTCCCTAGAGTGTCATTGGACGAATTGAACTTGGAAGATAAGAGCTGCGCTTCAAAGAGGCCAGGACAATTCGAATGGGATTGCATGCAAGAGATGAACATCTATGAACGAAGAGCGCAAGCTACCATGCGTCTCTCTGCGGTCGCTCGAAGCTGGTGGTACAAGAAACACGGCTCGATGGGAGGGAACACACCGAAGCTCGACCTCATAGACGCATCACGGGCCTTTTGCACCTACACAACGCTCACTATGGCTGTGGCGTCCAGCTCTTGTCACTCCGCCAGTGCAGCAAGCCCCTCTGAGCACTTTATCAGCAATCAGCACCCATCTACTCGGCCTCTGCGAGCACTCTTAGCATAAGAACCAAATACCATCACAGACACTCTACAACAATGTCTGACAGAGTCCAACAGTCCACTATTACCCCACGACCTGGAGTCCAGGCCCTCTCTTCTCCGCCTCAGGAGGCGATTCCATCATGAACAATGACCGTACTGTGCCACGGGACAGATAAATCAGAAAGCATGCTACGCCTGGTGAAGTTTGCACTGCCCAACAGCCTTTCTCAAAACGTTGCCACTACAGATATTTGTGCTTCCTCTGCATGATCTGTAGGTATCACAAAGCTTATTTTGTGTTCACCCTAAATGCTGCTGGCTACGGCGAAGCTTTGGAAGCGATTGGAACTGGTTTGGACAGTCGTGCAAAGATTTGGCACTAGCCGACCAGTAGTGCACTAGATTTTGATAACATTACGATAGGGTTGCCATTGATTCTACCATACGCTCGGACATCGGGTGGTCTTCGTATGCAGGCTTAGCATATGAAAGTCCCAGGCACGCGTCAGGCTGAAAGCGTCTTTCCCCTGGTGTATGACTGCATCTGACGAAGATAGCTATACTGACCATTCTCAAGAGTGCCATCCGCTTCTGTCAAGACGCTCTGCTGGAAGTTGCAAGCAACAACGAGAGCGCCCGAGCAGCAGTATTGCGGTCAACCACTAGACAGCACGGACTCACGGATCCGGCTGGTCACAATACTACCACCGCGAGAGGGCTAAGAACTGGTGCTTACACCTGGCCACGTGAACCCCCTCAAGGTGACGTATTCATGCTCCGCTGTCTCATATACGAGGGGGAGGAACAATCCTTCGCTGGGAATCTGGGTCAACGGCAAGTACATTCTCTGTCGTGAGAACGTCTACCGCTTCCTCCACCATTTCTGCAATGCCCACTTCGGGATGAGAATACCAGGGAAGCTCGGGATCGACTCGATCTGCATCGATCAAGATGATCTGTCTGAGAAGAATTCTCAAATCGGTGAAGGGGATTTTTGGCAGGCTCGCAGCGTACTGATCTGGCTCAACCTAGCGAGCGAACAGAGCACACTTTGTTCGGCAATTCAGCATCCGGGAAGACTAGAGGAATTCGAGCTGGCAACTTACTAAGCGTCCCCGTCCGACATCCAATCGAACATACAGCACATAGCAGCATGAGGAACGCTCCGAGAGGACGTTCGGGGGATCCTCATGAATGTGTACTCGCAACGCTTGTGGATCCTTCAAGAGATTAATCTAGTGCGACTGGCTCTCATCGTATCGGGACAGTCAACCTTCACTACACTGTCTCATCCCCTCGCTCCGCTGCTCCCTCACGACCTCCCCCACCTCAACCACAAACGTCCCCTCCCAATCCTCCCTCGTCCTCTCCGGCCTCCACCCCAAAACCGCCCTCGCAACCTCACTCTCAAACCTCGCATCACTCGCAAACCCCACCACGACATCCTGCGGCGCCAGAATCCCACCCCACATCGCGAAATCCGGCAGCACGCGCCCGTCCAGCACCGCCAGGTCCGCGATGTGCACGGAGTCCCACTGCGCCGTGCCACCGCGGAGATACGTCCCGTATCCGTCGCGCAGCGCGCTGCGGATCTGGATCGGGTATTGATGCGACAGGCGGTTGAAGGGGCCGGGGTCGGTGCCGAGGGCCGTAGATGGTCGGGCTGGTGATGATGGTTGTTGGGACGGTGAGTTCTAGACCGCCGCGGTTTGGATGACGCTGAGGGCGACTGTGCGTTGGATGTAGGGGTGGGATATGTCGCGGGCGAGGATGGAGGGAAAGGTGGTTGGGTCGCGGTCGCTGAAGGTACGGGGTTCGGATGTGGGTGTGGATTCCCCGGGTGGGTTGTCGGCGAAGTTGGAGGCGCCGTCGGTGTGGATGTAGTAGACGCCACGCGGTTCGGGTCTTTGTTGGGCTGCGCGCTGAGCAAGACCACGGAGGATAGCGTGGGCGGAGGCCAAGTGGTAGCCCAGGGTGCACCCGATGACGATGTCGTTTTGAGCGGCGGCGGAGCTTATGGCGGTTGTGTCGTCGAGCGAGGAGATTTTGTGCACGGTGAGGTTGAGGGTGGAGGAGAAGTATGTGGCGCGGGGTCGTCGCGGGTTAGGACTGAGATCTCGATGTCCTTGAGAGCCGGGTCGCAGGAGCCTGATTGGATGGATGAGAGGACGTGGGAGAGGATTGAGCCACCGATGTACCCTGTGACACCGGTGATCAGGAGTTTGGTAGGTGCCATGTTTGCAGAGAGTTGCTTTGCTGTTCAGGGCTTTTCATCTGACATGAAGGGAGATCCGGCAGGTCCTGGAATTGCCACGGGTGTCCCAGCCATATATATAGGCTGGAGAGCAAAGACTTGAGTGGTGTAGTTGAGCGGTACAAGGAGACTAATTCGCGAGCTCCTGGATACCAAAACGATGCTTGCTTCCTTTCTACCTTTATCAGCAATCATTTTTCCGTGCGGATCCTTTTCGTCCCAATTTGGCAATACTTTCTCCTTGTAACTTACTTCGAACTCTTCTGAACGTTTGCCAGTACTTCCTCTCCTAGTATATTAGTGGTGTCTGTAACACTTCTTGGGTTGAAGCATCGTATAAGCTACAGTACGACCATTGCGAGCAAATCATCGGTGTGGGTCTGTACGAGCGTCAACGGCTTAGTGCCTCGCTACGGAAAGTATCAGTCCTTATATACTGTAGGTGCCTAAC
>Ga0210040_10000602_pt1 | contig 59617 bp, 47 predicted proteins | sample CryGeyCG12114_NA_FD_185462 | JGI IMG/M metagenome (GOLD analysis project Ga0210040, IMG submission 185462) | Groundwater microbial communities from aquifer - Crystal Geyser CG19_WC_8/21/14_NA (SPAdes) (version 2) | ecosystem: Environmental > Aquatic > Deep subsurface > Groundwater | place: USA...
GGGGGGGGGGGGGGGGGGGGGGCAGTGGGCAGGGGAAGACGGTGTTGACGATGGAGGATTTGGGGATGGCGGTGCAGGAGTATGGAGTTAATGTTAAGAGGGGAGAGTTTTATCGGTGATGGAGAGCACCCATCTGCATGAGGCGACTGGTTTCAGGAAGAAGCATTAGAGCATCTGGTTCAACATTGCAAAAGGCGCGAAGACTGACTTTGAAAGGCCGGGCGTTATCCAGATATGGGATCTACCCTGGCATCCTACATGTACAGTACAGTACAAGTACATTCATAGAGCTATGCGTGCTAGAAAAGGGCATCGCGGTGCCAGAAGTGCCTCTGCCGCGGGATGCTCATCGAACTTGGGAGCGGCCAGCCATGTTAGCCAGCCGACATCAGTCAGGAGCATGAGAGCACCTTGCCGGGTTCTAACAAGTTTGCTCCTTTTATATTCCACTGATTATGACAACGCTGCTTCCTCAGTTATGGTCGAACACCTCCTTCTTTGCCGGCCGTCTCGCGTCTACTTCTGTTTCAGACATGCGGACCCAGTATGACCTCGCTCGCTGCTAAGCAAAATGCTGGCGTTAGAAGTCCGGCAAAGCTTCATTTGAGGACTAGGGTCTCAGTGCGAACCACGATCGTATGAATAGATCATTTGTTCTTGCTCTGCTTGTACGTGAACCTCTTCCGTGTTCTATGCGAGGTATTAGTGCTTTATCTCCGCCTGTTGTTCGTTCAAGCGTGCCACTTACGGCGAAAACTCTCCTAACTTCCTTCCCACCATCTCTTCAGTCACGTAAACCTCTTGATACAGCTTGCCATTGTGGACGGCAAACTTTAGACCAACAAAGTTCGGTAGTATGGTAGCAGATCGAGCTCGTGTCCGAATGATGGGATAGCCTGGTGGCGGAGGCAGCTTGCTCGGGAGGCCAGCTATTGGGAGGACATTCGGGCCTGAGATGGTGGTATTAGCAGTGGCGATGGCGATGGCAAAGCAGGCTTACCCTTCCAGACCGAGCGCTTCAACAAGGACAGTGTTGGTCGCATTGTCACCGTAGATGCATTGCCAGGTTGATGGTCTGCAGAGATGGAAACCGAGATGGACGGGAGGTGGATGAATTCTTGAGATTCACCATCCCCCATCTCCTTTGCGCAGCCAATCGGGTATGCATGCTTCCTTCCGCTCTCTAGACTCAACACCGCCATGCACGTCTGTATTACTCTCCTTAAACACCACTAACCTTCATTCTCACCTGCTCGACTTTCAACGACGATCTCGCATACCAAACAACCCTTCGGAGCACAAGCAATCGCCATTTGTATTGTACATAATCTACTGCAGCGACGTCGAGTACCGCAGAACGAGAGACAACTCCAGCCCATCCTTCAAGTCTTTACATACACAGCCTACCAATATGGCGTCGCAAGTGGGATCATACTCGAATCCCCTGAAGAAGTTCAAGTTTGTCTGCTGCTCGAGCACCGCGACCTGGGCTGACCCGAACACTTAGACTTGTCTTTCTCGGTGAACAATCAGTCGGCAAGACATCGTTAATCACAAGGTTCATGTATGACTCGTTCGATACCACCTACCAAGCCACAATCGGCATCGACTTCCTCTCAAAGACAATGTACCTCGAGGACCGGACAGTGAGACTACAATTATGGGACACAGCAGGTCAAGAAAGATTCCGATCTCTGATACCATCCTACATCCGGGACTCTTCCGTCGCAGTGGTGGTCTACGACATAACGTCAAAGAAGACCTTCGAGCAGACGAAGAAGTGGATAGACGATGTAAGAGGAGAAAGGGGGAGCGATGTCATCGTGGTCCTGGTAGGAAACAAGACTGATCTGGGCGACTCCAAAAGAGAAGTTACCACTGCGCAAGGCGAGGAGGAAGCGAAGAGGGCGGGTGCCATATTCATGGAGACTTCGGCCAAGGTAGGGCACAACGTGAAGGCGCTGTTTAGGAAGATAGCGCAGGCATTGCCTGGTATGGAAGGTGAGCAGGAGCAGGCAAAACCACAGAGTAAGCTGAACCAGGGACTACAAACAAAAGAAGCGGTACTAATCTGAGGGTAGTGATCGATGTCGCCGTGAACAACCAGAAACCACAAGAAGAGGGTTGTGCTTGTTAATGAGCTGCTAAAGTACTTTAGTTGAGAGAGCTTGTAAGAGATCCCCATAACAACATATTTTGGTTCGACAGTGGGCATGACTATCGCGATGGCTTGTAGACTTGAACCTCTACAAGGTACCCATGTGCAGATTTGGCGACTTTGGAGCGTTTTGGAGTGCTTTACCACCGCACAGATGCTTGCAGTTACTCCTGGTTCGAAGGAGGCATGCGAAGGAAGGATCACCTTGCATAGCGAATTCAGTGCATCGATGGCGTCAGGTCGCCTCGCTAAGGTGACATGATATAGGGGGACGGGCGTTCGAGAAGACTACTGTGTGCTGGCTGAGGTTCTTGAAACCCAAAAGAAGCGTTTCAATGTCGATGTAGGCTATGAAGGGTAAATGTGCTTTCAAGGCTGCGATCAGGTACAGATAGCGCAGTCGGCAGTCATGAAGCCTGTAGCGGACAGGCCCAAATATCACCCAGGTGAATCATCTTCAAAGGTCATTTGATAACGTAGGCATCACATCAATGCTGTGCTGTGCCATAAATCTCCGGCTCTGCACAGTTGCGTCACTGATGCACGAGTGGCTGCCGATGAACAGTCAGCCACAGCCAATTTGCATCCGCTTTCCGAGTCTGCCGCCAGCTGAATCCATCATTACTAACTTCAGGCTCTCTTGTCATTACTTGCCCTGAAGGACGCATGCGATCACGAATTCAACGGAACAACCACACCACGCAACACGTGAAGAGCAGAAACAGAAAGCAATCGTAGTCGCTGCAGGACAAACCGTACAGATGGGCCTTTCCTCGAGGCTCCTGCGCGCCCCGAGGCCACAGGTATGTCTGTCTCAGTGAGAGGCACAGCACTTGCGACAACGGAAGGCTGGTCTTCGCGAGCGCATGGCAAGGGACGACAATGCTAACATGCACAATTGTAGACCTTCCTCTTCACTCTCCCACTTTCGGCCGGCGCCTCTCTAATAACGCTTTCTCTCGTCCTCAACAAGCTCTCCGGCTTCTATGGCATCCTCGCTCTTCTGACAGGCTACCATCTCTCCTCCTTCCAACTGTCTATGTACATCTACAGTCTGGCATGCCTGGGCGTCATACTCGTTCTCAGCAAACATATCAAGACGAACTCACCATTCCACTGCCTGGCGCTTGCATGGCTCTACGTACTCGATAGTCTCGTCAATGCGCTATATACAGCTGCTTTCGCTGTTACGTGGTTCCTGGTACTGATGGGAAAGGGAGACAAGGCGCCAGGTAGCGATATGATAAAGGATACAGGTGGGTTTGCCGATCCGAAGCACAATGTGTCAAGTGTCGACGTTGTGGCTGCGCCAAATACGGACGGAGCGGTACCGGGACAGGGTGCTGTTGTCAATGCGAAGCCTGCGGACGCACCGCATGTTGGCGCCGAGTCAAGTGGAATTTTGGATAATCAGTCTATGAACTCTATTGGGGTCATCGTCGCGTTATGGACGATCAGAGCTTATTTCTGCTTGGTCATGTTGAGCTGGGCCAGATTTGTTGTCAGACAGCATATTGCGGTTGTGTCCGTGAGGAGTGGGCAGTACTCGAATGCGAGCAAGGGTTTGGCAGACGACCCCTTTGCTGAGAGCAAACCCGAGGGACAAGGATGGAAAGGAAAGCTGGGACGCTTTATGATCGCGCTTGGACGAACTTATTTCCTCGGTGCTGATGGGGACTCGGATGACGAGAATTGGGTGCAGAGCGTTGGACGAAAATTTGGAAGCCACAAGCACGTTGCTGGACATGAGGTCGATGCTGCTGCTACTGGCAATGGCATTGCCTTGCAGAAGGTGACGGGTAATGTTGGGCCTGCGGAACGAGAGAGGAGACGGAGGAGCGGCACTGGCCCGCCTTTACCGGAGGTGCAGGCGCAGGCTGCTTCTATGCAGAGTGGCAAGGGTGAAGATGGCAATGGGTTGTCATTGAAGGTGCCTAGCGAGTGATTTCCGCAAGCCGCTTAATCTACAGGTACCTGGAAAGAACGATTCGCGTGCGGCAAACCCTCAAAGACGAAGTGGGCGACCACAAAGTTCGATGTCCTACAGGAGCGGCTAAATTGGCCCGAGGAAATAATGGTTGATGATTCCCATTGCATAGTAGGCGCAGAGCTGGTTGCATCAAGCCTTCCACAAGGTATCTACCCCCAAGGTTGGACGTGTCAAGCGTTGCAGTGCAATCTGCTCAGCAGAGTGATATGTTCTTCCGTAGACACCGGCGATCTGCGATCTTCTACCTCAGTGCCCTTCAGCTATTCGACTACTTGTTTATTAACCCGTATCCGGTACATTGAGTAGCGTAGTGTTCCCAGCCTCTGGGTTTATCTCCTCGGCATACAGGATGCTCTCGGGATGACAAGTCCAAGCATCGCGCCTTCGTCATGTCGTCACTCTCACCAGGCCATTTGCGCTAACTTGAAAGCTGTTCTCCAGTGTACGCTAATGCCTGCTCTTTACCGTTTGGAACTCCCCCTCCTTCTGCCGATAGCTCTCAATCCGACCACTAAGAAGCTCAAGATACCGCCCCCACTGTGCATGCCTCGTGCCGCTGTATGTTCGCTCCCGGTACAAGCATAGCTAGTCAGTCATCTTGCAGCAGAGCTCTACTCCATTGAGGTAGGTCATCTGAACCTCTGAGCAGCACATATCATGCAGCCCAAGGACTGACAGTCATGTACTCCCACATGGTACTTGAAGCCACAGCTGCCCGCCCGTCCATGCCTGCCAACTTGCCCTCCTCGCATGCGCAGTATTTGTGCAACGTGAATCGTTTACCTTGCAGTTCACGGCCGAGAGAACATGTTGCAATCCTTGCTTGTGGTCGCCATATGCGCCTCTGATATTGTTTCTGCCGCCACGCTGCGACAACAGGTCCTTAGCTCCTTTGTGTTCACTCGATATGGAGACCGGACACCGCTGTACTTGGATAATGATATATCGATACTGACCCCGTTCGGAGCCCAGCAAATGTACAATGTCGGATCCAGATTTCGTGATCGATATCTTACCAGCACGTTCGATGCACTTGACTCCACGGTTATTCGAGATATATCCCATTATCAGCTCAACGCTGACGAAATATCCATTTTGACAACTGACAACCAATATGCGATCGCCTCAGCACAGGCTTTCATGCAAGGCCTTTACCCGCCACTGGCAGACGCTTCGAACCAGAACTATACCCACGAAGCTGGCGTATCGAATCTAGCAAACGGGACGAATGTTGTTGCGCCACTGAATGGCTATCAATACCCTAAGATCAACACTGCCTCATCTTACGACTTGAGATCTGTGTGGATCAACGGAGCCCAAAACTGTCCAGCATACACCGGGCGTCTTATCGAGTACTACAACACGTCCGACTATGCTTTCCTTTACGAATCAACCCTCGAATTTTATCAAGATCTGAAGGATGATTTCTTAGACAACATTTTCAGCCCTAGCAATCTTGGGTACTTCGATGCTTACTACATCTACGACTATCTGCGGTATCAGTACCTTCACAACAGCACAGTCCGGAACACCATATCTGATGTGAACATGACAAGGGCTGAGATATTGGCGGCGGACTGGGTCTATGCACTTTATAATAATGCCACTGGTGAGTTACACGGAGCACTCTCGGTAAGTGAAACTTACCTCCCTCGCAGATCCTGTCAAGTCGATCGCTGGCCGAAGTCTCGCTTCGCAGATTTTGTCGATATTTTACAACGCCATCAACATGGAAGGCCGTACCAACAAACTCAATTTATGGTTCGGCGATTTCGCGCCGATGGTGTCGTTTGCTGCCCTAGCTGGATTGACCAGTGAACAGAACGCTATCTTCTATGATGTACCTCCGCTTGGTTCAAGTTACATCTTCGAGCTCGTTTCGCTGTTACCAGAAGGAGATCCAGGTAGTAGTTTTCCGGCTACATCGGACATGTATGTGCGGTTTTACTTCCAGAATGGCACTGACGAATACTCACGGCCTATTGAGTACCCGTTATTTGGGAGAAGCCCCAGTCAGACGCTGATTCCGTATTCGGAGTTCGTCAGTGGTATCTCTAAGTTCAGTCTGAGTGGAGGAGTCAAGGAATGGTGCGAGACTTGCGGGAGTTATAGGTATGGAAGTACCTCCCTCTCCGCAGAAAGACCTCGCTAATTTTGCTCTGTTAGTATCTTCTGTCCAGCATACACCGACGGCGACAATTCTACTAGCGGCTCTAAGGGACACGGTTTGTCACCAGCTGTTGCTGGTGTTATTGGGGCAGTCGTGACTTTGGCCGTGGCCGGCATTCTCTTCGGACTCCTTATGGCTGTTGCTGGCCTTCGAGTTCACCGCCAAGGAGGAAAAAGAAGATCCGACATTGCCGGCTTCAAAGGCTCCCAGAAGCTTGCGAGTGATCAAGACTTGACTCTTCCCAAAGGCGGAGCAGGTGCTGTGGTGACGTCGACTGAGGATGACCATGCGAAAGGCCATGAAAGAATAGGCAGCTGGGAATTGAGGGACAAGCCCAAAGGGGAAGAAGCTGGGCAGGTGGGTGCTGTCAGGACACCGCAGCGGCAGCGACCTAGCTATGATGACGACGAGATTCAGGTCAACCCTTACACGCCAGCGGTGAAGCCTCATGATCAAGTTTGAGCTGTCTCTATATGCCATTGACACGGTGAGGATGGCAATTTCATCACGGCGCTCTTTAAGACTACAGTGGATCATTTCTTGTCACTTCACTCCTGCACCGATCTACGTCTTCCTTTTCGATATGCCTTTCCACGTGGCATTGCTATCATATCAGCTTATCTTGTATCAAATTTTTCAGCATCAACAAATTTCAGACCGTGTTTTGCAACAACATACCTACCTATCATTACCTGTTGAATCGCACCTTCCCAAAACACTTGTCAGACTATTGCGATTGCCTTCTGAGCAGGCAACAACACTGCTATGAGGTAAGCCAGACTCCTCTGCTCCTTCCTTTGGCGGACCGCCGCTACGTCAATGACCTCTGTGAAGTCTGCTACCTTACAAGTTTCCCATTCACAATATTTGGCTGGTCTTCTTTTTTTGCTTGGGGGCTCAATCAACAATCCTGCGCAGCCGGCGCAAGTCAGACCTTTTGGTGTTTTGGCTATACTTTCACTGACTCCACGATCCCTGGCTGAGCTCCAGTCACAATGCCTGACTTTCAACAGAACAGACCCAAATACCAAAAGTATCGATACTCCATTTCGCAATTGATAGAGCTGGCACCAACAGCTTTTCTTCCATTTGATCTCTCCAAATTCAGCTACGACGCTGCGCGTGGTAAGTCAACCCGTGAGATGGTAGCTGGCGAGGTCTAACCAATTTCGCAGCTGGGGTAGTGCCATCACTCGGTGACTGCGCTATGTCGTCAAGAAAGAGTTCTGCCAGCTGTATCAGAGGTAGCAATCTAGACACGGCCAGCTCAGCAGACGTCCTGCCCTACGAAGGCAACCGCCTTGTACGCCCGGACCGACAGCCGAACCTGCCCCCACCTGCTGAGCGTCAGAAGGACGAGGGTTTTGCGAAATTCCTCAAGAAGCACTCCTCGCCTACGCACAACCGTGTCACTGCCGGAGGTCGGATCGTGCCAATGGAGCCTCGATCACCGCCTCCTTTCTTGCTACCAGCAAATGTTACAAATCGACCTCAGGCTGTGTCTGCTGGTCAGCTGTTCCAAGACATGAAGAAAAACGGAAACAACGATTGGAACTCGTATGGTGGTCAAGACCCAGGCCAGGCATACATGAACTACCTGTCTACAGAGCATCGTCTCCTTGATGCTGGGGCTGGGTTTTTCGCAGGCCCAAGTGGCAGTCCCGCTCGAGCCGTCGCTGTCAATGCTTGTGTACACAACACTGACGACAGTCCAATGACTGTCAACAATGTGTCTGAGCCAGCCTCAATTCCACCACCAGGCCGCTCGTATTTCCCCGCACAGCACATGGGTGGTCCTGTTATGCAGCAACCTATGCAAGTTCAATCGTATGGCATGTCACCTTATCAGACCAGTGGCATGCTGCCTGTTGGTATGGGAGTACCTGTCACTGAGCAGTACAATCCTGCAGCAGCATGGGACATCTACAACCAACCTTACCAGCAGCATGCGGCACAGCAGGCGATGACTGCTCACCAACTGCTCGCAGCCTGGCAACAGCACTACAATGAGCTCGACCAGCAACTCAAAGATATTGACCGCCGTCGAGCTATGCATGGTCTCGCACCCCATCTTGCTGAGCAACGCCGAGTCATTGTGCAGCAGCGATCTGACGCCAAGGATATCGTCAGAGATTACCAAGACATGCTTGGTCTTAAGCGGATGATGGACTCGTCCCAAGAAAGTTTCGCCACAGGCTTCAACGTCCAAGCTCCTGCATATGTGCCAGCTAGCGAAGTTGTTGCCACAGGACATCTCTCACACAAGTCGTCATTCGGTGCCGTGTCAGCTATGCCAGTCATTGAGAAACCCAGAGGCAGCGCTCCACGCCGAGCCATTCCGATTGTCCCTCCAGCGGACAGATACAAGGAGCGTGACTATTCACAGCAAAGAAATGTTAATAACTCCGGATTTCGCGATACAGCTAAGGCCGATGGCTGGGGCGTTAGTGAACGACCTTCGCCTCCTGAGGTACGACAAGAGCAGAGCAACCTCTCCGGAATGTTCGACGCGGAACAGGAACGTCAAATGCACAGTGCTCGTGGGTCTCCAGCATACATGTCAGAGAGTCAGGGTTCTGGCCAATCTTCGGAAGGGGTAGCTTGCAACCCTGTCTACGGAGCTTCAGAAGTTGCATTGCCGGCAGTCATACCAGCCAAGAACACTCCACCCCGAGACCATGTAGATGAGTACCGACAAATCATCAAAGCAATTGGGCAACCGAAAGGAACTGTCACCAAGCTTCGCCTAACTAACAGCAGCGTTATGGACGTTGGCGGCCAGGACGTTGACCTGAGCGCCGTTCCCCTGCCGTCTTACCTTCACGGTCAAAGTGACTGGTCAAAGCGAGACCCGACACCAAGCAACTCTTTTGGAGACGGTCGAATGTCGAACATGCCTGCAAGTTCTACATCAAATGATGTGTAAGTAACACAAGCTCGTTTTAGTATTCCTACTGACCTCAGCAGATTTGGGGCCAAAGAAAACCTTCCAGCCGCGCCCATAGGTCACAAAAAGGCGGCCACTGATGCATTCCTGGCTCAGTTCAACGCTGTTGACGACAGCATGGCATTGGCTGCAAAGCTGGAAACGCAGTCTCTTCGTACCACATTGAACAACCGCGTTTCACAAGGCGATCGCATGGTTGTCGGTGTCCATGGACCCAACCGCACGAACACGAAGATGACCTCCACAGAGGAGCTCGCAAGACATTTGGGCGTCGCCACTGTAGGTGCTCAGAACCTGCACCCAGCTTTGTCTACGGGCAACGGTTACCACGGCCTGGCCGATCCAGGCACGTCGTTTGCCCCCGAAAGTTTGAGCAACAAAGGCTACTCATCCGTATGTGTACAAAACATTCATGCTATTGGCAGCCTGCCTAACAGCTTTGACGGGGTGGTCGAGGGTCGACGAAATGTTCAGGCTCAACTTGCTACTGCTGGCAGTAAGACCAGAAGCCCAAAGAGTCCAAGATTCTTGCGTCGGCAGGGAGGCAACGGTGGTGCTTAGTACGGACCATACTGCCGGGAGGTGTTCGAAAGAGCCCTCATACAAAGCAACAACAACAAACCAGCTAAACCTAACTCCAATTGAGAGCATCAACAGGAAAGTCCATGGCAGCAATGCTCGCACCAGTTATTGAAACATTTTCAGCAACGGCGTCGAGGAAGAGTCGGATGTTGTATGTGTTGATCATGGATTGCATAGGTATTTGGCTGTATCGAGAAAGTTCTTGGACAAGTAGTATCGCAACCGTGTTCAGAAGAGTAAAGAATCGCAATCAAGTTCAGTGGGAAGGTGTAATGATAATGGATGGTAATGTGTATCGACGGACGACTATGTCGAGCTCAGTAGCTTCGTCATAGGTTAGATAGCAGGAAATACCACCCAGTCTTCGGACTCCCGCCGACTCGAACGAGGAATTTTGCAGATGATTCGAAGAATGATGACCTCCGTGAGTTCTCTTCGATATTCTTGTGCCCCCAAATGGCGGTCCGCTCCAAAAGTTCTCCACTTTGTGCCTGGGCTGTCAGTGCAATGCTGGGGTGGGAGCACGGCCGCAGCGCAACATCAACGTCGGCAAGTGACATTCTAATTACTTGCCCTTCAATTATTACAACAATCCGCAGTCTACCTAGGTACTCTCGTTCTGCTGCCGGCTATGCTCACTAGTGTTTGTCAGAGACAGTGAGACCTCGATCCCCAGTATTACTTGCCCGAAGTACAATTCTCACAGTCGCTTCGCCGTACCGACCTTCAAGACCATTGATTTCCAATCCTCGGTCCTGCCCTACTTCGCCTCCAGACCTGGAGATGGCTACGCAGAGATAGCATTCTCCCATCGACAAAACATCGAGGACCGTATACGTGCATTCTCTATTCATCACCGACTGCGCCCGCAGACCATATCCTGCCTCCAGTCACTCGCCGCCTAAGTCTGTGGAACCATTCATTTGGCACACTGCAGTTATGGCTACAGAGAAACGCAACTTCTCTGGTATCTCCTTCTCGTCTAAGAAAAGCCAACAGTCAGATGGTCATGTGGCCACTTCTACGAAACTCAAGAACTTCTTCCGCATGAGTAGTACCGGCGGACAGACCACAATAGGTGCAGACGGACTGCCCACCCCGAAATCAGAAGCGAAAACACAAAAGTCCTCCACCATATTTCGTGGCCTAGGTCGAAACAGGTCGACCACAACCGCAAGCGAAGGAAATGCTCTAGAAGACTCAATATCGGCGACTGCACATGCCAACCCTTACTTCGTCCATCAAGGGCCACCCAACCTACGTCACCACAACGAAGGAAGTGTACCTCCTTCACCGCCCGACACTCCCAAGGTAAAAGTAAATGGCGCGGATAGACAGCCGGATAGCCCACTCACCGCAGGCAGAGAAGAGCTGGCACGAAAGCTTAGAAGGGTGGCATCCGCGCCGAATGCACAAGGTCTGTTCGGGGATGCGCCTGCCCGTGAACGGCCGAATACAGCGGAGTTTGGAAAGGAGCCTGTGGTCATCCAAACGGGACCTGAGCCAAAGGTTGCCATGGCTCCGAGTCTCGATGCTGCCAAGGCCATGAATGGCGTCCCAGCATCTGAACTTTCACTTGGCAAGCTGCCCCTCCCTGGCCAGATCCGTCAGGCCGCTGCGTTTAGGAGAACCTACAGTTCGAACTCTATAAAAGTCCGTAACGTAGAAGTCGGACCCGGAAGTTTTGACAAGATCAAGCTTATTGGCAAGGGCGACGTAGGCAAGGTCTACCTGGTAAGAGAGAAGAAGTCTAACAGACTCTATGCCATGAAGGGTATGTTCTGACCTTGCTGCACTGCTGGACAAGACTAACCTCCCGCAGTATTGAACAAGAAAGAAATGATCAAGCGAAACAAGATCAAGCGAGCACTTGCCGAGCAAGAAATTCTGGCAACAAGCAATCATCCATTCATTGTCACACTCTATCATTCGTTCCAGTCCGAAGATCATCTGTATCTGTGTATGGAATACTGCAGTGGTGGTGAGTTTTTTAGAGCACTGCAAACCAGACCCAATAAATGCGTCGGAGAAGACGATGCCCGATTCTACGCGGCCGAGGTCACAGCTGCACTTGAGTATCTCCATCTTATGGGCTTTATCTACCGTGATCTGAAGCCGGAAAGTAAGTCTGACTGCTCTGTGGCACCAGTTGGCGAGGCTAATCATTCTAGATATCTTGCTGCATCAATCCGGACATATAATGCTTTCAGATTTCGACCTGTCCAAACAGTCGGACGCTGGAGGAGCTCCGACCATGATCCTTGGAAGTCGAAACAGCTCGAATCCAACCGGTTACCCGCTGGTCGACACAAAGTCGTGCATAGCCGACTTCAGAACGAATTCTTTCGTTGGCACAGAAGAGTACATTGCTCCAGAAGTGATCAAAGGCAACGGTCACACAAGCGCCGTTGATTGGTGGACGTTGGGCATCCTCATCTACGAAATGCTGTTCGGCACTACCCCTTTCAAAGGTAAAAACCGCAATGCGACGTTCGCCAATATCCTGCGGGACGAGGTCCCCTTCCCTGAACATGCAGGGGCGACCCAAGTCTCAAAGTAAGTATCACGCCAGCTCCGTTCAAATCCACCACTAATGTTGATCAGTCTATGTAAATCGGCAATCCGCAAGCTCCTAATCAAAGACGAAGTTCGCCGGCTTGGCTCACGGGCCGGCGCCTCGGATGTCAAGAGTCATCCCTTCTTCAAGCCCATCACGTGGGCTTTGCTACGGCATATGAAACCCCCAATGATACCACATCAAGGCCGAGCGGTTGACACGATGAACTTCCGCAGTGTGAAGGAGAGCGGCAGTTTTGACCTCGGCGGCAACGTGAAGTTGCTCAAGGGAGTGCCACTCGATTCTGGTATGGCGACACCGGCGGGCGAAATGCAGGATCCCTTCCTCGAATTCAACAGCGTAACACTGCATCACGACGACGAAGACATGCAAACCACGACTCACGAAGGACCATACTCCAATGGTCGATGAAATAACAAGAATGCATTAGGACGCGCTCGGAGGGGAGGGGCCGGCGTTAGCAATTTGCTTATATCTGCTTGCCTGCCTTGTGTTTGTCTAGAGCTGTATATATCCACACTGCGCTGCTCTTGGAGCTGGAATAGACGCTTTGCTTGTGCTTCTTCTGCAGGATGTCGACTGAAGGAGGGGCTTCATGCACTTTGTACGGCGTCTGGCAGGAGAATGATTTGGGAGGCGTTCGATGCCCATAGGCGCACTCGTACAGCTGGGACGTGGATGTCACTACATCATCAGCATAGAGGTTGCACAAGATGAATCGGACTGTCTGCTGTATCACGTCACTACGGTTCAATCTATTTCCTCTTCTTGCTCATGGCGCACCATGCACTCCATGCAGGCCACAGCAGATCGACGTGGCCGGCCTACTTGCCTTAAATTGCGCTGTTACTTATATAATCAAGCGTGCCATGTTATCTTCACAAGTAGCCCTGACCATTCACAACCGCGATAGAGTCAGTGTTGGAAACAACCGGAACAAAGGATCCGCGTGCCATTTCGGTTGACCGAGTTTTCAGCAAGCAGCCAATAGACGACGGGTCTTCGTACACGGACCCGCGCCGCTGATGTCTATCGCAGCTTCCTAGCCGAAGATTTGACACGAGCCTCTTATCCCTCCACATGTATCTGCACGCGTGCATACCTGTGACTTCAAGTGCAATGCTTACCTCTTGTTGTGGTGCTCTTGCCTCTTAGGATTGCCGAGCTTCCATCAGTCGTTAACAGGGTCTACATACTGCACACTCTCACTCCTGGAGACAATCTGTTTCATTGTTGTGGAATTCCCCTGCAAACGAAATGAGTTGCCAATGCGCACCCTTCTTACCCGCTTGTCGTGGACGTTTGAGATTTGAAGCAGTTTTGTGATCTCAGGCCCACGCTTGTTCCGCCTACATTCCTTTGCCCTAGAAGCAGTTCTTATCCTCCGGAGAGACCGCCTGCTTTTGTTACTCGCTGCGCAAGCAGCACAATTCTGCTCGACATGAAGTTTGGGCGAAACCTCCCACGCAACCAGGTGCCAGAATGGTCCATACACTATATCAACTATAAGGGGCTCAAGAAGCTCATCAAGAACGCACAAGAAGCGGGGACGAGCGAAGAGAGACCTGACCTTGCCGGTAGGGTTGGAGTTTGAGTGCTCCAGAATAGTTTTGTTCTTAACCAGAGATAGGCTTCTTCCATACCCTAGATCGAAACCTCGAGGATGTCGACCACTTCTATAGCAAAAAGTTCCACGACCGAGCAAGGAGACTGAAACTGCTCGAGGACCGCTATGGCTCGACGGAAGAGAGTACACAGCAATTGGAGAAGGAGGAAAGAGAAGACTTGCTTGCTGCCTTGCTGGAACTGCGAGGCGAGTTCCGCAAGCTGCAGTGGTACGGCGAGGTCAACAGGAGAGGCTTCGTCAAAATCACAAAGAAGCTTGACAAGAAGATAGAAAGCTCGCATGCACAGAAGAAATATCTGACCTTGAAGGTCGACCCTTGCGCATTCGCCACCAACGCCGAGTTACATAAAGCCCTTGAGAGGATCAATGAATGGATATCCCTGCTCAGCGAAGCCGCCGAGGCAGAGCAGAACTCACGACAGGCTGTCGTGCCAGGAAAGCTGCATCGCTCGGCCTCGAAACAAGCCCTAAGAATACCAGATGCCAGCTGGGCGATTTTGGAAAAGTCCATCAGAAATGACAACGCTGCAGACGCTGAAGGGATGTTGCTCCAAACCAGACGAGAGTTTCCTGATGTCTCCGAGCGTCAATTCCAGCGGTTTCTCAAAGGCTTATTGCAACGCGCTATCACCTCACGAAGTCGACGATGTGTCACCTTCCTGCTGGCTCAAATCGTCTTTCTTGACGACGCCGAAGACATGAACAAACGAAACTGCATCCACCGGCTGGTCATCTCTATTGGTCGAACCCACGCCAATGCTGACAAGAGCACAACCGCAGAGGTAAGCGATGCCGAAGCACAACTATACAGCTTCATCACTCCAGCAGCGTCCCCCCGCAAAGTATTTAGACAGATTGTGCAACAAGATGATCAGCGTTCTAGCAGTCTGACTGAGGCGGATGAGCCCATTCAGTTCCTACGATTCCTTCTCGCTAGTCTCACCCAGGATCAGAGATCCTCGCTTGCCTCAAGAGACAATGGTGGTCAAACACCACTCCACTTTGCTGCTGAATATGGCATACGTGTCATGGTGCTGGTCATCATGGAGCATTTGCAAGCCTGGGGCATGTTCAACGTTAAGGACGGCATTGACGGGCCCTTCTGGCAAGACAACGACGGCTGGGCACCCTTGCACCTGAGCGTGCTTGGCGGCCATCCACTCACCACGCAGGCTCTTCTTGACGCCGAAGCTGCATCAGCTGAGCAGTCAGAAGTGCCACAAGTGCGACGAAATTCCTCCAAGCTGTCGGCTGTGCTAGCCATCGCCACAAAGAGCAACTTCATCGAAGTCGTACGTACCCTGGTTGCGGCACGTGTCGATATCAACTTCCAGGATGAGCAAGGCGAAACAGCATTACATGTGGCTGCTAGGTACGGCCATGTGGAATGCTCACGAATCTTGCTCGACGGATCAGATGCTCAAGAGATTGATACCGAGCTTCGCGAAGCGACATATGGCTGGACACCAGTCTTGGTCGCCAGCGTTGATGGGCACCTCTCTATTGTCGAGCTCTTAATTGAGGCCGGAGCAGATCTCAATAAGCTAGACTACTCTGGCTGGTCGGCAAAGGAACACGCTGCTCTTCGAGGGCATATAGAGCTAGCAACCCGACTGGCTGAAGTCACACCAGAGCCAGAAACTAGTGTTGATGGCTCGAGTAGCACAGCCTCTACTTCCCCACCTAACGCGTCTGCGCTCACAGAGCGTCGTTCCAACGGCACTGGCACCACGAAAGAAAACACTGTCAAGGCCGGCGAGACAATTAAGGAGTTTGGCCACAGATACCTGAAAGACAAGTCTATGATTCTTGTTAGTCTTGGCACAATGGACATGCGAAAGTCCGGTCAGGCGGTCAATTTAGACCATGTTCCGTTGACCAATGCATCATCGACACAACTTGACACAGCACTTTCGATCGTGGTATCAGCGAAAGGGGCAGACGGCGAGCCTAACATTTTCGATCTACCAGTACAAGACAATCTTGCTACAGAGCCGATCGTCTTTCATGCAGCAGATCCTTCGAAAGTCAAAATCTTGTTCGATCTGATCCCGACTTATGCTGGAAACCAAGAGAAGATTATTGGACGTGGCGTTGCTCTTCTGTCGAGCATCAAGGCCAACCTTGGAGCCAAGCGTATGCCATTGCAGGGCGACCTGAGTGTCCCCATCATTTCTGCTGGTGATCTCGAAGTCATCGGATCCGTCACGTTCAATTTCCTTGTCATAACACCATTCTCACATCCGAAAATGTCGGTGTCACAGGAGCATACCTACTGGAAAAAGGTGGCTCAGACTATGGTTATCGGACATCGTGGTATGGGCAAGAATTTCGCGCCCGGTCGAAGGTCGCTCCAACTAGGCGAGAACACGATTGAGTCTTTCGTCTCGGCAGCGAATTTAGGTGCCGAGTACGTCGAATTCGATGTTCAGCTCACGAAAGACCTGGTGCCTGTAATCTATCACGATTTCTTAGTGTCCGAAACTGGCATCGACGCACCTGTTCATACATTGACACTCGACCAGTTCCTGCATGTCAATGACACCAGGACTCCTCGGCAGTCTCGGCCTCCGTCGCCAGCACCGTCAGAGAATCGCTCCTTGGGTGATTTGAAAAGAGCTGCTCGTGACCCTCGTGGCAGATCAATGTCTGTCGGCGGTCAGATTGATGTGATAGACATGGAGGAGCGCATGAAACACACTCGAGACTACAAGAAGAAAGGCTTTAAGGGCAACAGCTACGGCAACCACATCCAATCACCGTTTGCTACGTTGGAGGATCTCTTCAAGAAGCTACCGCCTCACGTCGGCTTCAACATCGAGATGAAATATCCTATGCTGAGTGAAAGTCAAGAAGAAGACATGGATTGGTATGCTGTGGAGCTGAATAGCTTCGTTGATACTGTGCTCACTAAGGTATATGATCTTGGCGAAGGGAGGAACATCCTCTTCTCCTCGTTCAACCCAGACATCTGCCTGCTGCTGTCATTTAAGCAGCCAAGCATTCCGGTGCTGTTCTTGACAGATGCAGGGTCAGCACCGGTAGCCGATATCCGCGCGAGCAGTTTACAAGAAGCAGTCCGATTCGCTGCAAGATGGAATTTGCTAGGTATCGTCTCTGCCTGCAATCCCTTTGTGATAGCACCACGATTAGTTCGTGTGGTCAAGGAGTCTGGGCTGGTTTGTGTCAGTTACGGTACCTTGAACAACCAGGAGGACAAGGTCCAGCTGCAGGTCGACCAGGGAATCGACGCAGTCATTGTTGATAGCGTGCTGAAGATTAGGACTGGTCTCAGTGAAGCAGCGGGCCGTGCCGAGAAACTGTTGAAGGACAAAGGTTTTTCTCCATTACAAGAGCCGGTTAGCGCCAAGGACGAAGCACTACAGCAAGAGAATAAATCCCTGACGGCGCCCGGCGCGGATAAGGCTGAAAGTGTTACGAGCAGCATCGCCACCTTGTCTTTGAGTGGTGATGAGACGAGCGAGCAGTCACTCGCAGAGTCACCTCCTGCAAGCACAACCGACTGGGCGGCGGATGCTCTGGACAACTCGAAGACGAGGTCTGCCTAGAAGGCACTTTCTTCCATAAGCGATCTACCAGACTGACGAGAATTTTGACGGGGTGCTGAGGTCGTTCTACAAAGAGGCTGAGATTGATGTCTCAAGCCAGAGGAATTATGCGGTTATGCGGTTTGCCTATCGGCACAACCTTCATGCGAAGCATTCAACATGTTGCCTTGGTCGAATTAGCCGATATTACCGTGCCTGCTAGAGCAGCAATAGGGCACTCATGTGAGCTATGAAAACATGGCAGATAGAATTAATGGCATAGAGTAGGTCGCAAGATCACATCACTTCAGAAGCGTATACCACCAGTAGGTCTGATGATTCACGCTTGACACCTTGCTCTCTCTGACCCGTCCAGGCACCCAATGCACCTATCTTCCTGTGACAAGTCACCTCCAAATAGAAGGTGCATTTGTCTTAACGAAAGTAGGTGCGCCGGGCTCCTGAACCCGCTGCCCATGACCCTGCCATTCACCATACCTACGTAAACTAGCTCAGCGTCAACGCGTCGCTCAGACGTCATCGTACGAAAACAAAGTAAGAAGTCCCGAAGAGAAAGACACTCCTGCAAATTCGATTCGAGTCCCTTCTCGTGAGTGGGCATTTGCTCTCCTTATACTCAATCACGGAATTGATGGCCAGCTTACCTCTGAGACAAGCCCAAGCCCCCACCGAGGAAGCACAGGCGAAACGAGTTGGTCCGTAGTACGAACTGCGACGATGCCTCTGAGATATATGCTATCACGATGAACAGTTCGTGCTGACAGTGCACCACCAGGTCTGTGTCGAGGCGCGGTTTTAGTGTTGTGTGTATGGGGAATCATTGCCTAGGTTGACGTTGCGCCGGAAGCGAAACGGAACGAAATGGAACGGCAACTATAGACTTAAGTTCGGGGAGATTCTGGTTCATGCGGCGTGATGAGGAGGACGTAACATGGCGGTCCTAAGGGCACTCACTATATGAGAGTACTGTCGATGACAGGGACGCGGTGTAGGTCGGTTGTTTCATCAGGGCAGCGGGAACGGGAACGGCTATGGAGAGAAGCAGATTGACTGTAAGGTACTGCCTGAGCGGATGTGGTAGCGCAATGATGTGATGTGCGAATCGGGTTGTGGTCAGGACTTCCACGGCGAGACGAGACCTCAGGCGTGATGTGATGTGATGTGATGGAGGTATGTCGAAGAACGACAGTTGTACATTACATAGCATAGCATCACGCGAATTAGAGCCCAACTACGACTTGACTTGACTTGACCTGTTCGCGGACCATCACGGGGAGAACCCCGGTGAGATGCGGTGGACAACGCATGAACTGCTCGCGTAACGAGTATCCTGGAGCTTTTGCCGGAGTTGGATTGATTGTTGTGAAGCGATTTAGCACACCTACAGTGGGTGACCAGACAAGGTAGGCTCAGGCGACACCTGTCCTGGACCGCTCTAGGTACTTTGATAGTCACAATGCACAGCACAGCGCAGTGTACGCGCGACACACCGGCCCGCCGAATGAAATGAAATGAAACGAGACGATGATCTATCTGGTCTATCTCTGTCTTGGGCGGACGGTACGGTCCTGATGAATCGGATCGAATCGACGTATTGTATGTAGGTCGATCAGCACAGCGCTTGTATTGTGTCGTATACCCCTTCTCTGACCGACGCTGGTTCTGGAGGTTGTGTGCATCACGCCTCGACACTGGCCTAACACCATACCATACCATACCCTACCATGCCCTACCATACCATACCATACCTCATCACCGTGGTCCCCAACTACCCTTGCGTCTACTGTTTGCTGTTCGCGACCCGACCTGCCTTGACTTTCTGAGCACCGTCCGTCACTCACTCACTCACTCACTCGTCGTCCCTTCCTTCCCTTCCTCAAGGTCAAGTCCCTACATCCCACAACTAAACCCCAGAAAGTGCAGTGCAGTGCAGTCCTGTACTATGCCTTCCTCCCTACTAGTACCCGCATCACAACGCACAACGTACATACTCGAAATTCGGATCCTGATCACGAACTCTGGATATCTTTCTCGCAGTCAAGTCGTACATTCGATAAACCGCGCTTTTATGCAGATACGAAGAGAAGAGAAGAGCGTTGCTTCTGTATGAACTGGAATGAACTGAACTAAACTGTCTGCTGCATTTATACATCGTCTACGAAGAGTACTCTACTTGTGTATCGCTCGCGAGTAGGGGTATCACAATAACAACGCCTGCTGCCTGCTCCCTGCTGGCCACCAATAGAGACTCCTTTCGAGTCTTGACCAGTATTGAAGACATCGCCGCCCACCAAAACCAGACCAACGCCAGCATACCCTATATTACTCCTGTCCACTGTTCTCCAGCATCAATTGCTCACCCTCCTCCAACATATCAGTAATCCTCGCCAAGCTTTTCACAGTCGCCTCTCCCTGTCCAACAAGCAACAACTTCTCCGCATCGGCAGGCAGTCCTAGGTACGAAGGTGGCTCTCGCTCAGGCAATGCGTCAACCCATGCTGAAAAGTCCTTCATGCTTGTCCCAGACGGTACCTTGAGACCATCTCTATCAGGCTCAGACACCAACTCGTGCTCCTCTTCATACGCAGCTGGATCGAAGACTTGATTTACCAGCCCATTCAGCAGATTGAAATCACCCTCGTCATCGATCTTGCCGCCGTACATCTCGGTGACCATGGTTCTGATCAGGTCCCATGGCAGCTTGACAGGCGCAATGTTTGAACGTCCTTGTGCCATATGCTCGATCCAGGAATCGATGATGAACGCACAGCATTCGTAGTCGCTGTCGTTGAATTCCCAGAGCCCCTTCCAGCCGAGTGTTGGTGCATACCGTAATCTTTCTTGTAGAACAGCATGCAAAAAGCACAACAGAAAGTACAAACGACCTTTCTCTATTGGCGCCTTCATGCCGCGGTCAGACAACACGCTCAAGGTGTCCTTCATGTTGGCTCTTATACCGGCAGGCTGCTCGAACACCAATGTGCGAGCTGCGCGTATCAGATTGACCGGGATCTTCGGGCTCGTCTCCATTGATAAGAAGAGTCGGAAATCATCGTGGGGTCTTAACGATGACAAACGCTTCTCGAGACTCTGCAGCCACTGGGGAGCTAGGTGGACGTTCTTGATGAGTACCCACGTGCCATTAGCAGTGGCACTTGCAATGGCTTTGTCGGCAGACATGACACCTTCGTCGGAGCCCATGGCCACGTTCGCACAAACGGCATTTGTGCGCTCGACCAGTGTGTCAACTTTGTAACTTGCGTCGAAGCCTGGACTGGACATAAGCGCGATTGGTGTTGCCGCGGTTACTTGTTCCACGATGACTCCGAGACTCTCCGAGAACCGGAACATGTCAGATCCGAAGACGCTGGCAACTAGCCTTTCTGCAGCAGGCAGGAATCGATCAGGTCGCGCGATCTTAACGACGAGTAGGTTCAGCAGATGCTGGTCAACGTTGCTGAGACCGTCCGACCAGAGCTTCGGGACGTGCTTTTCGGCATGCTCGCTTGTCATGAACTGCTTCCAAGCATGGTCGTTGAGGTCGGCTTCTGCCCGCTTGACCTGAGGCAGTTCTTTGATCAATTCGAGCGCATTCTGAGAATCTCCAGCACCAGGGCTTGACAGAATGAGGTCCAGCAGGGATCTATCAAATTCATATGGTGAAGCCCTCACCAGCAGCATCGCCAATGTGATCTTGTCCTTCTGGTACATAGAGATTGCTGTACGGTGAAACGCCTCGACAAAGATGTCCTTAAGGATGACTTCGCTGCGAGATTGGTAATCTGTAACACCTTTGAGATTGGGGTTGTCGTGCAATACATGATGGAAGATATCTACAAAGTATTGCAGCGAGAATCGATAAGCATGGTTGATGTGATGAAGGAGTTCCAGTACTGCGAAAACGGAGCTGCAGGCATTGGCGATACGGCTGTATTCCATCGTGATGCGTTCGACCTCGGTCATCACACCTTGTGTTTCTGCCACCTTTTTGGTTATTACTGCAGCTTCCTTCTTTAGTGTCTCAAGAGTGTGGATAACGTTATCATCGTCGAGGATATTGCCTCGTGATTCATTCAGTGCCTGCAGTAAGCGCTTCTCGAGCTGTCGCAGGTTGGTATTGAACTCGCCTTGCATTTTGATCAGGTTGGTGCGCCGCTTATCGACATCAGGTCGCTCAGCCTTGAGAACCTCATTGAGAGATTGTGTCTGCAAGCTGCCCTTCGTGACAGTAAAATTGATTAACGTGGTTCGACTGCATATGTCAGGGGCAAAATTTGCGGATGGATCACGAGTTGAGAGGTACAGCTTAAAGCTCGGTGAGAAGTCGATTTCCTGCTTGCCAAGCTGGATAAGCACACGACCACCTGTCCTCTGATATTCCTTGTTGAGCACATGCGTTAGGATGGGATCAAGGTGTTCCGCGTCTTGGATCAGGATGGGGTTGCCAAATCGCAGCGCACTCTCCAGCTGTTTGACAAATGCGTCGTCCAAGAAGCTTGTGACCGTCAATTTTCGCCCTTCATGCTCTTGCCTTAAGAAGTCGGTGACTCGGCTAGAAGGATCGATGATAAGCGGGTATCGATTGAAGCGCTTGAGCATAATGGCGTTTTCCATGCAGAGGTCATCGGCAGGTAGGGAGTTGCGCTGCCATTGCAGACGTTCATCTGCAGTGGACAGATAGCCCAAAACAGATGCATCCGGTTTACATGCAACGCCGGACTGCTGCAGCTGATGAAGCCAGTCATCAACCATGTTCTTTCTGAATTGTTGATCATAGAGGCCGCCGTAGGCAAGAAATGCTGAGGCCACGATGACGTCTCCGATGAGTGTTTGTATTTGTGTGTCAAAAGATTTGCTCGCAGCTTCCCATCGAGCCCGCTCTGAGGAGAGACTATCCAGCAATCTCATACTTCGGTCAACTTTACTTTGAACTTGAGACATTTCTGACTTGATTGCCTGGGTTTGGCTAATGAGAGCAGCATATTCGTTCTTGTAGGTAGCGATGCTCTTCTCCAAATGCCGCACCTTCTCAGCAATGGCTGCTGCATTAGACTTGGTCTCCAGCGCGTTCTCCTCGAGTTGCTCAACCTCAGCACGAAGTGGACCCACGCGATCAAGGATCTCGGAATAATTCACCTGTGCAGTGACCCATTGTACTAATGGACCGCATGCTTTGCTAGCTCTGTTGACCTTTTCGAAAGTGAAATCTTCATTGGCCAGATACTCTTGACCCATTTTGTTGCGCAGACTCGCCGTCATTTGCTTCTCATTGTCGTAGTTGACGATACTGGCAATAAAATCATCTCTTCGCACGATGCCCTGGATATCTTTCCAACTATTGACTCTGTGACCGAGCAGGGCGCAAACCGAGTCTAAAGCCAGCTTGACGCCTGCAGGGGGATTTGCCATAGATCGTACTTCAGTCAAATGCTGACGCTTGATATTGCTGACACTTCGTTGGGCCTCGATCACAGCGGGCTCTGCTTTGGCTAGATCTGCAAGCACAATTTCTTTGCGACTCGCGATCTCCTTGTCTTGCTGATTGAGAGCCTTCTGTACTTCGAGTGAGGTAGCCTTCTGAGCTTCAGCCTCACGCTGATCTTCCATCATACCCGACAGCTTCTCGTTAGCTTCGGCATCCTTGGCTTCAAGTTGCTTCTGTTTCTCCGCAAGACTTGATCTCAGGTCGCGCACTTTGTCGACGGTGTCACGCAGCTTCTCGAGCCCCACGTTCAGATGTCGTTGCTGATCCTCCAGGTCCTCGCGCTTCTCATGGAATAGTCGAACGAACTGCGCAACAAAGTCAAGGTAGTGACGAGGTGTGAGGTAGTTTGTGATGCCTTGTTGCTTTTCAAGCAATTGATTGATCTTGTGCACAGAGTGGTGGATGAACACCATCGAGTTGATGATCGTGTCACGGTGATTGGCAGGCAATGAAAGCCCGGAATAAGCCACAGGTATGTTGTCGGGTGCCGTGAAGTTGGGCTTGTCGAGATCAACGGACTGTGTCAACTCATACCCGACTTGGAAGAGAGCCTGGTCAGACCAGTCTCCCATCCAGTTGAGTACACATCTGTTGAAAAGAGCAGGACTCGTGGCTGCCTTGGATGAAAGACCTTCTTGAGGAGGGTTCATGGTGAACACGACGTGCAGGTTGCGCACGATTTGCTGAGTAAACCACTTATACAGCTCTTCCTGAGAATCCAACAGCAGGCCTTGTCGTTGCGCGCCTTCTTTGCATGCGGTCAGAAGTGCTGAGTAGTCGTCGCCCTCAAATAGCCCGGGGACTTCGCCATTTGCCAGCAATGTGTTCATTCGTTCCAGGAACCCCGAGTCAAGAACGTTAGACTCGTCCATGATGAAGCATATCTTCTCGCCTCGTGTACCGCAAGCCCGCAGTACAGATCGAAGGTCTTCATCGAAATCCTCTCCGGAGTACCTTCCGTGAACCTTGATCTGGAAGACTTTGAGGCCATTCATCCAAGCAACGAAACGAGACAACGTCGTCTTCCCACTACCGCTGGTACCAATCAAGATCAAATGCCCTTGCGGCTGTCGGAAAACTCGGTCGATACGCAGAGCATGCTCCAGCACATCGTTGAACAGCACAAGTGGGACATCAACCTCTTCTTCGCAGAAAGTCCGTAGACGAGCCTTAACAAAGTCTCGGAGCTGTTCTTGCTCGACAGAGACATAGTTTTTGGACAACCAGTTTGAGAACAAGATCGGTCCTTGCAAAGCAGCGTCGATATCAGCGGTCGGGAAGTTCTCCAGCGCCACCTGTCTGACCAAATCACTCGTCCATTGACGCTCGGCAGGCTCAACAAGACGATCTGAGAAGAGACGCAGAGCTTCGTGCGCCCATATTCGGATAAGGCCTTCCAAGCTCAGCTGTTCCAAGGCCGCAATGGATTCGTAGACTCCTCGAACCCATCTGGTCAACTCTCGGGGCGAGTAGATGTAATGCGGCTGAACTTCGGCAGTAAATTGCGCTTGTGATCTGAGATAGAAGTCGACCATAGCCTTTGTCAGAGAGTTCGCAAAGCCACGTAATGATGGAATGACTTTTAACACCGCGTTGTTGAATGTACCGTAAATTTGCGTTAAGGACAGCTCGCCAGGGTAGTCGACCATGACCACAGGAGCATGACGAAGGAATCGAGCTCCAAGAGGGTGTCGACCTGCATCTTCTGGAGGGTTGCAAGCACCAACAAACTGAATCCGCTCAAGAGATACCCAAGCCTTGTCGGATGTTCGATAAAAGCCGTTCTGCTCAATCAGTTGTCTAAGAAAACTGATAGCACGCTGAGTGCCGTACTTATCCGGAGCAGGCAAGTTGATCTCGTCGCAGAAGATGACGAGCCACCGGCCGATTTGGGTAGGTGACAGAACCATGCCATTCAGCGTCTTTTTGTACTCGCAATACTGCTCGAACGTCTTGACAATCAGATCTGGCATTGTTGCACTCGAGAAGTTGAGACCAACCACTTCCATGTCAGGCAGCTTGCGCAGAGCACTAAAAAGTGTCATTGTTTTTCCTGAACCTGGAGGGCCGCATAGCATAAGAGGCTTGTGCTCAGCAAGCCACGAATATAGGACCTCTTCGTGACGAACAGTGTCGACTGTCGGAATAATGACATCTGTCTGTGTAATAGAATGTGTGTTGATGTCGATGGTAGGAACCTGCGACTGCCATGGTATCCATTGTGCTTGGGGCAGTGCAACATCGTAGTCGATTAAGGAGCTGGTGTCGTCTAAGGTCGGTAGCAATACGTTCGTCATTGTGCTAATGAAATCCCCAAACTGCTTTCGGACTGGAAGCTTAGCGTCGCCGACGAAAGACCACACGACCGCAATGAGCATTTTCTTGGATACAAAGTTCTCGATCTGCTCATCGTCTAGCAGAAAATCGGAATGGTTGATGTTGTACTGCAAGACCGTGCGTAATGTCTTTGCAAGCAGGCTGAAGAAACTGGCTAGTACTCTTGCGGTCGTAAACTCCATGATGTGCTTGTATGCCTTAGCTTCCTTCAACGATCTAAGGAGGAAATCATCCCGGTTGATGAGACTTCGCACAACATCTGTGACATGGCTTTGGGCAGCTTGAGCGTGAATGGTGGATTCAGAATTTAGGCCAAGCTCGTCGTCAAGATCATCAAAACCACGGGTTGCAAATTTGGCCAAATGGTGGTGTATGATGAGCTCTGCTGTAACAGTGTCGTCGCTGAACCAGACCATACCACAACGGGAAACCGTAGCTAAAGTGGCGTACTTGAGGCTCTCGACCTCGAACATGACTCGTACATTTGGCGGGAGGTTAAGACGTTCTCCGTTAGGTAATGTCAAAAGCTTGTTGTCGTCCAGCACACTGTTGAGGTTTTCTACCCATTCAGGATCGACATCACCGTCAAAGACAATCCAGTGACGCTTAGAATCTTCGCCTCGAAGGTTGTCAACAATTTTCCTTAAAGTAGCAGTAAACAGACCATCTGTCCATTCTCGAGTCGTGCTGTCGAGGTTGCCATACAAGGCTTCTTTGGACATGACCTTTGGATCAATGACGTGACAGACACCTTCTGTGCCTTCGACCTTCTGTAGTGCTTGTAACAAAACCTTCCAGATCTCGGACTTTCCGGAAGCAGAAGGTCCAACCATCATAACGCCATGATGAATGCGTTGAATCTGGTACAACTGCAGAATCTTGGTTAGCCATGCATCGGACATGGTTAGATAGCGTTCCTGCATGACCTCAGCAATGGCTGCCTTGAGCTCGGTCATGTCTGCGGGCACGTACTCAACACCCGGGAAGTCTTGCTCCTGCACTTGAACGAGGCGGGCAACATCGTCCTTGATTAGTTTAGGCGCCACGGTCTCGCGGATGCTTTGAACCAGGATCTGGGGTTCCAACATTGTGTCCTCAGCCAGTGAGGCATCCCCAAGCTGAAGGCGAGCACGCTTTAGTCCACCAGAACTGACAAGAACGCTTTTCAGCGCACGTAGTCCAAAGTCGTAATGAGGCTGCTTGGATAACTTGTGCGCGGAATGATCGAAGAAAGGCACGACCTGTCCGGAAATTTCCTTGGCTCGCTTGAAACCCTGCGAAAAAAGCATGACTTCTGCGATAAGCTCTTTGTCAGGCTTTGACATTGCAACACTTCTGAACAGTTTCTTGAGATTGTCCGGTAGATTAGATCGACCAGCATATCCAGGATTCATCGTGATGAAGATGCCAGTGTTCTGATCGACCCTGAACTGTCGGCCAACCAGCTCGACCAGTGCTTTCTGCTCGTGTGTGCTGTTGCGAAGACCTATCTGGATGTTTTGTATCTGCTGAGATACAGCAGACAGTATGCGCTCCTCCAATCGGTTGAACTCGTCGAAGCAACCCCATGCACCGACTTGACAGATGCCTAGAAATATTCTGCCCATGGCCTGGAAGTCAAAGGTGTCGTCGCAGCAGAAGACTAGGGTGAACCTGCCCAATTGCAAGCCAAGCGCCTTCACAGACTCTGTCTTGCCGGTACCAGCTGGTCCATAGGGTGAACCCCCCAACCGTTGGCACAGTGCTTGTGTTAAGGTCAGGAAACATCTATCCGTAAGAGGCGTTCGAACAAGGCGGTCTGGTACCCCCAAGTATTCGTACCCATACTCGAGTCGTGCATTTGCCATCTCAACGTGCAATCTTGATAGTGGCTCCGCATCTTTCTCATACACATACCTCATCGTGAGTAGCCATGCAAAGTGACCAGGTGTATTGGCTTCTGTTCTGATAAGCTTGGAGATTGTGTCTCGTTGGTGAACAGCCTCTGTAATGAAGTGCTCGCATTTTTTGCGTGTCAAGAGAGGCAGCTGTTGAAGAACGCTTTCCGCCAGAAGATCGAGCAGTCGGACTTCGTATTGCAGAATGTTGTCCAGATCTTTGCCGGCAGCTGCGAGTGATTCCTCAACAAGGTTGGTCCATACGACTTGCGCCGCCAGTATCACTACTTGTGCCGGGAAAGCTTCAAGATACTCTTGAAAAGCGATTGCGTCGAGGGAGTCTCCAGTGAAGATTGACTCGAACACGGCGACGGCCTCAGAAAGTAGTTCTGCCAGTGTCAGCTTGGCGCTCATGTCGAGAGCGCTGAGCCAGTCGTTAATCTTCGGCAACTTGATTAACGATACTTCTCGCTTGAGCTCAACTTTCTCACCCTCCTTCGATGTGATGGCAATGATGGCATTCTCGTCATTGACCTCTACACCTGAGATACCTGCAAACATCTTCTTGAAGTGTTTCGCAACTCGGTGGCTCTCGTTGCTGTTGCCGATGATTTCAAGCAGATCTTCGTCACCAACGAAGTAGAATCGGGGAAACGAGACACGTTCGCGCTCTAAATATTCGCCTAGTGCTTTCTGAATCTTGCTTAGCAGCTCTGCGAGTCTGTCCAAAGACTTTTGCACACCTGGAATTGCAAGCACATCCATTACGGATGGTGATTTATACACCTTCTTCATGACGGCGTAGAATTCAGTGTTGATGTTTTGGAACCGGCCCGACTCGGTGGGAAGCAGGTGCTTGATGTCGTTATTGCCGGAAAAAACACCTTCGAGATACACCCATTGACGCTGGACGTCGATCCAAACATCGAAGAGGACGTGGACTCTGTTGAGCTTATCCTCCCAGGACGCAGCTTCCTCCTCAAACTCCTTGTAGTAAGGCGAATGCTTCATGGCTTGCAAAGAATTGAGGTTCTCGCTACACCTTGTGAACAGATCATCCCAACCCCGAATTAAGCGTAGCTTGCTTTGGTAGTTGACCAAGTCGAGCGAGTAGTTCTGCCACGTATCGCGAACTTGACGTATGAATTCCTCCAGAGCCATTTCGCCTTGGGCTTGGGTGATGATGTCGCGAATGGTCGTTTCGGTGGCAGTCGGCTTAAGATCCCATACATCTCCCAAAGTCATCGATACTTCGGAATATCGCTTTCCAGGGCGGAGTGCTTTGTAGATCTTCAGCCAATGTCGTTCACGGATAGCGTCTGTCTTGAGATCGGCCAAGATCAAATTGCTCTTCTGCAGATCTCGAAGGACTTTTTGGACATGCTCGAACGCGGCATATTGTCGCAACCTGCTCGGCATCTCTTTGGCTGACTTGACCTGCTCTTCGAGTTGTTGGCGCAGCTTTCTGGGTTGCACGCTTGTCCAAAGCATTTCTCGAAACTCATTGATACGCTGCCAGATTGTCGAAAGCGCAGCCCATAAAGACGTGAAATCTTGAATCTCTTCTATAATTGTAGCCAGGCTATGGTCCCGGCTGTGGGCAAGACCCAGCGCTTCCTTAGCCTTGGCGACAGTGTCAGCCTCAGATTGAAACCTCTCGACTCGTGCCTGGTAGGTGCGCAACAGGTCGATCGCTTCTTCGGCAGGTGTCTCGCCTGATACTGGTTTCTCTTCAGTCCATTTGTTCGCGATATCGTGCATTTTGTCATTGACCGCTCGGTCTTCTGCGGCGATCTTTGCACGAAGGGCATCAGTCTGTTCCTCGACGACTCTGCTTTTCCGGGCCAAGATCTGTTGAAAAGAGTCCCATTCATCGCCGACCTGATCCGCCTTCAGCCAGTCATCAGGAAAGTTGTATCTTTGGCGAGACAGTGTCACTTGACCTTGACGGAACGTCTCGACCTCTGGCTCCCACAAATTTGCATTGCGCTTGCACTGCTGAACAATAGTGATGAAGACCACTGCTTGTGCCGTCGAAGAGGCTTCCAAGGACTGGTTCTCAAGGTCATGCCTGGCTCTCTTGAGCTCTGCAAAGACCTCACGCATGCGGTTGCCAAGGATGATGCCAAACCTAGAAGTGATATCGTACTGCCACTGGTCATACTTCTGAGTAATCTTGGATTGGACTTGCTCGTAGTTGAATGTGACGTAGCCGAAAGTTTTGCGAACTTCCGAGGTGTCAAATGTTGATCTCGCATGTTTGATCTCCTGAATTAATTGATGCCATAGCTCGAGGTCCTCACCCAATGTGTCTTGCACTTGGCTAGTCTGCAGATCCCAAAGTGACTGATAGCGGTACCACTCGTCAAGATATGTTCGGAGCTCTGCCACTTTGTCATCGACGGCGGAGTATGCATGTTCAAGGGGCTCAAGACAGTCAATTGCAAGATCTTCGAAGTAGTCCTGGGTCTGGTGCAACGCAGAGACTGCGGAGACCTGGTAGCGTGTGGCTTTGATTCGCTGTAAGCTGCAGAGCACATCCAGCCAGGTTTCCAAATTCTGAAGCCAGGTAGCTTTGACATGGGCAACAGGAGGAAGGACAAATATTGTCTGGTTATTCATGCTGATTTCCACCTCTATGGTCGCGAACTGAGCATGATGAGTGGTCTGCTGCTCTTCAACCTCGAATTGAGCAGGGTGCTTGCTCTCCTCAGGAGAGGAGAACGATCGAGTCCAGTGTCTCATTGCCTCTCTAAGACGGTCGCGCAATATCAATTCTAACTGCAAGTTGAGGCTGACCACCCAATGCTCGAGATTGGCATAATTCTCCAGATTGAGCTTGTCCACAGAATTCTGGATTGTGCTAACAAGACTTTGGAAAATCTTGGAATCATATGGGCAGGTGTGTAGGTCGGTCAACGCTTTCTGTATTGTTGCATCGACGTTTCGCAGGGTAAGCATTTTTTCCTGCAATGTCGCTGTGGCCGTTGACAGGTTCCGAACGTACTGAACATGAGCACTTTCGTTCCTCAAGAGCGAGTCTGCTCCTTTGAGTACACCGTCCGGGCGAGCCTGTTTCTGCTTCTGATGGAACTCGTAGTCGTTGACAAAAGTTCCCCATTTGAGAGGCATCCCTTTTGCAAACAGCACGTGTGCTTTTTGGACGTAATTGGACATTAGTTGAGCAACACTGGACACCTCATTAATGGCCCGTATGGTTGAGAAATAGGTCTTTACGCTCTCCATCAGACTCAGGGCAAATGGATAAATGCGCTGCGCGTCTCTTGCTACGGTTGACACCATATGAGGTACACTGAAACCGAGCCATGTCAAGTTACGGACTTCTTTGAAGAGAGCCACTACTTGGTCGTCGAAGTTGACATGGAGCTCAAGTATGCCGCTTGGCCCTCGGGCTTTGTTGATCAAGAACAGTCGTCCATCAACAGAGATCTCGGATTTCTGGACAGAAATGAGCCAAGTCTGGAAGATATTCCGGGTTGTCAGCTTCTCTCGAAACAGTTTACTCTCGTTCTGCAGCTTCTCTCCATCAGCATGCAATGACCAATCTTGGCCTAAAACAGCTTCGACCTTCTTCATGTAGCCATCAAGTTGGGCCTCAATCTGTTTGACCCAGATGATAGAGCCTGCGACTGGCGGAATGTCACGTAGCTGAGCCATCATTTGAGCTTCAGAGCCTCCGTATTGTTGTTTGAATCGCTCTTGCAGTGAAACAATGTCCTTTTTCACGTTTTCAAGGAGTTGGCTCTGGTACTCTCCAATTGCGCCTCTGATTTTAGGTCGCACCAGGAGAGCGTTGAACTTAGAAAAGACGCGGAACATCTCGTTGGCGGACTTCGCAGTGGCCAGTCTGTCCCGTAGTTTTGTGATGATGGAGTTCTCGACACGGGCAGTTCTTTCTTGGTACTCCTGCTCTGCTCTGTTCCAGAGCTCAGTGCCTTGGGCCGAAAGGTCGAGGACGTCAACTTCCTTCAACGAATCAAAAGCCTCATTGACTTCACGTAAGGCCTCTGCATCGTCAGTGTTTTCCACGATTTGCTGTTCTTTGTAACCTGCTGAAACCAGGTATCGATTCGTCTGTGGCGCAAGGACGTTGTAAATAGTCTTTTGCAGCTGCTCGTGGTTCTCGCGGAAGGTGCTGACATATCTTAGTCGGTCTTTTGTCTTCTCGTGGAGTTCTCTGACTTTGATTGCAACAAATGTGTCGTTGTTTCTTCGCTTCTGTACGTCCCGAGCGACATTTGTGAAGTCTCGCTTCATGTCCGTCCAGACCTCCCAAACTCTATTGACGGTACGCATGGTCATGGTGAAGTCTCGGTAGGACATTGACATCAAAGCACGACCGCTGATTATGCGATGTATCTGGTGATCCAGGTCCAAAGAGATTCCCTCGACCAACTTAAGGGCTCTCTTGACAGGATATGGGCATATCCGCAGCTTCTTGTTGAGGTGAGAGAAGATTGAGCGCAAGGCATGCATTACCTTGTCCAAAGATGTTGCAGCGGACAGGTCATCAAGCGGGAAATCGCGCATCAAGACGTTGTAGGTTTTGACCTTTTCAGAGGCCTTCTTCAGACCAGTATCTTCGCTCAAACCGAGCAGTGCTTGATGTCTTTTTCCAGCCTTGAGAATGCTGAGTGTCAATTGAACGCCTTCGGAGATGAGCTCATCCTCGACTCTCTTCAGTGCATTTTCAAGGGAGAGCCAGAAGTTGATCTCCTGCGCAGCAGAACCACACTCTGAATCATCGGCCAATTTTGTCACTGAGCGGATGGTCTTGATCCAGCCATTCAGATGATTTGTTAGACTATTCTGAACAGTGGTGTTTTCGATAACATGAGTGGGAATCAACTGCATCGACGGCGCCACACCCTGCTGTCGAGCCTCCTCAATGGCCACATCCACCACTTCATGCATGGGCAGGTGCACGAGAGGGATGTCGGTGTTTTGCTGCAGATTCAGCAGGCTCATCTCCAGTTCGGCAATCCTTCTCTTAGCACCAGGTATGCCGCTCTTCGCATCGCTATCGTACCATGACCGCCCACCGGGATCTTGATTTCTAGTATGAGCATCGAAGTATGGTCCGAGAGCATTATGCAATATGGTATGCAAGACCTCGAAGGCTGATGGTTTGCCATAGTCTGCCTCGTGGTCTTGATCGTTGCTGGAGAAGGTACCAGGCAGATTGACTGGGTATATTTGACCAGCAATCGGCCTATGTGCATCGAGCGGAGCAGGTCGTTTGAGGAAGGCGATTGAAGCAACTGTCGTCGGTCTCGATATGAACTCGGAGCTCAACGAGTATGTATGATCGACGTGGTCCGACTCTTCATCTTCGAAGTTGCCATTGCCATTGACGGGGTTTTCTCTTATGTCTTTCTGAGCAAACAGGGCGACCTGCGGCTCTGTAGCAAACCGAGAGCATCGCTCAAGAGATTGTGATTGATGTGATTGTGACAGGAGGTTGCCGACAGCTTCAAGCTCTCGTCGGGCCGCACCCAGGTTAGCCTCGATGAGTCGTGCAATGTGCTCTAGTACCAGTATTGGGTCGGTCGTCTTTGGTTCGTGTTCGTGAGTCCCATCGCCATTCGGTTGGCTCACGGAGAGGACTTCCATCTCTTATTGTTGCATTTGTGTATTTACAGGACCGTAATTAGCCAGTGATGCCCTCCAGCCTAGCCAGGAACGCCGATGCAATGCAGCAGAACGAGTATGAAGAAGTGATGGAAATGTTCCAGTTATGGCACCGAACTGGAACCTGTAAATAATGGCCTTTCGCGTAGGGGCACAACTGCAATGCCAGCGCGTTTGGGCGGCCAGGGTCCATGCCGTCCGCCAATAATAATCGAGCAGCCCCGGGCAAATCGTGCCCACTGAGAAGAAGCCCCACGAATTGGGGACCAGGATCTTGGATCGGTACGAGAGTGAAAGCACATGATGAGCGAGTAGAACAAAGTTCCATTTTGAGATCACAAGGTTCGAGTGCATAGAGAAACGCGAGCACAGGAAGGCCAGATAGTACAGTAGTGTATTGTGCTCAAACTATTCAGCGAGCTTGCGTATTCTACATCTATCTACCAGAAAGCAGCCAAAGCTGATCTCTGCGGGTATCTCCCATTCCACTTGTTGAAGCCGTCAAACATCAATCATCGTAACATCCCAGTCCCTGTCAGAAAACATATGTCAAGTCCAACATACAAACCACCCTCCTGGCAAAGCTCATCCTTTTGTGAGCCCGCTTAACTCCGGTCCTTATCTTGCCTCGTCTCTGTACTCCTGCAAAACTGATTAATGGCCCCCAACGGGACGCTTCACTATCTCGTAGGCGTGTGTACCCTATCTTCACTGCTTTTCTTGTCGTTACTTGCCATCTCCCGACAGTGCTCCGCGTACTCGAGATCGGTCTCTGAGCCCGCGTCTGACGATTCATGTATCCAGCTTCCTGTGCCATTGAGCCTTTGCTGATCACTTTCGGTGACGCTCGCTATGCTACCCCTATGTGCATGATCCAACACGCGAATGCCGTTCTCCTCCATATCACGATCTCTCGAAGCAGCCCGGATTATATCCGGCCTCTCCTCGATATGATGCGACGACGCATTCTCTTTGAGCCAAGATTGTTCTGTCGGGTTGATGCTAGTAGGCATATCTGGCAACCTGCCAAGGGGTGCTCCTGGAGGTGGCTCAGCCCATCTATTCGATTCGACAACGGCATCTTGGTGGTCTTTATTCCTGCGATCAGCGTTGTCCATGGCAAAGCTGCCTAGTCTGCTGATTTTGAAAGCTCGGAGTCGATCAAGCGCCGTCTTAAAGTCGTCCAGTACCACCGAGTCGGTCAAGCACTTGAAGACGAAAGAAAGCTTCCAGAACGGGTTTATGCCCACAGGCAGCACCGACTGGAAAGCTTCCGTCACAGAGCACACATCCAAAATGATGAATATGATACTCAAACCCATCGCCACCAACATCACAGCGAATCGTGGCGATATACGCATAATCTGGGTCATTGACAGGTCATACTTGGTCTTGATGCTGTATATCAGGTAGACGGCTGCAAATATCCACCAAGGATCTCGACAAAGCGCTTCCCAAGGTCTCGTTCGGAGGAATAGATCGTTGACGTTGTGGAAGTATGCAAAGTTCGCGTAGATTTCTGTGACCCAGTATGGGATCACGAGAATTACCGTCCCAACAAATATCCTGCTAACCGTTTTGCTCAAGAATGGTCTCAGCTTCATCCAGGCAATCACATTATGAAGCCACCAGGAGATGTTGAGAGGTACTGCCGCTGCAGAGAGCCACCAAGCATATATTGGTGGGTTGAACAGAATGAAAAAGCCTTGCCAATAGCCGAATATTAACTGCACTTATGTTAGCTAAATCCTGTCTCACCTCGGGCATGGTGAAAAGTCTACCTCTATCAGAATCAGTTTGTGTAATAACACTCCTCTTCTCATGTTCGCAATCGTGATGCAGGTCATTATTATCAAGGACCCAATCATAAATCCTTCGGCCCATGCTTCCAGCACCAACCCATTTGGATCAGATGGCTTCTGAGACTGGTCTCCCGGCGCATCTTGCAGACGTCTGAAGAGGAGTGGTATCGGGCTCATGTCTATTGTGTTAAGTTTTGTCTCAGCGTTGCGCAAACGTTCGGCTAGTGGGCAGAGGCGTCGTGATCGTTGCGCACGTCCCACACAAGCATTCCCGAACTTCTCGACGCTATTCCGCAGTCACGTGTACTGTTTGTGTCGGGTAATACTGAAGGTATTGCGATGTTCAGTGACAACTCGGCATGACTGCTGTCAAACGAGTGCAGGTTCGAACAATGCTCGAACAAGACGCAGAACCGAGAAGTGTGAAAAGCGCAGATCCTGAGAGAGCGGAGAGAGTCACCAACGAGTCAGGCCTGGACCGAATAATGCCCTGCAAATCCGCGCCAAATTATGCTGGCTATGCCCATAGCGAGATGGCGGCCGGAGACTGAGAGTTCATGGAGAAGCTCGTCTCGGACAGCCGGGAAACTGGCCTATGAACGAGCTTGATTCCCAAACCTTGAACGCTAGCTTTCTGGTGGGCCTGAGGGGCACGTACGAGCCCTTCCGGGGTATGGTACGTGCACTGTGCGCTGTTAAGTACGCAAGCGTGGCGGACAGGGATCGACAGAAATGCTTTGGTTTGCTTTTTATGCACTGGCGTTCCCGAAAAACACCCATCTCCAGCACCGATAGCCTTCGTGAACGAGAGAGTTGTGTGCTAAGCTAAGGAGAGTTTCTTGACGAACGAGGCTGGCGATGTTCAGTTAGTGAGACAAAGGGTGCCCGTTGGCTTCGCTCGCGATCAGTGCTGTTCACGAGCATCGATGCAGTCTTTGAACATCCTGTACTCGTAGATATCGAGCGCGCGACAGGAACCTCGGAGAAACGGCACGCAGCCCTGTACAGGGTCGGTCCTTCCTACAGGAACAAAAGGAACGCATGCGTGTCCACCAACTAGACCACGTAGAGACTGTGACCTGCGGGCGAGTTTCGTATGGGACCATGTTGTAGTATCCCTTCGTGTTTCCAAAGCCACAATCCTGCTCCTTAAGCTTGTGCTAACGCGCGTGGTTGGCCTTCAACACAGTTAGACCAAATTCATTGGACTCGGCAATCGACTGTCGACCAGAAGCAAGTTGGTAACATACGACTGCGCGGGACAATGCAGGGAAGAACGACAATCTTGGATCACTGCAATGATGGACTCTCAGCCTGATGTCGACACGAGTCCGGTAGAACGCGCCTGAATAAAACTGTCGCAACGTTTCTCCACACGCGAGCTTTATCAGCTTCCTCTCGTACTTCAGTGAACTCGAAACTATATCGACGATCGTGCCGTTGACGAGGCCTGATACCTGGTCCTTTCATCAGGCGTCCGATAGGGACTAGTTTACGAGAAATACCTCTGTACCCTTCGGTCAACGAGTACCTAGACTGCTTTTGGATGAAGCTGCAGCATCTTAGCGTTTTAGGTGTTTGAAACCCATGTCGTAATGATCATGCTTGTCAGCAGGCTGCAACAAATTTGAAATACAAGGTTTACACATGAAGATAGCTGTAACGACCCTGGAACAGATTCAATTGACATCCCCTAAGCTTATGAGGCTGCTATTCTAACACTTTCCATTCCAGCCAGAACTCCAGCGCCAATAATGCCACCATCTCTAGACTCCCGCAGGTAGACACTCTTACCCCCAGACTGAGGTCCTGATCTCATAACCAATTTGTCAATGAACCTTTGACAGTGCTCCTTGAAGTTCGGGTAATGCTGGATTATACCTCCGGTATATGCTACAACCAACTCCTCCGGCCCTGAACTCCAGCTATTGGTGCTGTTGGCGTGCTCCTGAGCTGGCTGGTAGGCCGTTGTTCCCATCCTTCCACCCGAATACTGTGCCAGGCCAGGGGGTATTGTGAGACCGATTTCACCGACAGAAGCAAGCAGACCTGCTGTTGCTGCAGCTATCAGACCTGCTGACCGTACCTGAACCATGTGAGCCACTTTCCTTAATGCCCCGGCAGAATGCGGCGTCCACGACCAATGCGATGACTCTGGTGCCGGCATACGGTGTTTCAGCTCCCGAGCAAGGTCTGCGTCAGTTCGGGCTCGTGCGACAACCGCGCTTACGAATGTCGTGGTCAAGCTGTAGTTGTGTGCGATCATTGCAGGCAATGACGTCGCCGGCACAAATGGCATATGTGCAGTGGTCATGTAATCGAAGAAGATCACACGAACAAGCTCTCCGATGTAACGTCCTCCGGTCATGTATTCCAGAGGTTGGAAGCCAGGTCTGGCTGTAGACTTGTCCAAGATCGCGTCCCATTTCGTGGTGATGTCCTTGAGAGGTCCACAAGCTCCAGCTATGGTTAACTCAGTATTAACGACAGTCTCATCGGCACCAGGCACTTTGCTGCGGATCTTTTCTGACTTTGCTTCCCCCAGGGCATTGAACTTCAGTGGTATAGTGGCATTGCAGCCGGTTCCGACAATGAGCCCGGCAGCGACACGAGAATTTGGTAACGACTTCACCGAGTATGCAAGCGAACAGAGAGTTGCAATTGTGTCATTGGTGATGGCTGCGATACGAAGGTGTGGCAAGGGTCCTAGTCTTCTACGCTTGGCTCGAGGCGATTCTTCGTCGTCGGACGCTTGTTTTCTGGTGTGCCTCTCGTAACCTTGCAGCAATGTTGAACCAAGGTCGAGGTTTTCGTGGATTGTGAAGCCCTTGCCCATAGGCATGAGTGTCGCCGTGGTTAGCTCTTCCTGTCTATGCGAGAGTTAGCATTCTGCTATTGCATCGGTTCGTCCGTCCTTACATCATGGGAAAGCTGAATGTGATGCCCAGGTCAAGCTTATCAGGCACGGAGTTTCTACCAGCATCATTGCTCAAATAGTCACTAACGACCTCAGCGATGCAGTCACCTATCCATGCGAAAAGATCTTCGGTCTTGTCGATCTTCAAATGCTCGCCGATGGGCCACGCTTTCTCCAGAGTCCGGCGGACGCGAGGCCTTTGCGCATTTCGAATAGCTTCGTTAGACCTCTCAGGACCGTTGATGGTGGCACTTGTATCGAAGCCATCTCCTAGCAGTTCGATAAAAGCAACTCTGAGGTTAGTACCCCCAACATCAATAGCCAGAAATCGGCCGGTCTCGGCCCCTGACGGAAGGCCTGTCACCGGTGTTGGAAGGAACTGCTCATCTGAACTAAGAGCAAGTTCACGGTAGACATTAGAGAACTGATATGCGAGACTGTGAACTGTATCGTCATCGATACTCAGAGGCTTGAGGAATTGGAGAATATCCTGTTCTCTATCATCCGTCATTGGTGGAATGTTGCTTCCCTGCAGAGTGGTTGAGGCATTCTCCGACATGATGCCAGACGCGCAAAATGAAGCCAAGGATCTGTCAGACACCTCTGTCGGTTTTGCGGTGTGTCCTATCACTCGAAAGACCAGACAGGGCAGATCGAGATGCAAGTTGATGATGAACAATGTGGTGGGGTGTATGTTGCTACGATGGACGCTGGAGTGCTGCTCAAGCAGTATCGGATGTTACCTCGATTTCTGAACAGGCAACAGATGTGACGCTGAAAGAAGTGCAGATTGGTCGAGTTGGAGATTGTCAGTAACCATAACTTGGTCAGCCTCAAACTACATCGACGTGACTGCAAAAGATCCGGCACAAGCTGCCCACAGCAACGATTGGGCGTTAGCTTGATCGCAAACCCAGCGCCATGTGGCAGAAGGGTTTAGAAGGCTACTGTATCCTTAGGCTGCAGAAGCACGGACCAGGGACTTACCACCAAACCCTAAACTCTGCGCGGTGAGTTAAGTACAGAACCGCTAACGAGTCGTAATCGGCCATAAAGAAAGGCGTGCCTCAAAAGCACACAAAGGTTCGGACGGCAGGTGTGGCCGACCTCGGGGACTACTCAAAGTCGGAGCTTTTTGCTGCTTCAGCTTGTTTCACTGTTGCTTGAACACGCCACTGATATTGTTTGATGCTGTACTTGAACCACTATAAGTGTGGTGACACGATCTAACTATATCATCAAGCCACCGACCAAGCGCTTTTCGCAAAGTTGTGAAGCCACTCTTTGGGCTGCTTAGCTCGCATTATACCTTTCGCGTCAGCTCAAGCTTGGGGCCCCGCCCTCTTCCCCAGCGTGTACAATGACCCTCCCACGGCCCACCACATCTTGATAGATACTAGTAGCGGCTGCAGTGGACTGAAGTCACGCCTGGACTTGTAATCTTCGCTCATGTTCGCCCTTGCATGAATCTCGGTGGTCCACCGTGAGGCAGGATGCTCTTCCAAGTTGAGGTACCTCGACTCTCGCTCGGGCTGTCTGGCCAAAGGCGGCTTTGACGACAAACGATGACACTAGTCCACAACGAGTTTAATGCCAATATTCCAAGCCGGCGCCCTTAAGTGCTTGTAGAGTTGAGCATCAAGGCATAAAGCTAACACCCCAAACCGGTCAATCAATACTCGACCACCTTATTATGGCGCCGCACTCCTATCCTCTCATTCCCAACGAAAAGAGTCCGATCGATGTTGCCGCTGCCGAGCACCAGATTCAGCGGTCGACGCCCTCGATCCGGCAGCGTATAATTGGACACTTCTTGCCCGCAGTCTTGCTTACATCCGCGGTATTGTTGCTGGCTCGGTCCACCTTTGTTTGCCATGGTCGATACAACCCTTCGAAAGAGCTGAACTGGCCATCCAAGTCTGTGCAAGATGGAGTAGAGACGGAAAAGGTTGCGCTTGAAGCACATATTATGTCAAAATGTCCTGATGCACGAGACTGTCTGCAACAGCTGGTAGTGCCTACCATGGAGCAAGTCAGTGACAAAGTGGACTTTAAGATATCATATATTGGGCGGTAGGACGTGCGCGCAGATGTCAGAAAATATCTATACTAAGAATTCCTAGGGTTGATGACAAGTCAGACGCAGTTGCATGCATGCACGGCCCGTCCGAGTGTCTTGGTGACATGATCCAGTTGTGCGCTGCTCAGATCTACCCTAATCCAAAGCTCTATCTCGGCTTCACAAACTGTATGACCTCGAACTATTCCCAAATTCCCAAACGAGATTTCGTCCGATCCTGCGCCTTGGAGCACAGTATCGACTTTGCGAGAGTCAACAACTGCATCAGCGATGAAGGACACGGCTCAGAGCTGCTGCGCAACAGCGTATTGAGGAGCCAGGAGAACAATGTGACCAAGAGCTGCACAGTTCGTCTCGCAGGTGAGGTGCGGTGCATTCGTGATGGTGGGAAGTGGTATGATTGTCCGGGAGGGAGTGAAGTAGCAGACCTTGTGAGGGATATCGAGAAGCTCTATGAAGCCAGTGCTGTCCCAATATGACCGCCAGTTCGATCTCGTCCGGCAACAAGCGGAGCGTATCGGGACTCTGGAACTTGAGAGGGAGGATGTTGAGAGACGCGGCTGAAATGCCTATCAGATGTACCGGAACATGTTGTCACGAACACCACGTTTCATGGAGACAGCTTTGCCGCCTTCCATTTCAGCACCTGCAAGACCACCATCGCCTGCATGTCCTTCCATCGCTGCTTGCATCTCCGCGTCTAGCTCTGCCATCGTCTTCTTCCGCTTCTTGCCGCTTTCCCCATCCGAAGGCTTGCCAGGTTCATCCTTCTGTTTCGACGTTGCTTCCACTTCACGTTGACTCGAGAGTAGTGCTGTAGACAAGTGAAAAAGCCGTGTTTCTTGCCTGCGAGCACATGTTCTTATTTGATTGTTTGCAAATTGTAGGGCGGTTTTATTCATCATGTTCGGCCTTGGATAAGAATATAGCTAGGTAGACCTTTCAGCAGAGCCAGCACTCACCTCTGCAAGGCCTTTTCTAATGCAAAAGTACCGATGACGTCTCTCCGAGCGACCGATCGGACCTCCAAACCAACCACTCGAGCAATCACAATGATCGCTCTCAGTGCGCTTGTTCAGGCAGGTTAAGCGTACTGTGCCTGGATTACACTGTCACGTGCCACCTGCCTTCTATTCTACTACCAGTTTCCTCAACGGTTTGGTATCCTTAACAAACATTCTACAGATTTCGCGGAGTTCGTGTGATTGTGTCTGGGACCTTCGCGCATCACACCCAATTGCAGAGGTTGTCTGTCGATCGTCATCATGGCAGCGCAGCAGTCCCAATACTATGAACTCTACCGAGGCAGCACGTAAGTCTTGCTGAGATACATAGGAATCCTGCGAGGCACCGTGTACTGCTGTTGTTACGCGATGCTAACACTGTCGATCATAGAATCGGTGACTGTTTGATAGACACCATCGACGAGCTGATCAACGACAGCCGAATTGAACCGCAACTTGCAATGAAGATCTTGAGCAACTTCGACAAGACCATTGCCGACGTTCTTGCCGAGAAGGTCAAGGCTCGACTCACTTTCAAGGGACATCTCGAGACCTACCGCTTCTGCGACGACGTCTGGACCTTTCTTGTGAAGGATGTCAAGTTCAAGACTGATACGAGCACCGAATTTACTGCGGACAAAGTCAAGATTGTCAGCTGCAATTCGAAGCGACCGGGAGAGGTCTAGGGAACTCCGGCCGCCAAACGGGAAGTCAACGAAGAAGTCGAAGAAGAAGTCAAACCAGAAGTCAAACCAGAAGTCAAACGAGAAGTCAAGCAAGAAGTTGATCACGAAGTCAAGCGTGAAGTCAAACGAGAAATCAAAAGGGAAAACAGTCCTTAGCACAAGCATACGTTTCGCTATGAGATGCGAAATATGAAGCCGATTATGCTTGCGCAGCTTCCCACAGTGGTGGAAATACATTTTCTAGGTATAAGCTTACAGGCTTAAGATGCCGGAACCATGTCGGTGCTGAGAGTACGCTCTCAAACTATCAAGGGCTCGAGCACGAGACGAAGGAAGTTTGGGAGATGCAATAGGAACAGCAGCAATATCTGAAGCAGAAGCTAGATGAAGACATGACCGAAGAGCTTAAGCACAGCTGTGGACGCCTGTCTAAGCAGCACACAAAAGGGAGTACGTGAGACGGCCTCGACATCTGTCTACGTGACATATCATGCAGCATTGTTACGATTAGCTAGCGTCGGAGTGTGTGGTGAGGCTGGCAAGGCAAAAGCACTGCAGTAGTAACGAAAGCAGCTGCTTCCTGGCGTTCAGAGAAAGCTGCTGGTTCATCGCCGCAGGCATCATTGGGCTGCTTCCACCAACTCTGAATTTTTGAGGTTCTCTAGAATCATTTTTGTCCTCTATTCTGCAGTTTTCACAAGCTAATAACACAGTAGACGTGTACCTGACGCTTGTGACTGTGTTTCGAAACCTCTAATCGATAAAGAATACTCGGTCGATGCTTAAATGAAGCTAAAAAGATAGGATATGCCCGCCTCGCATGCCTCTGACATCAATGCCACCGCCTGCACGAAATCATTTCGTGATTCTACCACCAGTGTTACTAAGACCACTCCATTGCATTCCAGCGTTGTCCTATTATACGAGCACAATATGACACATGACAAAACCTCAACGCAGCCCACCAGCGGCGACACAACCAGCAGCACATCTTCTTCCTCGGAGACGATAACCACGATTTCACCTTCCACCAACAAGTCCATCCTTACACGTACATCTGCCACTCCCTCCGAAGTGTCCAAACTACCCACAACTGCTCGAAATGCATACAGGTCTTTCAGACAATCCCACCCAACCCTGCAGTCCCGCCTACCTATTCTCCGGAAATTCCTCGACCTCCTCACTGACCGCACCGATGAACTCGCAGCAGAACTCACCGAGCAGATGGGCCGACCCATATCTTACACACCAGTTGAGATCAAGACAGCCATCAAGAGAGCAGACTATCTCGTCAACATTGCCGCAGAGGTTCTCTCAGACAACATCCCTGTGCTGGGCGAGGTAGAGTCTGGCTTCAAGCGATATCTACAACGATCCCACCCACTTGGTGTGGTACTCGTAATCTTCGCCTGGAACTATCCCTACTTAATATTGGTCAACAGCCTCATCCCCGCATTGCTGGCCGGCAACGCAATAATACTCAAGCCGAGTCCGCAGACCCCAACCATCGCTGAGCATGTGGTTGACATGCTTCAAGAGGCAGGCCTCCCAAAGGGTGTGGTGCAGTATGTCCACGTTGGCAAGGTCGAGGACTTGAAGCCACTTGTGCAAAGTGTAGATGTGGATCATATATGTTTCACTGGATCTGTCGCAGGTGGTACGGCCGTGCAGAAACTTGTCATTGAGGGTGGGAAAGGCATCAGATGTGGTGTTGGCCTCGAGCTCGGTGGAAAAGATCCCGCTTATGTCCGAGAAGACTTTGCTGGCGACGAGAAGGGTATCAAGTGGGCAGCAGAAGAGATTATTGACGGGGCTATATTCAACAGTGGACAGAGCTGCTGCTCCATAGAAAGGGTCTATGTGCACGAGAAAGTGTACGATCAGTTTGTGGAGCAGTGCAAGAAGGTGCTGGAAGCCTACCGGGTCGGTGATCCCTCGAAGAAAGAGACGCAGATCGGCCCTGTGGTGAGCAAGAGAGCGAAAGAAATGATACTGAAGCAGGTGGACGACGCAGTCAAGAAAGGTGCCAAGGACGAGACACCCGCAAACAAGACCTTCGCCAACCTAGATCCTGCCGGGAACTACGTTGCCCCTGTCCTGCTCTCCAACGTCACACACAAAATGGATGTGATGATGGATGAAACCTTCGGGCCTGTTCTTCCCGTGCAGAAGGTCGGCTCGGACGAGGAAGCCATAACCCTAATGAATGACAGCCAATTCGGCTTGACTGCATCAGTATGGACCAAAGATGCGACAAAAGGCGAGGAATTGATTCAGCACATCGAGGCAGGCACAGTTTTCGTCAACCGAGCTGATTTTCCAAGTCCAGATCTTGCTTGGACTGGTTGGAAGGACAGCGGTAAGGGCGTTACACTGAGCCGCTTCGGATTTGAGCAGTTCGTCAGAGTGAAGAGCGTGCATGTGAAGAGCTACCCTAATTGACGCGTTTCAAACGGCACAGGGTGAGTGCGCATAGCTACACACAAACGGTGTTCTGGGTGTTCTCTGCTATTGCTGGTGAATCTGGCGGTAAAAGGTGGTCAAAAATAGAGGCGCACATTAGCATTTGTGTCATGGTATCTGGCCGGACATCTACCAGGACTGGTATCGTGTTCATGAAATAAGTCCGACACGCGTCGGGACAGAGTAATGCTTTGAGAATACCTCAACCAGCCTGACAATTTCGATCACGTGCAGTCGACGTTGTCGGACATGACAAGCCATTACCGTTCATGTCGGTGAGGCTCTGTCACCTTTTTCGTCAATGTAGGAGCTTGAAACTCTTGACAGGTGACCACCGTAGCACACAGCACGCTGCTGTCGCAGTCATGTTGCCGGATAAACTTCACGCGAGGATGATATAGCCTAGCTCGTGCAACGTTGACTACAAACCCTACCTGACAAGCAAGACCGCCGCCCGACAACAGCAAGTACACCTCCGTAGAAGAACTTACTTCATTTCATGGACTGGACGGTCCAACGGCACGACACGAGAAGAAAGAGCCCGCCGGAGCCTGAAGCTACAGTAATCAATATCACACACCGCACGACGCCTCAGAAGTCAGGTCAGTTGAGATGAGCAGCAGAGCAGAGCTTTGCTCCCACGGTCCCAGCAATTCGCTGACACGAACGAACGAGCTCCATAGATCGCTGTCGTTGCTAGCTAGCTAGTTTGAGGTCTGTGATCTGTGTGTGGTCTGTGTCAGCTTCCGACCCTGGGTCTTGGTCACCTTGAGCCACTGGCGAGCGACGCAAGGGATACAGGCATCACCGAAATGAGCTGAGCTGTACCTTGCAGATACACGCCGTCGCGTTCTCATCCATGTGTTTCAACCTCGAGCCTGTCACGCCTGCATGACATGCATGCACTACGCTCTGTATGACAGCACAGTTGCAATGCAATGCATATTCCACGTTTCTGGCCTCGCTGGCAGCCCAATTCCTCGCCCGAAGCACAGCATCCAACGAATCGAACGGAAAGCACATCCATCCATCACCGCCGCATTTCCAGCACAATCTGCGTTTCCCGGGCCCCTGGTCGCGCACGTGTCACGCAGCGAATTGCCCCGGCATGAATGATGTAGCCTTAAATCACGGCCTCAAGCCACCGCACCCACCCGCACAATCTCAGCGCGCGTTGCCAGACAGGTGAGATTGATAGCAGGGTCTGTGCCCTCTTCTCTTCACTTTCAACGGTTTTTTTTATCTCCAAGCTTCGCGTTCTCGCGTCTTTTTCGTGTTGTGTTGCTTGATATCCTCGACATCTATCGATCGCTTTGTTTTCCACGTTACATATCATATCCTAACTTCAGTTCCAGGTCGTTCGTGTTGTGGTTAGGATGGACTGAATGGATATTCAGGTTGTCACTCGTTTAGAATCCCTCTCGTCTGTCTGGATATATCACCGACCGGCTCGTTAGCTGGCTGTCATCACACTCGTTGAACGTCATAGAATTGAACATCTGAAGCACATCACAGCGTCGTTCTTTCATTACCCTCGTTCAGCCCGGCTGTCTCGCGAGACAAACCACACCACACCACACCACACCACACCACAACACACCACACCACAAACAAATCTTTCATTCGTTACGGATCGGCTCCACCGCTCATTACCTACCTCCGCACCCTACCCACTCCTCACCGTGCTCAACTCGAGAGTCCACCGTTTACCGCTCGTTGATTGATGCCCGCCCGCCCCCTCGACAACCTCAAACTCAAACTCAGCCGCAAACTCAGCCTCTCCCACAACCGCATCATGCTCAAAGTCAAACAAAGCTCGCAGTGGCTGCGGACAAAATTCAAGCGCGGGAAGGGAGAGCCGGACCAGCAGTCTCGGTCTCGGTCTCAGTCTCAGTCTCCCCGATGCATCTCTATTGTAAGTACAGTGCAGTACAGTGGCCCTCCAGTATATCCCTCTCGGGCGCACCCGTTGCGCTGCATGACTAACGGAACCGAAACGGCAGGGCTCGCCGACCAATTTCCGCCGCGCGGACGTCACGCTGGGGACGGACTGTGAGGGGCGGCCGGTGCTTGTTGAGCAGGCGAGGGAGGATGCAAGGTCGCTGTTTCATGCGCATGTGCATGCGCATGCTAGTAGGACTCCAAGGACTGCGACGGCGACGGCGACGGCGGTGGATAAGGAATAACCCGTTCGGTCGGGCTGAGTATGACATGACACGACACGAGAACTGAGTCCGGACCATGTTACAGTGCCGGCGAAAGAGCTGGGAGGACAGCAGGGTAGAGCACAGCAGAGCAGGGCCACGGGCTGAGGAGTCTCAATCAAGGTCAATTAATGTACCGATGTGCATATACTCAGTCAGCGCTATTCGTTGCTTCAATATCATACCATATATTGTGACCATGGTCATGCCAGGAAGATCGGGATCTGGTCGTATCGCGAGTTCCGATCTTTTTGGTCCTTGTCCTTGTCCTTTCCCTTGTCGTCACGCTTGATCTGTGGATGTGTCTGTGTCTTCTCGAGCGAAGCCGGTCCTGTTCTTTGCCTTGCTCGCGCCCGAGTCTGCTCAAACACATCTTCGTCGAAATCGTCCAAACTGTCGATGAAGCTCTTGTATTTCTTCGGCGCAGCTCCAGCTCCAGCTTTCGCAGGCCTGTCGATCAACGCGGGGTTGCTCTTGTTTTCACTGATCAGCTCTTCTTTCTTCACAAGCTTCGGCTCGGGGATTCGGAAGTTCTCTCTTGCAGGTCTCGATATCAATGGAGCAGGCGCTTCTTTCTCTTTCGACACACGACTCTTCTGGTCCGCGAAGTTGGCCTTTGACCTCACTGCCTCGGATCTGTTGCTGTTGACCCTGCGGCTCTCGCCAGCTTCGTACATAGCTCGTGCACCTCCGTCCAGATCGCTGCTGGCCTCGCCCCTTGTAGCGTGCGTTCCATCCTGACTGCCCTTGCTCCCACTGTCTTCTTTCACCACCCCCGCCCTGCCCCGACTAGGCCCGAACCCCTGCGCAGCCCTCGTAGCACCACTAATCTTCTCCAGGCCTTTCAAACTCACCCTCTCATTTGACTCAGGCTTCATCAAGGGCGCCAAACTGGTGCCAGCCCACGGATCATTAAACCTTCCCTCCTCCTTCTCCAGTTCCTCCTCATCTTCCGGATCACTGCTCAACAATCCGCCCACCAAAGCCTTAACACCACTCCTCTGCCGGTCTTCCAGCGCCCGTCTCGCCAAGCGATCCCTGACTCCGCGCGCGGCGTCGTCCGGTATCTGTATCTCTGTCTCTGGCACAGCCGGCAGCCGTCGCTTCTTCTCCCGAGCCTCTCTCATGAGCCGCTTGTACGCAGCGCGGTGGAGATGGGCAGTAAAGGTCTGCGCAGTGGCGTAGAACTCGTCTTCGACCATCATGTAGACGTCGTCGCCGTCAAGGCCTTCGATCATCGGATCAGGTTCCGGCGGTGTCGGTCCAGCTGGTGGTGGGGAACTCGAGAGATCGAACTTATCGACACCGCGGTGAGCATTACCATCACGGCTTTGTGGTCCGGGTCTGGGTCTGGGTTTGCGCGGGCTCGGCGAGGGTGCAGGCGTTGCATCATCGGATCGCAGATAGGTGTTTGTCTTCCTGGACTCTGTAGTTGGTTTCGGTGTCCCGTTCTCGTTCTCGGCCTTCTGCCGCTTCTGCGGCCGAGAAGTAGAGGCGTTGCGATCTGTAGTGGATGCATTTGCCCATGGCAACTTGCGTGCCATGGTCAGTGGTCAGTCGTCAGTGGTCGGTGGTCTGTCAGGGTGGAAGATGCTCAAAGCCGAGAAAGCTATGAATGCAACAACAAAGTCGTGTATGCATGATCAGACACCACTTGCACTATGAGTACTGACCGCAGGCAGAGAAGGTGCGGTGATATAGTCGCGCCTGAAACGAAGATAGTGAAAGGCTCCAGGCTTCAGACATCAGCACCGACGATGAGCTGTCGGCGCCCATACCTCGAAGAGCTGGACGTAGTACGGTTGAGCGTATAAGCCTTCTCAGCCCGTGAAAAGGAGGTGCAGTCTCATTTTGACCACTTGATGGATAAACAGGAGCAAGTTATAAGGCTCTTTCCACTTTCAATTCTACACGATGCCAGGTCGAATGTGCTTGTTTTGAGGTCTCATAGTACAATGGAATTTTGAACGCCGCGTAATGCTGGGGTATCTCGTCTATAAATGTACAGTACAGAAACACATTCTCCTCCCAGTCGTCGCTCGCTACCAGTTCGAACCTCAAACTCCTGCCCGGTGTCCCTTTTTACATTGCTCGTAGCTCCCATTCCCGTATTTCATCATACCTCATTCACATCTCTCATGTTTCCTCTGTAATTATCGATTGAACGCCGCTGCTACATCTAGACCCTAAAGCAAGCCACCACCAATCAGTCGTCTCCCACCCATCATATGTCTTTTGAATCAATGTGCAGTCAAGAAGAAACTGGAGGACCAAGTCGAGGTCATATGGTGAAAGAACCCAACCGAGCGAGCGGACGATCTCGCCATTGAGAATGCCTGGGCGACCCGATATGATGCCAATGACTGCGCCAACGATCATTTCCCAGATGTATTGCTGGAACTTGTGGTTGATGTCGAACCAGGCCGGGATCAGGCCAAGACCATCCGGTTGATCTGTGCTGCCTCTAGGAACGGGTACCGAGCTTCGCGCGGGAGAGAGAGGATCACCTTCCACATATGTCGACGTGGGCTGCAGAATAGTCGAGAAGGATAGTACATTCTTGTCCATGCTCCTTGTCTTATAACCTTGATCTTCCCAGTCGAGCCCATATCGTGAAGCAGGCACATCTGAACCAGGCTTGATTCGTAGCATGCCCATGCTCACAAGGTTGAAGACTGCCATCATTTCACCATCTTCCATATCTGGTTCTTTTGATACAAGCACCGGCTCATCCTTAGCAAACGCCGGATCAAGCACTTCGAGCTTGTACCTGAATGCCTCTCTGAGCATATTTGCTGTTATGACACGATTTTGATCGAACTTGTCGAAGTACCTGTTGCTCACCTTCCAGCCGTGAGTGCCAGACAAGATCGACCCATCGGGAAGAACTACTGACTCGCCGTTCTTCTTTTCAATGACGATCTTGTCCGACTGTAACTTTTTCATTGTGACTTCCAGCAGTGCATCGACAGCTCTTGCGTCCTTTGCAAGCTTGAGTAGCTTTTTGTGTGTGTAAGCAGGGTTGAAATTTTGCTCCGGCGTCAGAACTGCTGCAATGACCCACGACCGAGCTCTTGCCTGTGCAAGATCTTTTTCGTTATCCTCTTGAGGGAACTTCGGTGAGATATGTTCACCATCTAGCTTCGGAAGCACACTTGGAACGCTTCCAAGCACGACCGAACACCATGCCTCTTCTCTCGAGCCCTGAGTGTAGTTCAGAGAAATATTGTACATGTTCCGAAGCGACGGTGGCTCCGACACCTCTAACTTGTTTAGTGTGAGAAGTTCCTCCCGCGTTGGAGGGATCTCCCTGAACAGATCCTTGTCTTTAGTATTAATATTAGCGTTAGCCCAGGCCAGTATGCCTTCCCAATTCGTGTTTTGCAAATCATCAAAGTTAACGGATGGCACTCTGTCGTCTGCAAGTGCGTCAAGGTACTTGATCTGCACATCTTGAATCAGAGCGTCGATGTCATTGTTGTATCTTGTGGATAGCACCTTCCATCGTTCTCGCAACAGTGTTTCGCTCTCTTCTGGCAGGAGGCGAGCTACAAGCTTGAAGTCGACATACCTATCAAGGCCGCCCGCAAGCACTTTGACCACCGCAAATACAATGCCTATCCGGTGAGCTTGGTCTTGAGGTAGGTTTCTCAGGCCAATACCTCTTGGAGCCATACGCGCTTGCTTGCGCTGACGTGAATCATCCTTTGTGGCAGCTTTACGTTTCTCGATGATCCTAAAAGCTTTTGGCTGTCGGCGGGCACGTTTAGGTTTTGCTGCCTCGCCGTCCAGAGCATCGAAGTCTGAGTCTTCACGGTCTCCGTCGACGCCGTCAATGTCGTCTCGCTTGCGTTTGCGTTTCTCGGTGGCGGCGGTAGCCTTCTTTTGCTTCGCTTTCGTCCTTGCAGAAATCTGAGCGAATACGTCCCATGATACAGCCACGGGCATATCGGTCTCTATCTCCCGATGATCAGCTGCATCTTCTTGACCGCCTTCGAATTGAACCAGCCGAAATTGTAATTCGCTTTCGCGTAGCATATGTGTGAGTTCATTCTGTGGCATTAGATGATTGATAAAGTTCCACGTTCCCGGTTTCTGCTCTTGCAGGTCGTCATACTTTGCCTGCTCCCATGTAGCGACAAAGTCAACAGCACGCTCAAACGCGGAAAGAATTGCATGTTCCTCAGGAGCCGCTTCGGCCTCAGTACGGTGATCTTGTGCCAAAATTGCCTTCAAACTCGTCGGAAGTGGAGTCCTCTTCGGCACCCGCCATTGAATCTTGCGTGTCTGGGCATTGAACTTTGTGTTTCGCGGGATTCTGATACCGCTCCGTCGTTGAGTGGCCGGCGTAGGCTCAGCCGTTTGCAAAGCTAGTGCATTCGCATCTGTATTGAATTGTAGAGGCTCAGCAGGTAGGTCGAAGTACTTTGTAGTGAAGGTGCTCTGCGTTTCGATCGTTGCGATCCTTGGGACTTTCAGCGTCAGAAAGCCCACGTTCAGCGAAGGCTCCGGAGCTGGAGGCGAAAGGCTCATTCGACGAGCGGTCGCTGGCGTAGAGCTGTCTCGTCTTCTCTGAGGTTGCGATTGCCTCTTCTTGCGTTGCGTTGCCCTGGCAGCAGCGGGCTCCGAGTCACTATCAATTGTTCTGCTGACAGTATCCGACGGCTTTCGCTCTGCTTCCGTATCAATCTCTGGCGGAACATAGTCTTCTTCTACAGGCAGGGAACTGATTTTGCCTTGCATAGCTATGAGCGGCCCATCAGTTAGTTGAATGTGCGGCAACGCTACAACCGTCTTAGTGTGGTTGAATCCATTTTTCTGAAAGGTGAAGTGCATGACCTTGGCTCTACCGCGTTGAGCAAGTTGGTTCACACCAGATCTAATTTGCTTGACGTTCGGGTCACTGTCCACGCCTGCTTCAACACATTTGGCTTTCATTGCTCGCTTCAGCATAGAAGGGCCACCTGCACCGTACGGTAGCACGCCGCCACACATTTGGATCAGCTCTAGGATGAAACGTTGATAGTGCTTGGTTGCATGTCTGCCCTCGAGAAGCTGTGTGGTACGTGGCTGAGGTGCTTTAGATCGCGAGGTGCTTTTCGGCAGAGGGGTCTTAGACAATGGAGTTTCCGTACTATGTTCGACGCCGGCCAAAGGGCGAGTCATGGAACTAGGATCAGCATGCTGCACTAGAGATCCAGCAGAAACACCGTTGCTTGGCCCGACCAGCGATACCTCCGCCGCTTCAGGTTCTGCTACTCCAGGGGCGCTTTCGGCCACGTCCGACCTTCTGACCTCTGTAGTTTTGTCAGGCAATGGAGTTTGAGTAAGAGTCAAAGCATTGCTCCTCGCGTTCCGAATCACGTTCTTCTGTTTCGCTGATCCTCGGTATGCAGTTAAGGTTCCACTATCGTCGACCGCAATTTCAGAAACATCCTCAGAGGTGGAAAAAGGGACCCGAGCCGAGGAGCTTGGGTGCGGTGACGGTGGGGATGGCACTTCTGCGTGCAAGGACCTTGTAGGTTCTGCATTACCACATCCATTATGCGCAGAAGAAGCGGGTAACAGGTCTGCATGCAACGATCCAAAGGTTATATTTCTGGCTAGTGTGGGAGAGGTGTTCTCAGCAAGTCCCGACGTCTGAGATGCTCGCGCTAATCTCGGTGGCACGGTTGGAGCGCTGGATGTTGATGTCGACGCGCTATTTTCCTTGTCCCCGACCGTCCGGAAGGGATTGTAGGTGAGAAGAGGTGTGGTATGTGCAGTTTGGAGGGACCGCTTTCTGATAGGGTTAGTGGCTTTGGTCTTCGCGAAGCCTGCATGAGTCTCCGGATCTGCGAGTCTTCTACGCCCATCTGCGCCTACCGAAGAATCGTATGCCGACCCGCGTCCCAGCAAACCCTGTCCCGAGGCTGCATCATCCGTATACTCCCTATCGGGTGCAGGAGTTTGGGAAGACTGTACATCTGCCTTGTTGCGTTCACCACTATGGTGAACAGAGGACAACAATCTGCTAGACATACCCGGATCAGAAGCTGTAGCATCAGAATCTTCTCCAGAATCGGACGTTGTGCTCGAAGATCGTCGTACCTCTCGAGTACCTGCTGCGGTGACCTTGAGGAGCGGCGTTGCTGGAACTACAGATTCGACGAAAGATCCTCGATGCGGAGCCTGTCCACGTTGAGGCAGCAAGTTAAATGAGCCAAGATCTTCAACGACCGATTGAGGCCTGGATGTCGGCTGGGGGTCCGGTGTTTGGCTCGGCCTAGATGCTTGTTTCGAGCGCTTTCTCGATCTTGGTTTGGGTACCTGCTTCGGCTTCATCGCCGCTTCCTTGTGCTGCCCTGGAGCGACCCAAGCATCCTTGCGATAGTACAGATGACTATGTGCCACGCTTGAAGCAAAGAACAAAACCGTGGCTGATGGCCTTCGATCCGAGAGGTCGATTGTGCCAAGGCGATTCGAACGAATGACGACAACGCAGCTAAGCTGGGTAGGAGACAGGTTCTGTGCGCCACTGGGTGCAAAATAAAGCCCAGGGGTACTCCTGTCAAAGAACATGTTCATGCGGTCGATCCACGCCTGGCTGACGGTTTCCGGAGATAGCGGCACCGGCAGGTTGTTCTTCAACGTCTTTATGACCATCTCGTCAAGACCTGATGGCCGGTTGTTGAACATCTCAAGACAGGCGGGATCACTCATTAAGCCAACTTCTCCTCTCTTGGAGTACGATGGGTTTTCTTGTATCATCTTGACAAGGAAAAGCTCATGCCAGAACTTCTGCGTCCCTTCCGTGAACTTGCGACGTCTTCCCTTGCCTGGTTGGCCCTTACGAGCGGCCGTCCTGGGCTTGGTCGGGGGTTTGGTAGATGGCGGCGGTTTCATAGGTGTGGCAGACTGTCTTGACCTCCGATCATAAGTACTCTCGGGAGTCCACGAAAGGCACACCTCTCCGGCGGTATTTTCAAGAAGGATAGGCTCGTTGGACCTCACCACGAGCGACGCAGCCCTGGTCATAGTTGCGAGATCGTCGAGTCGCATCTGACCAAAACGCGTTTGAGTCTTTGTAATTGGGTCCTTGATGAAGCCAAACTCATCCTTGTTATAGCCATATGCAGGGTCGGGACCCGGTGCCAAGTCAAGCTGCTTCGTAAACTCTTCTGCTCCTGTCACAGCGGACCAGCTTGCTTGCCGCTTCTGCACTAAAGACTGGTAACTTCCGACCGTGCGATAGACAAAGCGATTGACCGCATCCATGGTCTCCGATGACCGCACCAGACACAGATCACGAGTTTGAGGAGGCTGGGCCTTCAGGGAGCCGTGAGATAATCGTGTCAACAGTGACTCGATTGGTCGCCGAACCGGTAATCCAGTAATGTCTCGACGGGCAATGGCATTGGTGATGCCTTCTTCACCGGCAACAGTAGTTAGTTCATGAAGAACGTTTGGCAGGAGTCGATCGGGATTCCACGCGGGCCGCCCTGATGGCTCACGCACGGAAGAGGATTGTGCTGGTGCATGAGCATCATCGTCAACAGCGGCGCCGGCAGCGTCGTCATCATCAGCTTGATTAAATTCCATCCTCACTGTATCTAGGGCATTATCGACCTCTATACTGAGATCGAGGATATCTCCCTCACTCTTTTGCCAATCAGAGTCGACGGGCTCTCGTACAGTTTGAATACAGACTTTGAGGTCATCGGAGCTTGATCCTGGCCCTTTAGCGACCCTGACCTTCTTCAAGCATTTCTTCTGGACCAGGCAACGTACAACCTGGCTCAGAACGTGCGATCTTGCAGGATCAGTCATGCTCAAGGCCATTGCAAGGTCATCTTGTGTTGTAAATGAATTTTCTTTAAGCGTAGCGAACACTTGAAGGGCAACATCGCGCAGTGTGTATGTTGTCTCACCTCCTGCACCAGAGGAGTATCGTTGGTCAGCAAAGCGTCGGAGAATAAGTCTGCTCGTTTTATGGCCTCCAATCCAAGCGGTCCGCTTCACGATATAACCTTTGGCTTGCAAAGCGTCAGTGCGTTTAGGTACGGAGCGCTTGTCCTGGCCTGTAGTTCTCCCAAGTTCACCTTGGAGGATGCCGTTGTGACGAGTAGCTGCGATTGTGCAGAGTAAAGCATATTCCATAGGAAAGACCCTCGTAGGGTCGGGTCCATGACCGCAGATGGCTAGGTAGATGCGCTCGATGCTGACGCTCATTCGAGGCCCGTCATTGCATAAAGAAGGTGCAGCGAGTCCCTGGGAATCTGAAACAACAAGTTGTTGAGGTTCGGCTTGAGGTTGAGCTGATGCCTCAGCGGAAACTGGTAAAGATGTTGCCCTTGAGGAAAGATCAAGGATCCCAGGAAACCGTGCTTCTAGCGCTTCGAAAGTCAGGTTGTTGTATTCTTTGTCAAGCCCTATAGATACATCCTCGTGTCGAGCAAGCCATTTCCATAGCTTGGCTACGAAATTCCGATCGATCGAAAGCGATGGATTCTGCTGAGACAGCGAGGACACTGTCGACGGGTTCTCTGGCTGAGCATAGAATTGATTGGTGCAGTCGACGACATTTCTGAATGTGATACCTGCAACATGCTGTCAGAGAAGACATGATTAATCAAAACAGGCACATGATTTTTATGAGGACTTGCGGACGTGCTCCGTGCGCGACTTGAACTGTGCACCAGATCGTGGTGTTGGTCTGTACAATTGAGCTACAGGACCATGTTCGGCGAATTGACCGACAGCCCACTTTGACACAACGAGCAAAACCGACTTACCTTCTTCACCACCTAGGGCAATTTCTTCAAGCAGAAAATCAATTAATTGGTCCAGGCTTTTCGCCATGGTCTTCTGCACGGCTCATGCTGCGATTTGTAGTATCCGTTCAAGTTGCAAGAGTGATTGCGCAGTGTTCGAACAGAAGAAGAGTCATGGAAATTTGCTACTCCACTAGACCACGGTACTGGAAAAGTGCAAACGGGCAGGTGCCGTTTTTAGGCACGTGAAAAAACGGCAGTATCTAGGCAGCCGCAACGGGCCAAAAAGGGTTGCACTTGCACGGAAATGAATTTTATGGACCTTGAATTCCGGGTATCTCTTCATGTTCTCGTCATCTCTCAACCGTTGTCAGTCGACTTCAAGTACGTACTTGCAATCGACAGATTAGTTGGATGCTTTCATCCGGCATCCGACTTGGTGAACGATTGCCACGTTTGTCGTTCTCATAACATTGCCATGTTAGTTCTGGAAGGCCATGCCACTATCTAGTATGACCTTCCGAAAAGGCACCATGCCTCAGCCATTCGCGAGCATTGTGGATTGGTGCACTTTGTGACACCCTTCTCAATGCCCGCTGGCTGATCGAAAGGAATGCACAAGCTCTTTGCACCCATGCTCGGTGCTCGCTCATCTTGTGGGACACCACTTTGGTCTTCGGCCTTTCTTGCGCTGAGGTTCTTGATCTGGTCCTCACATTCTTCCGTCAGACAATGCGGGATCAGACATACATTCTTGTCGTTGAGAGCAGGAACGAAGTCGTCCCAGTTGGTCATGTGCTTGACGTGGGTCTTGAACTTGTCGTCGGCTCGGGTGTAAAGGTCGGCTTGGATCTTCTCAAGTAGTTCTGGAACGGCTGTGTTAAGCTCGGTAATGGCCATTTGTCCTTTGCTCTCTTCTTTGGGCAGGTCTCTTCGCGAAGTGGTGACGAAGTGGCCTTTGCTCTCGCCTGGACCGAACTCGAGACGAAGCGGGACTCCCTTTAGCTCCCAGTCGTTGAATTTGTAGCCTACAGTGTAGCCCTCCCGGAAGTCGGCTTCACAGCGCACACCCACAGCCCGCAGTACCTCTTGTAGGCCAGTAATCTCCTTGTGAAGTGTCTGCTTGTCTTCCTCGGCCATCTTGGCTGTCACACCAACGGGGACGATAACGACCTGGACCTCGGCGATGCGGGGAGGCAAGACAAGGCCTCTGTCGTCGCCATGGATCATGACCATGACACCGATGACTCGAGTTGACAGACCCCAAGAATTCTGCCAGACAAACAGAGGGTCCTTCTTCTCGTCTCCTTTGGCACTGGGATCTTGGACAGTAATGCCGAACATTTTGCTAAAGTTCTGACCAAGACAATGTGATGTGCCTCCCTGAATACCTCTGCCGGTGGCGGGGATATAGCCTTCCACAGTGGTAGTGTAGAGACCACCAGCGAATCGTTCCTTGTCTGTCTTCCTTCCTCGCATGACTGGGACGGCCAGCAGCTGCTCGTAGACACCGGCATAGTGTTCGAGGATTTCCAGAACCTCTTTGTCGGCCTCCTCTTTTGTCAGATGTGCAGTGTGACCTTCCTGCCAGTGGAACTCTCTTGTTCGCAGAAATGGTTGTGGGTGTTTGAACTCCCATCTCACGACGGAGTTCCATTGATTCAGCTTGAGGGGAAGATCTCGGTAGCTCTGGATCCATTTGGCATAGTAAGGGTACATGACGGTTTCGGAAGTGGGACGGATAGCGATCTTCTTCTCGAGCTTTGTGCTGCCACCGTGGGTAACCCAAGCGACCTCAGCAGCGAAACCTTCGATATGCGACTTCTCCTTGTTGAGGACATCTTCCGAGACGAAGAGTGGGAATGAGCAGTTCTTGACGCCCATCTTCTTGATCTTGGCATCGAACCAGACACGAATCTCGTCCCAGATGTACTGTGAAGCCGGCTTGAGGATGTAGCAGCCGGAGATATCGTAGTAATCGAGCATGTCGCCCTTGAGCAGGACCTGCTGGTACCATTCCGGGAAGTCGACCTCTTTCTTCACGTCGATGCCGATTAGGGCGGCACCCTCGGTTTTCTTCTTCTTCGCACCACCACCGCCGGTCTTAGAAGTTGGGGCTTTGGCTTCGGCTTTCCCTACAGGCTTTTCCTTCTTGTCTGCCGCTTTCTGCTTCTTTGCATCTTTGCTAGCCTGGGCTTGTTCTTGTGACACATGTCCATTTTCCACCTTCTCCCGCACCGCCAGGTCCGTCTGCTCGGAGGACATTTCTGCTGGCGATGCGTGCTTGTACTTCGAGGATGCGAGGCGGTGGGTTCTTCAATATGGTAAACTATAAGATGAGCATGAAGGAAGTGCCAGAAACGTTTGACTCACACAATCTCAGTGTTTGGGACCTGAAACGCTGGTACATTCCCCACACTGCCTCGACCGCAACCTGGACTTCTGCCTTAAGGCACCACTTCTGGTACTTTTTACTAGTCCGATTGATATCTGCTACACAACGTCCTCCTCAACCAGCACAATACTGCTACAGTCAATACCGAAATCATGTCTGGACTTTTCGAAGCCCCCCGTAATGGCGGTACGCTTTTCCTCGGTGGCAGCAAGATCTCAGGCTCGGATGTTCGAGAGCAGTGTGTACAGGCAACACAGGCGATCGCAAATGTGGTCAAGACTTCGTTCGGACCCTCAGGCCTTGACAAGATGATGGTCGACGACATAGGGGACGTCACAATCAGTAACGATGGCGCCACTATCCTGAGCCTGCTCGATGTCGAACATCCTGCCGGCAAAATCCTGGTCGACCTAGCACATCAGCAGGACAAGGAAGTAGGAGACGGCACAACCTCTGTCGTCCTAATAGCAGCAGAACTCCTCAGACGAGCAAACGAACTTATGAAGAACAGAATACACCCGACCGTCATCATCACTGGCTACCGCTTAGCCCTGAGGGAAGCAGTAAAATACATGCAAGAGAACATCAGCACCAAAGTCGACAACCTGGGCCGCGAGTCCCTAGTCAACATAGCCAAAACGTCCATGTCCAGCAAGATCATTGGTTCAGACGCTGACTTCTTCGCCAACATGGTGGTGGATGCCATGCAGTCAGTCAGATCAGTAAACCCATCCAGACAGAACGAAGTCAAGTACCCAGTGAAAGCGGTCAACATCCTCAAGGCTCACGGCAAATCAGCCACAGAATCAATGCTAATCAAAGGCTACGCCCTGAATTGCACAGTAGCGTCCCAAGCCATGAAGACGAGAATCACAGACGCCAAAATCGCCGTGCTGGACATGAACCTACAGAAAGAACGCATGAAACTCGGCGTACAGATCACCGTCGAAGATCCGCAACAGCTCGAGAAGATCCGGGAGCGAGAAGCCGGCATCGTCCTAGACCGCGTAAAGATGATCCTCGCTGCCGGCGCCAACGTCGTCCTGACCACAAAAGGCATAGACGACATGTGTCTAAAACTCTTCATCGAAAAGGGTGCTATGGCCGTCCGCCGCTGCAAAAAGGAGGACCTACGCCGCATCGCAAAAGCCACCGGCGCAACCATAGTCAGCACCCTCTCAGACCTCAACGGCGACGAGAAATTCGAGCCCTCCTTCCTCGGCCACGCAGAAGAAGTCGTGCAAGAACGCATCTCCGACGACGAATGCATCCTCGTCAAAGGCACAAAATCATTCAGCTCCGCATCCATCATCCTCCGCGGCAGCAACGACTACCAACTCGACGAAATGGAACGCTCAGTCCACGACTCCCTCTCCGCCGTAAAACGCACCCTCGAGTCCGGCGCCGTAGTCCCCGGCGGCGGCGCAGTAGAAACAGCCCTCCACATGTGGCTCGAAGAATACGCCCTAACCATCGCCTCGCGCGAACAACTCGCCGTCGGCGAATTCTCACAATCCCTCCTCGTCGTCCCCAAAACCCTCGCCGTCAACGCCGCCCTCGACAGCTCCGAACTAACAGCCCAACTGCGCATCCGCCACGCCCTCTCCCAACGCGTCCAAGAAGGCGACGCAAACGTCCCCGAGAAAGAGAAGGACATCGCGCGCAAGCGAAGCTACCGCACATACGGCCTCAACCTGAAAGACGGCAAGGTGGCCGACATGGTGAAGCTGGGCGTGCTGGAGCCGAGCATGAGCAAGATCAGACAGCTGAAGAGTGCAGTCGAGGCGTGTGTGAGTATCATGAGGATCGATACCATGATTAGGCTGGACCCGCCGGAGCCGCAGCAAGATCCGCACGATCACTAGACTAGGTTCGGGATTGAAGGCGTGGTTCACGAGAAGCGATCGATGGCCTTGAAACGAGAATGGAATGGGATGGAACGGAATGAGTGAACGATACCCATAGACTAGGTTATACAAAAGCACAGCATCTGTATCAGTAGCGTGTTCAGCATCAGACGGGAAACGAAATGAAGAAATTGCTACAGGTGAAATCTATGCTTGTTTTCATTCATCTAGCAGATCACTCAAAGTCATCATCCGCCCCTAGCGGATCACCCCTCTGCCTAGCAGGACTCATCGGCCCAGCCATCGTCTCAACATTACTGTTGAGCGTCAACTGCCTCTGATGCCCTTTGGGTTTACCATCCAGCTTCTCCAGCACCTCCTCCGCCTCCCCACTCACACCCAGCGGATCTGCGCCAAGCGGCTCAACCAGGTTTCCCGTCGCGCTCGCCCCGCTGATCCCTCGTTGCCTAGTTTGTCCCAGTTTCATCCGCACC
>Ga0210040_10000603_pt1 | contig 59600 bp, 62 predicted proteins | sample CryGeyCG12114_NA_FD_185462 | JGI IMG/M metagenome (GOLD analysis project Ga0210040, IMG submission 185462) | Groundwater microbial communities from aquifer - Crystal Geyser CG19_WC_8/21/14_NA (SPAdes) (version 2) | ecosystem: Environmental > Aquatic > Deep subsurface > Groundwater | place: USA...
CGGCAACCGCCTGTGCCGCCGCGCGCTGCGCGATCGCCGGCGCCCGCTCCAGCCGCAGCGCACCGGTGCCCGCACCAGCCAGTGCGGACAAGAGCGCGGAGAGGAGAAGCAGCAGATTCAAAAACGGCGTCCGACAGGTTCGGCGTGAAACATAGGGAGCGCCGCTCCGATCGTCCAATTCAAATCGCTCAGGGAGCAGGGAGCACCCAGCGGACCGGCAGTGAATAGGTGCTTGCAATGGGAGCGCCGCGCTGGTCTCGCGGCGGCTGGAAGCGGGCACGGGCCACGGCGATCCGGCACGTCGCCTCGTCCAGCGACCTAGAACCGCTGCTGATCTCGACCTTGCAACGGACGGGCGTCCCGCTCGCGTCGGGGGATAGTAAGGCTACGTACGCCCCTGCTCGTTCCGGCGCAGCGCTTCCAGCGGGTAGGAATCCGAGCCAAATGCGGCACCGGGATTTCCCTTAACCGGCGCGCCCGCTTTGCTCCGGTCAACGGCGGGAAGGCGGTTCGGCGGAAGCGGCTTCAGCCCGCCCGGCGCAACGAACGACGCAGCCGCCGTTTGTCGCTGCCCCCAGTGCCAGACCTCTTGGGCCATCCAGAGCATCAATGCCGCGCAAAGGACCGTGAGCACGCCGCAGATCACGAGCACCCCGATCATCAGGCCGGTGCCGTTGCCGACGAACCAGGGTTCGGGTTTTGGGTGGGTGGGATCGACGCTGAGCCGTGCCCCGTGGCGGTGCAGCAGATCGTCCTCGTCCATCACCACAGCCCTTGCCGATCCGCGTGTTCGGGATAAGGCGGCGGGATGTCTCAGTCCACCTCTCCCCTCGCGCTACCCTTCCCGACGCTGCCGTCGATCGACGGCGTAACGCTGCGGGTGGCGCGCGCGCGGTACAAGCAGTGGGATCGGTGCGACCTCACCTATGCCGAACTGGCGCCCGGCACGACCGTCGCCGGCGTGCTGACCACCAGCAAGTGCCCCTCGCCCGAGGTGGAATGGTGCCGCCGCGCGCTGGTGCTTGGCGAGGCGCGGGCGCTGGTGGTGAATGCCGGCAATTCCAACGCCTTCACCGGCAGCCGCGGACGGACGGCGGTGGAGGCGATTGCGGCGCGGGCGGCGGGGCATCTCGGCTGCCGGCCTTCGGACGTGTTCGTGGCCTCCACCGGCGTGATCGGCGTGCCGTTGCCGGTGGACAAGGCCGAAGCCGGGCTGGACCTGGCCTTCACCGCAAGCCCGTGCGACTGGCGCGCGGCGGCCGAGACGATCGGCACCACCGACACCTTCCCGAAGGGCGCGCAGACCACCGCGATCGTGGACGGCCGCACGGTGACGCTGGTGGGCATCATCAAGGGCTCGGGGATGATCGCACCGGACATGGCGACGATGCTCGGCTTCATCTTCACCGACGGGGCGGTGGAGCCCGCGTTCCTGCAAGGCGCGCTCGCGGCCGCGAACGTCCGCAGCTTCTCGTGCATCACGGTCGACAGCGACACTTCGACCAGCGACACCGTACTCGCCTTCGCGACCGGCGCGGCTGGCAACGTGCCGCTCGCCACCAGCGACAGCGCCGGCGCGGACGCATTCGCGGCGGCGCTGGCAGACCTGTGCCTGCAACTCGCGCATCTGGTGGTCCGCGACGGCGAGGGTGCGAGCAAGTTCATCCGCATCGACGTGACCGGCGCGGAAAGCGACCGGAGCGCGCACCGCGTGGCAATGAGCATCGCCAACTCGCCGCTGGTGAAGACCGCGATCGCGGGCGAGGACGCCAATTGGGGCCGCGTGGTGATGGCGGTCGGCAAGGCCGGCGAGCCGGCGGAGCGCGACAAGCTGTCGATCCGCTTCGGCGCCACGCAGGTGGCGCGCGACGGGCTGGCCGTCGAGGGGTATGACGAGGCACCGGTGGCCGCCCACCTCAAGGGCAGCGATGTCGAGATCGGCGCGGACCTGGGCCTGGGCGACGGCCGCGCGACCGTGTGGACGTGCGACCTGACGCACGGCTACATCTCGATCAACGCCGATTATCGAAGCTGAGCGCGAGCCGCGCCGGTGGATGCCGGCGCGGCTGCAGCGAGGTCAGGCGAGTTCGCCCTCGAGCCAGGCCTTGAGGCGGCCCTTGGGTTCGGCGCCGACCTTGGTCGCCGCGGGGGTGCCGGCCTTGAACAGGATCATGGTCGGGATGCCGCGCACGCCGTAGCGGCTCGGCGCGTCCGGATTCTCATCGATGTTGAGCTTGGCGATGGTGACCTGCTCGCCCAGCTCCTCGGAAATCTCCTCCAGGCTCGGGCCGATCATCTTGCACGGGCCGCACCACTCCGCCCAGAAATCGACCAGCACGGGGCGGTCGGCGCCGAGCACGTCGGTCTGGAAGCTGTCGTCGGTGATCTTCTTGGTCGCCATTGCGTGTTCTCCTTGAAGCCAATCTATGGACGCGGGTCGCTCGGCTCAACGGCTCGGGGCCTAGCTTTGCTCCGTGCCTGCCAAGCGGGGCTTGTTCGCCTCCAGCACCTCGGCCGGGAGCGGCACCAACACGGGCGCGGCAGTGTAGAGCAGCGCCGCTTCGACCGTCCTGCCGGGGAAGATCACGGCCAGCGCAGCGGCGTAGGCGGCCATCTGCCGCAGATGGTAGTCGGGCACGTCGGCGAGCCCCCCGACCGGTGCGCGCCCGGTCTTGTAGTCCACCAGCCGGACGCGGCCGGGCTCCACCAGCAGGCGGTCTACGGTGCCGGCGACCACCAGTCCGCCGGGAAGCGCGGCGGTGATCGGCGCCTCAGTCAAGGCGTCGCCGTCGAACAGGTCGGCATAGGCGGGGTCGTCGAGCACGGTGATGACGCTGGCGGCAAGCGCTGTCCGCACTGCTTCGTCGGGCACGCCGCCTGCGGTGCGGAGCCAGCGGTCGGCGGCGGCCGCCCGCTCGGCCGAAGCGACCTGGGGCAGCCGCTCGAACAGAGCGTGGACCAGCCGGCCGCGTTCCGCCGCCTCGCGCATACGGGCCGATGGCGGCGGGTCGGAGACCTGGTCCTCGCCGAGGGAGGACGGCGCCAGCGGGCGCGACGGCCGCGACTCCTCGGGTGCGGGGCGGTGCGCCCAGTCCGGGAGCGGCAGCGCCTCAATGGCCGGGCGCGCAGCTGGCTTGCGGGGGACGCCGCGCAAGGGAAGGCCGGCGTCCTGGAAGACGCGCACCCCCTCGCCCTCCACCACGCCAAGCGCGGTGAGCGCGCGGTCGGCGGCGGCGTACCAGCTTGCTGCTGGCGGCACGCCGGCGGCGCGGCTGCCGAGGGCCCCGGCGATCACCAGCCGCTCCTCCGCGCGGGTGGCCGCGACGTAGAAGAGGCGCCAATGCTCCTCCAAATCGCGGCGCTCGGCTTCGGCCGCGACCGTATCGAGCGGGCCGCCACGCTCGTCGCTGCGCGGGCGGATGATCGGGATGGGCGGCGTATCGGCGTCGGGCGTCCAGCGCAGGGTGGAGCGCGGTGCAGCCGTGGGATCGGCCGTGGCGTCGGCGAGGATCACCAGCGGCGCTTGCAAGCCCTTGGCGCCGTGCGCGGTCATGACGCGGACGGCATCGAGCGGCGCGGACGGGTCGCGCACGATCTCGACATCGCCCCGATCGAACCAGTCGAGAAAGCGCTGCAGGGAGGGCGTCGTCTGCGTCTCGAACGAGAGGGCGGCGGTGAGCAGCTCCTCGATCGGATCGCGCGCTTCGGGGCCGAGGCGGCGGATCAGCTTGCGCCGGCCGTCCAGTGGGCCGGACAGCAGCTCCTCCAGGAACTGGTAGGGCGTGGTGAAGTCAGCCTGGGCCAGCATCGCGCGCAGCGGCTCCAGCCGTTCCGGGCAGGTGTGGGCGAGGTGGCGCCAGAGGCTGCCGCGCTCGCGCGGGGCGGCGTGCATCAGCTCGTCCTGGGTCCAGCCGATCAGCGGCGACACGAGCAGGCTGGCAAGGCTGAGGTCGTCGTCCGGCTGGAGCACGAAGCGGATGGCGGCGAGCAGGTCCTGCACCGCCAGCGGTGCGTTGAGGCGGAGGCGGTCGATGCCGGCGACGGAAACGCCCTCGGCATAAAGGCGCGCGACGATCAGCGCTGCGAGGTCGCCGCGGCGCTTGACCAGGATCATGATGTCCTCGGGCCGGAGCGGGCGCCCCGCCTTTTCGAGCATCACGCCCGCAGCAAGCCAGCCCTTGATCGCGCGAGCAACGCGGCCGGCGAGTTCGCGCACAGCGTCGTCGATCCAGCCCTCCTCGCCCTCGGCATCGCCGCCGGCAGCGACGGCGGGCCATAGCTCTACGGTGCCGGGGCCGGGCACCTCGCTGGCGTGCGCCTCCAGCGCGCCGACCGCGCCAAGTCCGGGCTCACCCACCGCCGTGAGCGCCGCGTCGACGAATTGCAGGATCGGGCGGGTGGAGCGGAAGCTGTGGGTGAGCGACAGGCGGGTGAACGGCAGGCCGCGCTCGCTTTCGGGCCAGTCGGCATCCCCCGCGACATCGGCGGCGCGGCCGTTGAAATAGCGCTCCGCGGCCTGGAAGTTGATCGGGTCCGTGCCCTGGAAGCCAAAGATCGCCTGCTTGAAGTCGCCCACCGTGAACAGCGTGCGGGTGCGCGGCGCGTAGATGCCGCGGCCCACGAAGAACTCGTCCACCAGCGCGCGGACGATCGCCCATTGGTTGATGTTGGTGTCCTGCGCCTCGTCGATCAGGACGTGCTCCGTCACCTGGTCGAGCTTGTAGCGCACCCATTCGCCGATGCCGGGCCGGGCGAGCAGGCGGACGGTGGTGGCGATCAGATCGTCGAAGTCGACGGCGCCCATGCGGCGCTTCGCGGCGGCATAGGCGCGGGCATAGTCACGGCCTACCGTCAGCCCCCCTGCAAGCAGGTCGGCATAAGCGATGCGCGCCGCCGTGGAGAGCAAAGCGGCGCAATGCTCGCCCAGCGCTTCGGCGATCTCGGCGTATTCGGGCGTGTGGTCGAGGAGCTTGGCGGACGCCTTGCGCGGCCCTCCGGACGACGTGCGCACGACGCCTGCGAGGTCGGCGAGCGTCGCCGCGCGCTCCGGGGCCGCGGCGGCCATCCAGCGTTCGAGCACGTCGGCGTGCTTGTGGCCGGTGGCGGTGGCCCAGGCGCGATTGGCCGTGGCGAGGCGGGTGACGATGTCGGCGTCGACTGAGGCGCAACCAGCGGCCAGCACGTCTTCGGCCGTCCCGGAAGGCAGGTCGAGCGCGCGGCGCAGCCATGGCTCGATCCCGGCGGGCAGCGCGTCCAGCGCGGGCAGCGAGCGGGCGCAGGCCATCAGGAAGCTCTCGGCGCCGCCCTCGCCGAGCCTGAGGCTGAGCGCGCCGATCGCCTCCACCGGCCCTGCCCTGCCCTCCCGCTCGGCGTCTGCGAGCATGGTGGCGAGGGCGTCGCGGGCGAGCACCGTTTCCTCCCGCGGCTCGAGTGGACGAAAACCGGGCGTGAGCCCCGCCTCGATGGGGAACGCTGCGAGCAGTGAGCCGCAGAAGCCATGGATGGTGCCGATGCGCACGCCGCCGCCCGGCGCGTCGAGCACGCGGGCGAACAGGGTGCGGGCGCGGGCCTGGAGTTCGGGGGTCGGCCGCTCGCCCAACGCGTCGAGGTCCCACGAAAGCTGCGGCGCGGGCATGCGCACCCAGGCGGCGAGGCGGTCATTAATGCGGCCCGCCATCTCTGCCGCACCCGCCTTGGTGAAGGTGAGGCACAGGATCGCCCCGGGATCGACGCCGCGCAGCAGCAGGCGGAAGACGCGGGCGGCGAGCACCTGCGTCTTGCCCGTGCCCGCCGAGGCGGAAAGCCAGACGTGGCGGTCGGGCGCGCTGGCTTCGGCCTGCGCGTCCTTGAGGCGTGGCAGCGCGCCGGGCGTGCTACTCACGGCCGTACCATTCGTCGCGGCGCATCAGTTGGTCGTATTCGGCATAGGGCGCGTATTCGGGGACGAGCTTCGCGGTGAAGGCTTCGTCGCCGGTCAGCCAGCGCGCCGCGGCGGCGGCGAAGTTCTCGGCGGCGATTGCGGTGAACTCGGAGGTGGGGATTTTGTCACGCTTGCCGGCGTCGTCGACCGGCGAAGTGACCTTGCCGAAGCTGTCGCGATCCTTGGCGAGCGACCAATATTCGAAGCAGCGCGCCTCCCCGCTCACGCCCTCGAACCCGCCGCGCTCGGCGATGATGCCGAGCAGCCCGAGCTGGAGCGAGAAGCCGGCGCGCACCGCGGCCGACGAGGGCGCCTTGCCCGTCTTGTAGTCGATGATACCGAGCCCGCCGCCGGGCAAAGTGTCGATGCGGTCGTAGCGGCCGGTGAGCGTCACGCCGGCAAGCGCGATCTGGCCCTTGCCTTCGGCGAAGGCGACGCGGCGGCCTGCCGCGGCATCGGCGGCGACGCGGGTCGCGATCCAGTCGATCGCCTCGATGAGGCGCGGCTGCCACAGGGCGCGAACGATTGGGTGGGTGCTCTCGTCGGCGAGCATCGCGAGCGCGCGCGGGCGCAGCGCGTCGAGGGCGCAACGGTCCTCCTTCCACCACGCTTCGAGGATGGCGTGAACCTCGTTGCCGCGCCACGCCGCGCTCGGGTCCGCATCGACGGGATCGAGGGGGTGGAGGCGGAGATAGCGGCGCGCGTAGAAGGCGTAGGGGTCCGCCTTGAGCCGGTCGACCTCCGTGACGGAGATCGTGCGGGGCCGGTCCACCGGTGCGGGTGCCGGGCGGCTGGCGGGCTGGTGCTCGCCCGGGTCATCGAGCGCGACGGCCCAGCGGGCGAGCGCGGGGTGATGCTCGAACCGCTCGCCCGCCATCGCGGCGAGCCGCAGCCAGAAGCGTGACGCCAGCGCGGGCGAGGATTCGTTGCGCCGGGCGCGCGTGATCACCACCGCCGGCGCGCCGAGCCCTTGCGCGAAATCGTGCGCCGCGGTGCCGACGCGGCGCTCCAATCCGGGCAGTCCGAGTTCGGCGCGGATGCGTGGTGCGAGCCAGGGGTCGGGTGCAGGGGTGCCCGGCCACACCCCTTCGTTGAGGCCGCCCAGCACCATCACGTCCGCGGATTGCAGCCGCGCCTCGATCTGGCCGTAGATGGCGAGGCGCGGATGACCGCCCTGCGGCGGGCGAACCGCGATCTCGTCGAGCAGCGTGCGAAGCATCGCGGGGAGTTCCGACGGGTCTACCAGCGGCGGTCCGTTCGCCGCCTCCGCTTCGAGATCGGCGAAGAAGCCGGCGGCAGCGCGGCCGGCCGGCCCTGCCCACACCGCATCGCCGCCGATCGCCTGGGCCGCTTCGCGCAGGCAGGCGAGCAACGGCGGCAGCGGCGACGCGCCGCCCGCGAAGCTGGTCTCGACCGGGTGCAGCAGCGAACGCGCCTCACTCCACCAGCCCGCTACGCGCCCATCGGCGACGACACCATCGATGCCCGCCAGCCCCGGCGCGGGGCGAGGCCCGCGCAGCGCAAGGTCGAGCGCGCGCACTCCGTCGAGCCATGTCAGCCGCTCGCCGCCGCCGCACGCGAGCGGGTGCTTCAGCAGCGTGAGCAACGGCAGCGGCGCGAAGCCGCTGGTCGCGGCCTCGGCGATCGCGAGCAGCAGCGTGCCGGGCGGCAGGATGGCGAGCGGCCGGCCGGCGGTGTCGTCGACAGCGATATTCCAGCGCCGGCAATGGGCGGCGACGCGCCGGGCGAGCCCGCGGTCGGGCGTCACCAGCGCGGCGGTGCGGCCGGGCTCCTCAAGCGCCTCGCGCAGCACCAGCGCGATTCCCTGCGCCTCCTCGGCGGGTGTCGCGAACTCGGCCGCCGCAACCCCCGCCAGGCGACGATCGGCGATGGCCAGTTCGGTCCACTTGCCGGTGAAGGCGGCAGGCGCGAGCGCGTTGCCGATCGCGCGGCCTCGCCCGGCGTTGGCATCGCGCCCGCCACGATCGGGCCAGACGCCGACCTCCTCCCGGCCGACGCCCATCCGGTCGAGCAGGAGCTTGGGGCCGAACTGCGGATGCGTTTCGATCGCGCGCTCGCGATAACCGGTGGCGGGATCGGGATCATGTGGGCCGAGGGCGTCCCACTCCTCGACTGGCATGTCGACGTCGAGGCCGGCGAACACCACCAGCCCCTCCGGCAACCCGGCAACGCAGCGCAGCAGCCGCGCCACGGCGGGCGCAGTGTCGGTGATGCCCGCCGCGCAGACCAGCGCGGCTGGAGGCGACTGCCGCCACCGCTCGGTCAGCCGGTCGAGCAGGCGGGTGCGGCGGGTGGCGAGATCGATCTGGCCCCGGCGCGCGAGTTCGTCCGGCCACCGGTCGAGGATGACGCCGAAGCTGGCCAGCGACTGCTGCCAATGCACCGACAGCTCCGGCCCGAGGTCGATGGCGCGCAGCCGCGCGGGGTCCACCTCTTCGACCAGCATCTGGTCGAGAGTGTGGGCGAGGTCTCCCGCCAGCCTCACCGCATCGGCGATGCCGGCGGGCGCGCCGGCGCGGGCGCGCTCCTCGGCGACCAGCCGCGCCAGGATCATGCGGCGCGCGTAAGGCGGCACTGCGGGCGGCGGCGGATCGGCCGCGTCGGCGGCATCGAAGGCGGCGCCGACGCCCTCACCGCCTTCCGGATCGCCGAGCGGCACCATGCGCGGCAGCAGCAGTGCCCCGCCGCTCGCGCGCACGAACGCGTCGGTGACGGCGCGGACCGCGCGGTTGTTGGGCAGCAACAGCAGCGAGCGGGCGAGCGCCATCGTATCGCCCCGGGTGCGGCGGATCAGCCCGGCTACCAGCGCATCCGCGAACGCGCGGTGGACCGGGATGGTGAAGAGCTGCGGGCGCGCGCCCTCAGGCATGGTCGGCGAGCAGGGCTTCGGTCTTCGGGATGGCGGCGGGCGTGCCGACATCGAACCACAGCCCCTGATGCACCTGGGCGTAGGCGCGGCCGGACGCGATCGCACGCTCCCAGAACAGCATGGTGGAGAACGGCCCCCTCGGCGCATCGGCCAGGATGCGCGGGTGCAGGATCTGGATGCCGATATAGGTGAAGGGAGCGGGCCGCCCCTCCTTGCGCCTGCCGAGAATGCGACCGTCCGGCGCAAGGTGGAAGTCGCCCTGCCCGGCATGGCAATGGGCGCGGGCGAGCGGCACCACCAGCAGCAGCACGTCCATCGTCGCGTCGTCCCAGCGCGATGCCAGCAGCTTCAGCGAGTCCACCGGGCCATCGACCCAGTAATTGTCGCTGTTGACGACGAACACGGGGGCGTCGCCGAGCAGGGAACGGGCGTGCATCAGCCCGCCGCCGGTCTCCAACAACTGCGCGCGCTCGTCGGAGACGACGATCTCCAGCCCTTCGACATGGGGGAGGTGCGCCTCCAGCACGTCTGCGAGATAGTGGACGTTGACCACCGCGCGGCGGACGCCCGCTGCGCGCAGGTGATCGAAGGTGTGGTCAATGAGCGCCTTGCCGGCGACTTCGACCAGCGGCTTGGGCCGGTCAGCCGTGAGCGGCATCATGCGGGTGCCGAGCCCCGCCGCCATCACCATCGCGGTTTCGGGTACAAGTCCGCCCGGCTCGGGCCGGATCGCCAGCGGCTTGGTCACTGCGCCAGCGCCAGCGGGTCGCCGCGCATCTCCGGGGGTACGTTGTCGTCGAACCAGGCCGCCACACGCGCGAGCACCGGCTGCGACAGGTCCCGCTCCATATACGTCCACACCCGCGGACAAAGCGTCGGGTAGCGCGGCTTGCCGTCGCGGCGCCACAGGCGGGTGAAGATGCCGATGATCTTGGCGTTCCGCTGCGCACCGAGCACGTGGTAGGCGCGCATGAAGGCGTCACCCTCCCCGGTCGCCTCGCGGTAATGGCCGAGCATCGCCTCCTCGACGCCGGGATCGACGTCGCGGCGCGCGTCCTGGAGCAGCGAGACGACGTCGTAGGCAGGGTGGCCAGCGAGCGCGTCCTGGAAGTCGAGCAGGCCAAGCGACCGCTCCGGGCCGACCAGCATCAGGTTCTCGGCGTGGTAATCGCGCAGCACCGTCACCGGCTCGGCCGTGAGCGCGTGGTCGAACACGCTGTCCCATGCGGCGTGCCAGCCCTGCTGGTCGACTTCGAGCCCGACGGCGGGGCAATACCATTCCACGAACAGGTTGACCTCGCGGTGAAGCTCGGCGCGGCTGTAGGGCCGGAGCGGGCCCGCCGGGTGACGGCGTAGCGCGATGAGGAGGTCAATGGCCTGACGGTAAAGCGGCAGCGTCTGCTCGGGCGAAGCGTCGATCGCCTCGCGCATCCGGTCGTCGCCGAAATCCTGAAGCAGCACCAGACCCCGGTCGACGTCGGCCGCGTGGATCCCCGGCGCTGCGAAACCGCGCTCGCCCAGCCAGCGTGCGACGTCCAGGAAAGGGCGCGGGTCCTCGTGCGGCGGCGGCGCGTCCATCAGCACGGCGGCACGGCCGGCATCGTGGACACGGAAGTAGCGGCGGAACGAGGCGTCGCCGGCGAGCGGCTCGATCGTGGCCCCTCCCCATCCATGTGCTGCCAGGAATTCGTCGGCGCCTGCCGGCGGGGTCATGTCGGCCATCGCAGCCTCCAAGCCGGGGGCACGGCGGCTGTCAAGCGGCGTGCGCCGTCCGGCTCGATCGTGAGCGTCAGGGCGAGGGCGTCGGGCCACGCGGCCGCTCCCGCGCGCTCCGGCCATTCCACGAGCAGCAGCGCATCGGCGCTGGCATCGTCCAGCCCCAGCTCTTCGAGATCGTCGGGGGAGTCGATGCGGTACAGGTCTACGTGCAGCACCGGCAGCGCGACCTCGGGCGGGTCGTAGGGTTGGACGATCGCGAAGCTCGGGCTCGGGGCCTCGCCGGCGAGGCCGAGTGCGGCGAGCAGGCCGCGGGCGATGCTGGTCTTGCCCGCGCCGAGCGGCCCGGCGAACGTGATGACGTCGCCGGCGCGGACGAGCCCCGCCAACCTGCGTCCGAGTGCGTCGGTGGCGGCGGCATCGGCGAGGATCACCGGCGCGGCAACTCCACGGTGACCAGCGTGCCGGCGCCAGGCTCGGACACCAGCCCGATGGTGCCGCCATGCGCCTCGACGAACTGCTTGGCGAGCGGCAGGCCGAGGCCGAGCGCGCGTTCGCCGGTCGGCCGGATGCCGGGCTCGGCAAACCGGTCAAAGGCGTGGGTCACGCTGTCCGCGTCCATGCCGGGGCCGTCGTCCGACACGATGATGCGCGCGGTGGTGGCGCTGCCGTCGGCGTGAAGCAGGATGCGGCCGCCTTCGGGCGTGGCGGCGACGGCATGCCGCAACAGGTGCTCGATCACTTCCTTCAACCGGCGCGGGTCGCCGGTAACGCGGCCGGCGGAGCGGGCAACCTCCACCGCGAAGTCGAGCTTGCGCCGCTTGGCCGTAGGCAGGATCGTTTCGGCGGCCGCGCGCGCGGTGGCCGCGAGATCGACGTCGGTGCGCTGGAGTTCGGCGCCCTCGCGCTCCGCCACGGTGAGGTCCAGCACGTCGTCGACCAGCAGGCCCAGCCGTTCCACCGACTCGAGGATCGCCTCCACATAGGAGTCGGCCTGCTTGGTCAGCTTGCCGGCAAAGCCGCCGTGCAGCATCTCGGCGAAGCCGCTGATCGAGGTGAGCGGGGTGCGCAACTCGTAGCTCATGTTCGCGACGAACTCGGTCTTGACGCGGTCGGCCGCTTCCAGCGCATCGGCGCGCTCGCGCAGTGCCTGCTCGGCGCGGCGGCTGTCGGTGATGTCGAGCATGGTGAACAGCGCGTTGCCATCGGGCAGCGGCACGCCGGCGAATTCGAAATGGCGCCCGTCGGCAAAGGCGACCCGGCCGCCGCGCTGCTGACGTTCGATCGTGGCGGAGCGGACGAGTTCGGGGATCAGCGCCGAACGGCTGGGCGTCGCGAGTTTCGGCGCTGCCGCTTCTGCGAAGGCATCGACGCGCGGATGGGCCGACAGGAACTCCTCCTCAAAGCCCCACAGCGCGCGGAAGCGGCTGTTCCATAGCTGCAGCCGCCCATCGGCGGCGAAGACGCCCAACGCTTCGAACAGATTGTCGAAGGTCGCCGTGCGGACGCGGAGCAGCGTGTCACGCGCGCTGGCGAGCTGCACCTGCTCGGTGCGGTCCTCGAAGATCAGCAGCAGGCCGCCATCGGGCAGCGGCTGCGCGACCACGCGCAGATGCGTGCCGCTCGGCAAATGCCAGTTTTCCTCGATCGCGGCGGTCGTCTCGGTGAACCAGTCGCGGCGCTCCGCGCGCCAGGCCGGAAAGTCGCGAACTTCCGGCAGGCGATTGGCCTCGCGCATGCGCTCCAGCACGCGGTCGAATTCGGGGCGATCGGCGAGCCATTCGCTGCGCATCGCAAACATGCGGCGGAAGGGCTGGTTGCAGAACACCAGCGACCGGTCGGACGCGAACTGCGCCACCGCCGCGGACAACCGGTCCAGCATCGCGCGCTGCGCCTCGGCGAAGCGCTTCTGGCCCGCGCGGGCCTGCTCGAGGTCCTCGATGTCGACCGCGAACCCGGCGACGCCGCCGGTCGGCAGCGGCACGTCATAAAGCCTGAGCGAGCGCCGCGCGCCGCCGATCGTCGCGGGGACCACCTGATCATAGGGGCGGCCGAGATCGCGCGCCTGTGCGGCCCCTGCGAGCGGACCGCCGCGATCGGAACCCTCGATCAGCTCAACGCCACGGGTGACCACATCGGCGGCGTCGCGCGCCTCGACGGCGGTGACATAGGCGGTGTTGACCATCGCCAGGCGGAGGTCTGCACCGCGATACCACATCGGCAGCGGCGCCGCCTCGATGAGGCCGGTGAGCGCCTCGAACGCGATCTTGAGCCGAGTTGCCTCGCCGCTGAGCCGCGCGATCTCACCCTCGCTTTCGGTTGCGTCGAAGGCCCAGATCACCACCGTTCCCGGCGACCCCGCTTCGGCCGGTGCCCGCGCGCCCCGCAGGGTGATGGCGCGCGCCGACCCCTGTGGGCGCACGGCGCGCGTGAATGGCCGTCCGGCACGTTGCGCGGCGGCGACGTCTTCGGCGAGCGCGGCCGCGTCTTCGGGCGCGAGGCCCTGACTGTCCGCCGCCAGGTCAGCGAGGAAGCGCGGCGGCGCGGCGAGGCCGAACCAGTCCGCCATGCGGTCGGGGATCTCCAGCCGGCCATCGGCGCGCACCACCATCGCCATCGCCGGGGCGGAGCGCAGCATCGCCCCCAGCCGCGCGTTCTCCTCGACCGCCGTCGCGGCAGCGGCGCGGGCTTGCAGCCCTTGGAAGACGAGCACCGCGCCGGCCAGGATCAGCAGCAGGACCACCGCCCCCGCGGTGACCACGGCAGCGACGCTAAAGCTGATCACGAGCGGTGGTCCGGGCGTCGGGGCGCATCATCGACGCGGGTGTAGGCAAGCGCGAAGCGATGCGAAAGCCCGCATCGCGGCCCCAAAAACAAAGGGCCGGAGCCGCCTCGCGGCCCCGACCCTTTTTCCTTTGCGCCTGGCGCGAGATCAGTAGCGGTAGTGATCGGGCTTGAACGGCCCCTCGACCGGCACGCCGATGTAGCCGGCCTGCTTCTCCGACAGCTTGGACAGCTTCACGCCCAGCTTCTCGAGGTGCAGCGCCGCGACCTTTTCGTCGAGGTGCTTGGGGAGCACGTAGACCTGGTTCTGGTACTGCTCGCTCTTGGTCCACAGCTCGATCTGGGCCAGCGTCTGGTTGGTGAAGCTGGCCGACATCACGAACGACGGGTGGCCGGTGGCGCAGCCGAGGTTCACCAGACGGCCCTTGGCGAGAACGATGATCTGCTTGCCGTCCGGGAACTTCACCAGGTCGGTGCCTGGCTTCACTTCCGTCCATTCGTAGTTGGACAGGGCGGCGATCTGAATCTCGCTGTCGAAGTGGCCGATGTTGCAGACGATGCTCATCGGCTTCATCGCCTTCATGTGGTCGGCGGTGATCACGTCGGCGTTGCCGGTCGCGGTGACGAAGATGTCGGCGCGGGTCACGGCCTCGTCCATGGTCACGACTTCGAAGCCCTCCATCGCCGCCTGCAGCGCGCAGATCGGGTCGATTTCGGTGACGAGCACGCGGGCGCCGCCGTTGCGCAAGCTCTGGGCCGAGCCCTTGCCGACGTCACCGAAGCCGGCGACCGCGGCGACCTTGCCGGCGAGCATCACGTCGGTCGCGCGGCGGATGGCGTCGACCAGCGATTCCTTGCAGCCGTAGAGGTTGTCGAACTTGGACTTCGTCACGCTGTCGTTGACGTTGATCGCGGGGAACGGCAGCTCGCCCTTCTTGGCGATCTCGTACAGGCGGTGGACGCCGGTAGTGGTCTCTTCCGACACGCCCTTGAGGTTCTTGACGGTCTGGGTGAGGTAGCCCGGCTTCTTGGCGATAAACGCCTTCAAGGCGCGCTGGAACTCGACTTCCTCGTCGTTCTCGGGCTCGGCAAAGCTCTGGCCAGCTTCGAGCTTGGCGCCCCACAGCGCGAACATGGTGGCGTCGCCGCCATCGTCGAGGATGATGTTGGCGGTCTGGCCCGTGCCGTCATCCCAGTCGAAGATGTCGCCGACGTAGTTCCAGTAATCGGCCAGGGTCTCGCCCTTCACCGCGAACACCGGAATGCCCGCAGCCGCGATGGCAGCGGCGGCATGGTCCTGCGTGGAGAAGATGTTGCACGTCGCCCAGCGCACGTCGGCACCGAGCGCGGTCAGCGTCTCGATCAGCACCGCGGTCTGGATGGTCATGTGCAGCGAGCCGGTGATGCGCGCGCCCTTCAACGGCTGCGACGCGCCGAACTCCTGGCGCAGCGCCATCAGGCCCGGCATCTCCGTCTCGGCGATCTCGATCTCCTTGCGGCCGAAATCGGCGAGGCTGATGTCCTTGATGACGTAGTCGTGCTGCTCGGTTGCGAGGGCGGTGGCCACGGGCGGAAGCTCCTGGATATGGCGTAATCGGCGGGCCGCATGCCCGTGCCGGATGCGCGGCTCTTACCCTTTCGGACGTTCGGGATCAAATATAAAGATATCTTTATGTCCGGTCAGGCGCTGCCCGCGCCGGTCACCAGCAGCCTTGGGTCGATCCCGGCGCCCGCGAACCCCTTGGCCCAGCGCTCGTCTGCCGCCGTGTCGAACAACAGGGCATCGTCACCCGGCACGTTGAACCACCCCGGGCGGGTCAGTTCGCCGTCCAGCTGGCCCTCCCCCCATCCGGCATAGCCGAGCGCCACCACCCATTGCGCCGGCCCCGAGCCCTCCGCGATCGCGCGCAGCACGTCGATCGTACCCGACAGGCCCCAGCGCCCGGCGACGTCCACCGTGTCCTGCCCGCTCCAATCGCGACTGTGGACCACGAAGCCGCGGCGCGGCTCCACCGGCCCGCCGAAATGGACAGGGACGTTGGGCGCGGCGCCATGAGCGATCTCGAACTGGTCCAGCAGATCATGGAGGCCGAGCCCCGCGACCGTCGCGCCCAGCCCGATGCCGAGCGCGCCCTTCTCATCATGCGCGCACATCGCGATCACGGCATGGTCGAAGCGCGGGTCGCCCATGCCGGGCATGGCGAGAAGAAACTGGCCGGTGAGGTACGCAGGGTCAGACATGGCACCAGCATAACTTCGCCAGCCGCCGCGTCACGCTTGAAAACGCGGCAGCCTTCGCCGAGGAAACGCGCGCAGCCGCCTTCGCGGCGCTCAGGAGACTTCAGGCATGACGATCAGCGTCGGAGACAAGCTGCCCAAGGCTACGCTCGTGAAGGTAACGCCCGACGGGCCGGACCAGGTCGACACCGAAACCTATTTCGCAGGCCGCAAGGTGGCGCTGTTCGCGGTGCCTGGGGCCTTCACACCGACCTGCTCGGCCAAGCACCTGCCGGGCTTCGTGGAGAAGGCGGCGGAGCTCAAGGCCAAGGGCGTGGACGAGATCGCCTGCACCGCCGTCAACGATGCGTTCGTGATGGGCGCGTGGGGCAAGGCGAGCGGCGCCGACGCGGTGACCATGCTCGCCGACGGCAACGGCGCGTTCGCGGAGGCGCTGGGGCTGACGATGGACGGATCCAAGTTCGGGATGGGCCAGCGCAGCCAGCGTTACGCGATGCTGGTCAACGACGGCGTCGTCGAGCAACTCAATGTCGAAGCGCCGGGCGAGTTCAAGGTCAGCTCCGCCGAGTATCTGCTCGACCAGCTTTGACTTCAGTCAGCAGCCACGGTCTTGCCGTTGTCATCCGGCTTGCTTAACACTGCCGGATGACAACCGCCGCAGACATAGTCCAGCAGCTCGACCGCCTTTATACTGCGTCGGTCGAGCGGCTGCGAACAGCCCTTCAGGCGTATCTTACCCAGGGCGTTCAGCCCGATCCCGCACACCGTCACGACGGCAGCTTCGCGTATCCCGAAATCCGCCTGAGCTATGGCGGCGGCGATGGGCGCCCCGCCCCGATCCGCTCGTTCGGGCGGCTCAGCCAGCCCGGCGAGTATCGGATCAGCGTCACCAAGCCGGGGTTGTTCGCCGACTATCTGGCCGAGCAGCTGACGCTCCTGATCGAGGATTATGACGTCCAGGTCGAGGCGGTGCCGGGGACGCAGGAAATCCCCTTCCCCTACGTGCTCGACGCCGGCCATGCGCTCAGCCTCGACGAGGTGTCGGCCGCCGAACTGGCGCGTTACTTTCCCGCCACGGAGCTTGCCCACATCGGTGACGAGATCGCCGACGGCATCTGGCATACGTCCGATCCGGCGCGGCCGCTGGCGCTGTTCGATGCGCTGCGCACCGACTTCAGCCTGGCGCGGCTGCGGCATTATACCGGCACCCCGGCCGAGCACACCCAACGGTTCGTGCTGTTCACCAATTATCACCGCTATGTCGACGAGTTCGTCCGCTGGGCGGTGGGCCAGCTTGGCCCCGATGAAAACGGGAACCCCAGCCGCTACACCGCCGTGTCGGGCGCGGGCGGCGTGATGATGCACGCCGGCGACGATCCCGACCGGATGGTGACGGACAGCGCCTGGCGGCGGCACCAGATGCCCGCCTACCACCTGATGGCACCCGATCGCACCGGCATAACGCTGGTCAACATCGGCGTCGGGCCGTCCAACGCCAAGACGATCTGCGACCACCTCGCCGTGGTGCGGCCGGAGGCGTGGCTGATGATCGGCCATTGCGGCGGGCTGAGGCCCAGCCAGCGGATCGGCGACTACGTGCTGGCGCACGCCTATCTGCGCGACGACCATGTGCTCGACGACGTGCTGCCGCCGGAGATCCCGGTGCCGGCGATCGCCGAAATCCAGCAGGCGCTGGCGCGGGCGGCGGCGACCGTGTCCGGCCAATCTGGCGAGGAGCTCAAGCGGCGGCTGCGCACCGGCACCATCGTGACCACCGACGATCGCAACTGGGAGCTGCGCTATTCGCAATCGGCACTGCGCTTTTCACTCAGCCGCGCGGTCGCCATCGACATGGAGTCGGCGACCATCGCGGCGCAGGGCTATCGCTTCCGGGTTCCCTACGGGACGCTGCTGTGCGTGTCGGACAAGCCGCTGCATGGCGAACTCAAGCTGCCCGGGCAGGCCAACCGCTTCTACGAGCGCGCGATCAGCGAACACATGCGCATCGGCATCGAGACATGCGAGGAGCTGCGCCGCGAAGGCCCGAAGCTGCACAGCCGCAAGCTGCGCGCGTTCGACGAGCCGCCCTTCCGCTGAGGCGGGCAGGAAACCAACACGCCACCATGCGTTACGCTCCCGGAATCATCGCTTAGATCAGGGAGCATTTTGATGGCCGACGAACCCGAAACCCCGCCCGCCGCTGCCGACAAGCCGGCGCCGCGCCGGCGCGCGCCCCGCAAGACCAGCGCTCCCGCCGCCGCCAAGACGCCGACGGTGCGCAAGCGCGTCACCGATGCGGTGGCCATCGCGGAAGACGCGATCGCCAAGCCCGCCGAGGCCGTGACGGAAGCGGCCAAGGGTGCCGCCAAGAGCGCCGCCAAGGTAGTGAAGCCCCGCTCGACCAAGCGCGCACCAGCGCGCGGCGGCACGGCCAAGAAGAAGCCGGCCGGCAAGGCCGCGGGCGGCAAGTCGGCGGTCGATAAGGCCACCCAGCGGGTCGGCGGCAAGTGGGGCGCAGCGGCGATTGCGGGCGGCCTCGCCGCCGCCGGTGCTGCCGCAGCGGCGCTGCTGTCGCTCAAGGGCTCGACGCCCAAGGGCGACAAGATGAGCGGCAAGGGTGGCGCGCATCAGCCCGACGGCACCGATTCGAGCAAGTCGTTCAACGCCGGCATCGCCGACGAAGGGACGATCCCGGAATAAGCGCGGGCGCCCGCTCCCGACCAGCCGGGGGCGGGCCGTCGTGTTGCTACGCGCGAGACCCTTGGCCGGTCGCTGACCAGGCCGTCGCGCTTGTGGCGAGCTCACGCGGCGAGGAAGTCAGCGATTGCCTGTCCCAGTTCGGGCTTGACGACCGAACTCATGTGACCGCCGGGCACCTCCGCATAGCGCGCGTGAGGCAAGGCGTCGGCCAGCGCGGGTGCGGACCCATTGTCCTGGTCCTCGACTCCGGCGACGACCAGCGCCGGCTGAGCGAACCCGCGGATCAGATGGAGCGGCGTATCGGTGAACGTTTCGACGACGTTTAGCAGCGCCACGGGATCACCCTTGGTGGTCTTCAAAAATGCTTCGGTGAGCCATTCCGGGCTGCCGCGCTGGTGCTGCCCCAGGTGCGTCAGGATGTGCCGGAAATGACCGGCGCGCCGGTCGGTATCGAGCAGGCCCTCCAGCCCCATGCCCGCAAACACCACGCGGCGCGGCGCCGCGCCCGTCACCATCATCCGCGACGTGGTGCGGGCGCCGAGCGAATAGCCGCCGAGATCATAGTCGGTGAGGCCGAGGTGCGCGAGGAGCGCATGGCCGTCGCGGGTCAAGGCATCGCGGGGATAGGCCGCGGGGTCGTGCGGCCTAGCGCTGTCTCCATGCGCGCGCAGGTCCGGCATGATCACCCGGAAGCCGTTGGCGGCGATCTTCGCCGCATGGCCGTAGCGAATCCAGTTGGTCCGCGCATCCGAGAGATAGCCGTGGATCAGCACCACCGGCCTGCCCTGCCCCAGCTCGCGCCAGGCCAGACGCGTGCCGTCCCAGCTTTGGAAGTATTGCGGTTGGGGGTCAGTCGGGGAGCTTGCCAACGGTTCTCATCCAGCGGTCGCGCGTGTTGGGATTGTCCTCGCTCCTCTTGCCCGGCAGCGCGCGCGTGTCGAGCCACTCCGCGTGCCAGCTCTCGGTGGCGAAATGACTGGTCGGGCGGAAGCGGTAGGAATCGTCAAAGCTGCCGACGGTGAGGTCGAGCCCGGTGGCGTCGGAATCGGAGAACTCGAACGTCAGCGGCGTACCGCAGGCGGAGCAGAAGCCGCGATGGGCGATCGGCGACGAGGCGTAACGGTCCGGCTCCCGGGTCGTCCACCGCAGCCGATCGCGAGTCACGCCCTTGAAGGCGATCGATACCCCTCCGGTCGCGCGCTGGCACATCCGGCAATGGCAGAGGTACGCATCATCATCCTCAATCTCGACCGCATAGCGGATCCGCCCGCATTGGCAGCCGCCGGTCACCGTGTCCGCCATGTCGCCCTCCATCGGTTGCCTGTCGCCGAGGCTCGCGACAGTGCGGCATCTGACCAGCTCTGCACCAGCGGAATTGGCGAGATTTGCCCCTCAGTCCTCATCGCTCGCGAACAGCAGGGCGTCGTTGTCGCCGCCCTTCTTGAGGTGGCGGCGGCCGAGCAGTTCCGCGATCTGGACGGCGTTGAGCGCGGCGCCCTTGCGCAGATTGTCGGAGACGCACCACAGCGACAGGCCGCTATCGACAGTGGGGTCTTCGCGGACGCGGCTGACATAGGTCGCATACTCGCCGACACACTCGATCGGCGTCACGTAGCCGCCGTCCTCATGCTTATCGACCAGCATGATGCCTGGCGCCTCGCGCAGGATGCTCTTGGCCTGTTCGGCCGAGATCTCGTCTTCAAATTCGACGTTGATGGCTTCGGAATGGCCGACGAACACCGGCACGCGCACACAGGTGGCGGTGACCTTGATCTTAGGCCCCATGATCTTCTTGGTCTCGACCACCATCTTCCACTCTTCCTTGGTGGTGCCGTCTTCCAGGAAGCTGTCGATGTGCGGGATGACGTTGAAGGCGATCTGCTTGGTGAACTTGCGTGGCTCAGCGGGGTCGCCGACGAAGATGTTGCGGCTCTGCTCGAACAGCTCGTCCATCCCCTGCTTGCCCGCGCCGGAGACCGATTGGTAGGTCGCGACCACCACACGCTTGATCGTCGCGGCGTCGTGGAGCGGCTTTAGCGCGACCACCATCTGCGCCGTCGAGCAGTTGGGATTGGCGATGATGTTGCGCGCCGTGTAGCCGTCGAGCGCGTCGGCATTCACCTCGGGCACGATCAGCGGCACGTCCGGGTCCATACGGTAGAGCGAGGAATTGTCGATCACCACGCAGCCCGCGGCGGCGAAGCGCGGCGCGTGGACCTTGGTCGCCTCGGATCCGATCGCGAACAGCGCCATGTCCCAGCCGGTGGGGTCGAAATGCTCGATGTTCTGGATCTTGAGCATGCGGCCGGTGTCGCCATACTCGATCTCGTCGCCCTGGCTGCGCGACGACGCGAGCACGGCGATCTCGTCGGCAGGAAACTCGCGTTCGGCAAGGATGTTGACCATCTCGCGTCCGACATTGCCGCTCGCGCCGGCGACCACCACCCGATAACCCATCACATCGTCCTTCAGCTGTCAGGGGCGCCTTACGCGCGGCGCCCCTCACCTGCCAGCAAGCTTTACTTGGCCGCCTTGTTCTTCACGTTCCGGTCGAGGAAATCGAGGATGGTGCCCCAGACATGCTCGCTGATGCCCGGCCCGCCGACCCGGTGGGTGTAGCCCGGGTAGAACATCATCTCGAACGGCGTGTCCGTCGCCTGCATGCGGCTGACGACCTTGAGCGAATTGTCGAGGAAGACGTTGTCGTCGCTCATCCCGTGGATCAGCAGCAGCGGGTCCTTGATCTTGTCGGCATCCTCGAACGCTTGCGACGTCGCGTAGCTCTGCGGGTCCTTGGCGGGGTCCCCCAGGTATCGCTCGGTGTAATGCGTGTCGTAGAGTTGCCAGTCCGTCACCGGCGCGCCCGATACGGCCGCAGCGTACACGCCCGGCGTCTTTTCCAGCATCTTGAGGCTCATATAACCGCCATAGGACCAGCCATAGGTCGCGACCTTGGCAGGATCGACAAACGGCTGCGACTTGATGAACTCGGCGCCCGCGAGCTGGTCGGCGACCTCCACCGTGCCCATCGCATGGTAGATCTGGTCCTCGAACGCCTTGCCGCGGTTGTATGAGCCGCGATTGTCGATCTGGAAGTAGATCCAGCCCTGGCTGACGAGATATTGCGGCAGCGCGCCCTGCCAGCCGCGCGTCACCTGCTGGCCGGTGCCCGGGCCACCATAGTGGATGTAGAAGACCGGGTACTTCTTGCCCGGCTCGAGCTTGGGCGTGATCATCTCGTAATAGAGATCGGTGCCGTCGGCGGCCTTGATCGTGCCGAACCGGGTCGGCTGGTGGCTGGCGAGAAACGGGTAGTAGGGATGGCCCGGCCCAATCGCGTTCTCGTTGATCCACGACAGCCGCTTGCCCGCCGCATCGGCGAGGTAGACCTGCGTCGGCTGTGCGGGGTTCGACCGGTAGACGATCAGCCGGCTGGCGGCATCGTCCATCGTCGCGCTGTTGGTCCAGCCGCGCTCGGTCAGACGGCTGATCTTGCCGGGATGCGCGAGGTCGACGCTGTAGACGTGGCTCTCGAGCACATCGTCCTTCGTGCCGGTGAAGAACACCCTGCCCTTCGCCTCGTCGATGCCGACGACGTCGGTGACGACCCAGTCGCCGCTGGTCAGCTGCGTCCAGTGCCCGCTCTTGAACCGGTAGAGATGGCCATAGCCGGTCCGCTCGGACCGCCAGATCAGGCTGCCGTCCTTGAGCGGGTGGACGTCCGACAGGTTGAGCCAGCTGCGATCGCCTGCCCGTTCGGTGAAGAGAACATGGCTTTTGCCGGTCGCCGGATCGACGCTGAGCATGTCCAGCGTCTTCTGGTCGCGGCTCTCGCGCTGGACGAGGAGGGTCTTGCCGTCCGGCGTCCAGTCGACGCGGGCGAGATAGATATCGGGATCGGTCCCGAGGTCGACCTTGACCTGGCCCGTGCCATCGGGGCGGACGACATAGAGCTCCACCAGCGCGTTGGGCGTGCCGGCGGCGGGGTAGCGCTGCTCGAACGTCTTGGTGCCCGAAGCGCCGATCGCCGCACGGGTGAAGACGTGGACGGGCGCTTCGTCGAAGCGCTCCACCGCAATGTGCTGCTCGTCGGGGCTCCACCAATAGCCGGTGCGGCGGTCCATCTCCTCCTGCGCGACGAACTCCGCCTCACCGAAGTGGACGGTGCCGGCGCCGCCGGTGGTGACGGCATGCGCGGCGTCTCCGCCGAGCGGCATGGCGAACAGGTTCTGGTCGCGCACGAAGCTGACGAAGCCACCACGCGGGGAGACCACCGGGTTGAGCTCGCCGCCGGGGGTGTTGGTCAGCCGGCGAACGGTGCCGTCGAGCCCGGCCAGGTACAGGTCGCCGTCGAGCGGAACGAGGATCGACTTGCCGTCCGGCGCCCAGTCATAAGCGACGATGCCCTTGGAGCCGCCGATCCGCGCACGCTCGCGCTGCATCTTCTCGGCTTCGGACAGTTCGGCGCCGCTGCCCACGCGCTTGCTGTCGACCAGCATCCGCTCCTCGCCGGTGCGGGTGTCGCGCGCCCATAGGTCCAGCCGTTCCTTCTCGTCCGCGCGCGGCTTCAGATAAGTGAGCAGCGTTCCGTCGGGGGAAAGCTTGAGCGAGCGCGGCTGCGGGCCCGACAGGTCCGGATTGCCGAACACCCGCGCCAGCGTCAGCGCGCCCGGGGCCGCGGGCGTTTCAGCGGCCATCGCGGCGCCTCCCGGAGCGGCGAAGGCGACCGTTGTTGAAAGGGCAAGTGCCAGCAACCATGCGCGCATCCCGTGTCTCTCCAGGGGTGATCAGCGCCCGACGAGCGCGGGCACGCCGCGTTATCGCGGGCCGCCGCCGGCCCGTAAAGGGGGCGCCGTCACGGATATGTCACAGCCGCGGCACCTATTGCGGCCTCGGTCGTTCTCTTCCCGCAACGCACCATCCGGGTGCCAGTGGAGAAGCGACATGAGTACCGATACGCTTGAAGGCAACGCGACCCAGCTCGGCGGCCAGGTCAAGGAAGCGGCCGGCGACGTGACCGGCAACAGCAAGCTGCAGGGCTCGGGCATCGCCGACCAGATCAGCGGTTTTTTCCAGAAGAACCTCGGCTCGACCAAGGACCTCGCCTCGCAGGCCGGCCCGCTCGCCGACAAGGCCAAGGGTTTCGCCAAGGCGCGCCCGGCGGCGACGGCGGCACTGGTGGGCGTGCTCGGGCTTGCGGTGCTCGGCAGCCTGCGCGGTCGCGGCAACGCCTGACACTGCCCGTTGAGGCAAACAGAAAGGGCGCGGGAAGATGCTTCCCGCGCCCTTTTCGTATGTCGCTGACGCGCGCCGGTTACTCGGCCGCGACGCTGCCCTTGGCCGGACGCGTGTCGCGACGCTCGGCAATGCGCGCCGACTTGCCGGTGCGGCCGCGCAGGTAATAGAGCTTGGCGCGACGCACGGCGCCCTTGCGGACCACCTCGATCGAATCGATGTTGGGCGAATAGAGCGGGAAGACGCGCTCGACGCCCTCGCCGAAGCTCATCTTGCGAACGGTGAACGATGAGCCCATGCCCTTGTTCGACCGCGCGATGCACACGCCCTCGTAGTTCTGGACGCGGGTACGTTCGCCCTCGACCACCTTGACGCCGACCTTGAGCGTATCGCCGGGACGGAATTCGGGGATCGCGCGGGCCGCGGTGAGCTTGGCGATGTTCTCCGCTTCGATCTGCTGGATGATGTTCATGGCCGTTCGTCCTTCTTTTGCCGCGCGCCAGAGGGCGACCCGACCCGAGCGCCCTCATGGCGCTCCCAAAGGTCCGGCCGCCTTAGCCGTGTATCGGTCTCGGCCATGTGCTTTCGCCAGGCCGCGATCCTCGCATGATCCCCCGATCGCAGCACTTCGGGGATCGTGCGCCCTTCCCACTCCGGTGGCCGGGTATAATGCGGGTATTCGAGCAGCCCCGTCTCGAAGCTCTCGTCGTCCCCGCTGGAAGGCGCGCCCATTACGCCGGGAAGCAGCCGAATGCAAGCGTCGAGGAGGACCAGCGCGCCCATCTCGCCGCCTGACAGCACATAGTCGCCGATCGACACCTGCTCGATCGGGCGCGCCTCGAACAATCGCTCGTCGAAGCCCTCGAACCGGCCGCACAGCAAGGTGACGCCGGGGCCGGCGGCGAGGCCTCGCACACGCGCCTGGGTGAGCGGTGCGCCACGCGGGGTCAGCGCCACCACCGGGCAATCGGGGCGCACGGCGAGCGCGTGGTCGACCGCGGCCGCGACGACATCCGCGCGCAGCACCATCCCCGCACCGCCGCCCGCAGGGGTGTCGTCCACCGAGCGATGCCTGTCGGTCGCGAAGTGGCGGATGTTGATGGGGTCGCACGTCCACCGCGCTTCGCTGAGAGCACGGCCGGCGAGGCTGACGCCGAGCGGCCCGGGAAACATCTCGGGATAGAGCGTCAGGATCGTGGCAGCGAAGGGCATGGGGTTCATTCGGGCGCGGGAGCCAGACTGGCAAGAGCGGCGTTGAGGCCGGCATGGACGATTGCATCATCATCGGCGCGGGACCGGCGGGGCTGACCGCCGCGATCTACCTGACGCGCTTTCACCTGTCGGTGCGGCTGTTCGACTGCGGGTCGAGCCGGGCGGCTCTGATCCCGTGTACGCACAACCATGCCGGCTATCCGGAAGGGATCAGCGGCAAGGACCTGCTCGGCCTGATGCTGGCGCAGGCGGAGAAATATGGCGCTCGCCGCGAAGCCGTGCGGGTGACGGCGATCGAGCGCGACGGCGAGGACTTCGTGGTGGCGACCGACCATGGCCGCTTCCCGGCCCGCTCGGTGCTGCTCGCGACCGGAGTGGTCAACAAGCGGCCGGAGATGCCGGCGGAGGTGCACGATCCGGCGCTGCAGCGCGGGCTGATCCGCTATTGCCCGATCTGCGACGGCTATGAGGTGACCGACAAGCGCGTGGGCGTGATCGGCACGGGCGACCACGGCATGCGCGAGGCGCTGTTCCTGCGCGGATATACGCGTGACGTGACGCTGGTGGCGCCCGGCGCGGCGCACGAGCTCGACGATACCTGCCGCGCCAAGCTCGACGAGGCGGGCATCGCGCATGTCGACGGGCCGTGCGGCGACTATGCCATCGAGGGCGATCGCTTCGCCTTCGCCACCGCGGCCGGGCGGCTGAGCTTCGACAGCGTGTATCCGGCGATGGGCTCGCACATCCGCTCCGAACTCGCGGTGGCGGCCGGTGCGCGGGCCAGCGAGGACGGCTGCCTGGAGGTGGATGAGCACCAGCGCACCAGCGTACCCGGGCTGTTCGCGGCCGGCGACGTGGTCAAGGGGCTCGACCAGATCAGCCACGCGATGGGCGAGGCCGGCGTCGCTGCGACGACGATCCGCAATACTCTATCCGAGCGGCACCCGCTGCGGCGGTGAGCGGGCCAAAGGTTACGGTAAAGTAGCGCCAAGAACGTTCGGCGGCGAGGCACGCTCTGAGCTGACCGGGCAGGACGGTGATGACAAAGAGCAGCTTGCGCCCCTGACCCATGTTTTCCAACATTGCAATCGGGCGCGACGGCACCGGCTGTTGCACCGTCGATACCCAGGCCGGATCGTTCGACGGGAATTTCCGGAAATGGTCGAGTGTAGACATTCGGCTTTCGTGGCCGCCAAGGAAAGTGCCGTCGAGGCTCGCCCCAGCTCGTCAGCTATGGGGTCAGATCTTATCCTATGGCCAAAAGAGGAAGCAATTCATCCAGTCGTTCCATAGTGGACGCCATGCCCCCCTCCATCCCCATGTCGATCGCCTTTTGCAGATCGTCAGGCGAAGCATATTGCACAACCGTTGTAACGAGCGTGCGATCGGATGCGTCGCTGAAGGCGACCACCCAATCGGACCTAGGCATATCCGGGTTGACCCTGCCGACCTCGTCGCAGAAACCGTCTCTTGCGTCGTAGCCGTCGATCGGATCGATCTTCAGGTAATCGAGGCGGTTCCAGAACTGCTGCCCGTCGGGTGTGATCATCGCATAGTGCCAATAGCCACCTTCGCGAAAGTCCATGTGCTTGGTCCGGGTTGTCAGCCCCTTGGGGGCGAACCATCGGTCGAGCAGTTCCCGTTTCGTGTGGCAGTCCCATACCAACTGCCGTCCCGCATCGAACTCACGCGCCACCGTGAGAACGCCGCGAGCTTTGTTTGCTACGAATTCGAAGCGGAGGTCAGGCTGCACTTTATTCTCCCTTGATGCTCGCCAGAAGGGCGTCGAGATTGCTGTACCGCGATTGCCAAAGCAGGTGTTGCTCGCCGAACCATCGCTCGGCGGCGATGATACTTTCCCGGTCCAGTGCGCACGTCCGGACTCTCCCGTTCTTGCGGGAGACAATCAGCCGCGACTTTTCGAGGACGCCGATGTGCTTCAGGAACGACGGCAGCGCCATGTGGAACGGTTGTGCCAATTCGCTGATCGTTGCATCGCCAGTCCCTAAACGAGCAAGCACTGCCCGGCGGGTCGGATCCGCCAACGCATGAAAAACGGCGTCCAGGTCGTCGAGTCGCGTAGCCATTTGGCTAAGTAATCTGATCAGAATGGTTAGATCAACGGCTAAGTTACCGATGCAGAACGCCGACCCGATTCAGTGATCCCGGTTGGGTATGGAGCACCCCGTAGCCTCCCCGCCCCCGGACACGCGAAGGTCGACGGTGGGGCGAAAGCAAACCTACCGGTCTGCCGCTCGCTCACTCTTCCGCGAACGCCGCCTCGAGAACCAGCCGTTCCGCATTCCACTCCGGCACCGCTTCTGGGCGCATGGGGACCATGAAGCGCTTGGCGGTGGGGCGTTCGATTTCCAGCACGTCGCCGGCGCCGAAGTTGGCGACCTCCACGACGGTGCCGACGGGCTCGCCGGCCGTGGTCACGACCGGCAGGCCGATCAGGTCGGCGTGGTAATATTCCCCCTCCTCCAGCGGCGGCAGCGCCGAGCGAGGGACGGTGAGTTCGGTGCCGCGCAAGCCCTCGGCGGCGGTGCGGTCGGGCACTTCGGCGAAGCGGGCGATGGTGCCGTTGCTGCCGCCGCGCGCCGACTTCAGCGTCAGCGTGCCGCCGTTGAACGAGCGGTGCGGCGTCAGGTCGTCGGCGAACACCTTCAAACGCACCTCGCCGCCGATGCCATGGGCACCGACGACGACGGCGAGCGTAACCGGGGCGTCAGCCCGGGATTCAGCCTTGGGGGGAGCCGCTGTCACGCGAGGGTTCGCTGTCCTCACCTTCGGCGGGCTCGGTCGTGGATGCGCCCTGGTTGGTCGCGTCCTCGGCGTCGTCCGCGTCGGTACGGGGGTCGGGATCGCCGGTAAGTCCAATGGCCATGGTGCGCTCCTTCATCGGTTAGGCGAAGGAGAACGCACCACAGGCCGATTGGTGTCTTACTCCGCGGTCGCGTCTGCCTCGGCCGGAGCGTCCGCTTCGGGGGCCGGGGTGGCGGCGGCTTCCGCGGCAGCGACCTGCTGCGCCGCCAGCTTCTCCGCACGCTCTTCGGCGCGCTCGGTCGCCTTCTCGCCCGGCTTGCCCTTGTTGGGATTGCTGCGGGCGGCACGCTCACGCACGCCGGCGGCGTCTAGGAAGCGGGCGACACGATCGGTCGGCTGCGCGCCGTTGCCGAGCCAGTAGCGGGCGCGCTCGCCGTCGAGCTGGACGCGCTGCTCGGAATCCTTGGCGAGGAGCGGGTTGTAGTTGCCGATCTTCTCGATGAACTTGCCGTCGCGCGGGGAGCGCGCGTCGGCGACGACGATGCGGTAATAGGGACGCTTCTTGGAGCCGCCGCGCGACAAGCGAATGCTGAGTGCCATTGTTCTTCCTTGCTTTCTGATAGGTCACCCCAGCGAAGGCTGGGGTCTTTGGGTTGATGTTTCGCCTCTCACCGGGAGATTCCAGCCTTCGCTGGGATGACGGTTGGGGCGGGTTCGGGTTATCTCTTCTTCTTGCCGCCGAACCCCGCGAGGCCGGGCGGGAGGCCGCCGCCGCCGGGCAGGCCCGGCAGGCCGCCGCCGCCCATTCCACCGCCAAGGCCTTTCATGGCCTCGCCCAGGTCGGCGCCGCCGATGGCGTTGCCGAGGCCGCCCATGCCGCCCTTGCCGAGCATCGCCATCATCCCCTTGATGCCGCCCATCTTGCGGATCTTCTTCATGGCGGTGGCCATTTCGAGGTGCATCTTGAGGAGCTTGTTGACGTCCTGCACCGTGGTGCCGGAGCCCTTGGCGATGCGGATCTTGCGCTTGGCGGTGATCAGCTCGGGCTTGGTGCGTTCCTTGAGGGTCATGGAGGTGATCATCGCGTCCATGTGGACCAGGATCTTTTCGTCCATCGCGCCGCCCTGCATCGCGGCCTGCGCCTTCTTCATGCCGGGGATCATGCCGGCGAGCGCGCCGAGGCCGCCCATCCGGCGCATCTGCTGAAGCTGGCCGCGCAGGTCGTTCATGTCGAACTTCCCCTTGGCGAGCCGGTCCGCCATCCGCTCGGCGTCTTCCTGCTGGATCGACTCCGCCGCACGCTCGACCAGGCTGACGACGTCGCCCATGCCGAGGATGCGCCCGGCGACGCGGCCCGGGTGGAACGCTTCCAGCGCGTCGAGCTTTTCGCCGACGCCCGCGAATTTGATCGGCTTGCCGGTGACCGCGCGCATCGACAGCGCGGCGCCGCCGCGCGCGTCGCCGTCCATCCGGGTGAGGACCACGCCGGTGAGCGGCACCTGATCGGAGAAGTTCTGCGCGACGTTGACCGCGTCCTGGCCGGTGAGCGCATCGACGACGAGCAGGATTTCCTGCGGCGTGGCGATCTCCGCCACCGCCTTCATCTCGTCCATCAGCGCCTGATCGACGTGGAGGCGACCCGCCGTGTCGAGCATCAGGACGTCATAGCCCTGGAGCTTGGCCGCCTGGAGCGCGCGGCGGGCGATGTCGACGGGCTGCTGGCCGGGGACGATGGGGAGCGTCTGCACCTCCACCTGGGTGCCGAGCGTCGCCAGCTGCTCCTGCGCGTTGGGGCGATTGACGTCGAGCGACGCCATCAGCACCTTCTTGCGCTCGCGGCCGGCACCGCCGCCCGACAGGCGGCGCGCGATCTTGGCAGTGGTGGTGGTCTTGCCCGAACCCTGGAGGCCGACCATCATCACCACGGCAGGCGGGGTGACGCCGAGCTGGAGTTCCGCCGCCTGCTCGCCGCCCTCGCCGCCGAGCATCTCGACCAGCGCGTCGTTGACGATCTTGACGACCTGCTGACCCGGCGTGACCGAGCGCAGCACGTTCTGGCCGACCGCTTCTTCCGTCACCTTGTCGACGAACGAGCGGGCGACCGGCAGCGCGACGTCGGCCTCGAGCAGCGCCACGCGCACCTCGCGCATCGCCGCGCGCACGTCCGCTTCCGTCAGCGCGCCACGGCCGCGCAGACGGTCGAAGACGCCGCCAAGCCGATCACTGAGACTGTCGAACATCGCCTCGAAACCCTATACTACATTGCCAAACGCAAAAGCGCCGGCGGGCGAAACCTCGCCGGCCAGCGTGCGCCCGTGGACGCTTCACTCAAGCGTTCGCAATGGAACGTGCGGCGGCACCTACGCGAGTTGCACGCCCGGCGCAAGCGGGCTCGCACGTTAACGCCTTCTACACTCCGGCCATGCGAGGCCGGTACGGACCGAAATGCCGGGGGGACCGATGGCGGCCGCGATCGACACGCACGAAGAGCGACAACGCCGCCGGAGCAGCGAGTTCATCGTCGGCGCGGTGCTGGGCGGCGCGATCATCCTGTTCGTCGGCACGGGATCGATGGTGCTCGCCCCTGCCCTGCAGCGGCTGCGCGGTGGCACCGCGCTGATCGACCAGGGCCTGCTTGCAGCGATGCTGCTCAACATCGCCATCATCCTGTTCGGGTGGATGCGCTACAAGTCGATGGCGAGCGAAGTGGTGGCGCTGACCGTCGCCGGCGAGCGCGCCGAGCACCTCGCCTCGCGCGATGCGCTCACCGGCTTCCTCAACCGCCGCAGCCTTGGCGAGGAAGGCGCCGCGATGCTGGTGCAGGCCAGCCGCCGTTCCAAGGCGATGGCGCTGCTGATGCTCGACGTCGACCATTTCAAGACGGTCAACGACATGCACGGCCATGCCGCCGGCGACACGCTGCTGCGCCAGATCGCGGCGGAGATCAGCACGCTGCTGCCGCAAGTGTCGCTGGTGGCGCGGCTGGGTGGCGACGAGTTCGCCTGCGCCTTTCTGTTCGACCCCGCGCACCCGGACACGGTGGAGCGGGTGGCGGACGCGATGGTGACGCGGCTCGCCCGGCCGTTCCGGACCGACGGGGTCCAGATCCACATCAGCGTATCGATGGGCGTCGCCCGCTCCGACTTCGACTGCGCGTCGTTCGAGGCGCTGATGCGCGCCGGCGACATCGCGATGTACGCGGCCAAGGAAGCCGGCCGCAACCGCTTCACCTGGTTCGACCGCTCGATGGAACAGGCGCTGCAGGCGCGCAACGAGCTGGAAACCGGCCTGCGCGCGGCGATCCCCAAGGGCGAGATCGTGCCCTATTTCGAGCAGCAGGTGGACCTTACCACCGGTCGCTTGAGCGGCTTCGAAGTCCTGGCGCGCTGGGAGCACCCGACGCGCGGGCTGATCATGCCGGACGCGTTCATCGGCATCGCCGAAGAGACGGGCATGATCGCCGACCTGTCGCTGTCGGTGATGCGCCAGGCATTCGCGGCGGCGCGCGACTGGGACGGAGCCTTGAGCCTCGCGATCAACATCTCGCCGTGGCAGCTGAAGGACCCCTGGCTGGCGCAGAAGATCATCAAGCTGCTCACCGAGACGGGCTTTCCGGCGCAGCGGCTGGAGGTGGAGATCACCGAAAGCGCGCTGTTCGACAATCTGGCGCTGGCGCAGTCGATCGTCGGCTCCCTCAAGAACCAGGGCATCCGGCTGGCGCTGGACGATTTCGGCACCGGCTATTCGAGCCTTGCCCACCTGCGTGCGCTTCCGTTCGACCGGATCAAGATCGACCGGAGCTTCGTCGCCTCGATCATCGACAATCCCGAAAGCGCCGCGATCGTCAACGCGATCGCGCGGCTGGGCGACAGCCTCAACATGCCGACCACCGCCGAGGGCATCGAGGACGCGGAGGTCGAGGAGCGGCTGCGCGGCATGGGGTGCACCAAGGGTCAGGGCTATCTGTATGGCCGGCCGCTCAACCTGGCGGGCGTCCGCCGGCTGCTGTCGGAGCGCCGGCTGCTGTCGGGTCAGGCGACAGCAGCGACCGAAGACCAGCCGATCGCCGACCAGCGGCTCGCGGGGTAAGCTCCGTCGGCGTGGACTTGCGGGCGCGACGTCCCTAGATCGCCCGCATGCACGCTCCCCTGCCGGAGGTGGTGACCCTCGGCTGCCGCCTCAACATTGCCGAAAGCGAAGCGATCCGGGCGATGCTGGGTGGGCGCGACGTCGTCGTGGTCAACAGCTGCGCCGTCACCAACGCCGCCGTAAAGGAAACGCGCGCCGCGATCCGGCGGCTGCGGCGGACGCGGCCGGGCGCGGAACTGGTGGTGACGGGCTGCGCCGCGACGATCGACCCGGCGGGCTTTGCCGGCATGGCGGAGGTCGACCGCGTCGTCGCCAATGCAGGCAAGCTCGCGCCGGACGCGTGGGGCGCGGAGGCACTGCCGCCGGCTGCGACCTTCGCGGGGCATGCCCGCGCCTTCGTGGAGGTGCAGAACGGGTGCGACCATGCCTGCACCTTTTGCGCGATCCCGGCGGGACGAGGGTCGAGCCGCTCGGTGCCCGCGGGCGCGGTGGTGGAGCGGATCGCCGGCCTGGTCGCCGCTGGGCACCGCGAGGTGGTGCTGACCGGGGTAGACCTCACCAGCTACGGTCACGACCTGCCCGGCGCACCGACGCTGGGGATGCTGGTGGACCGCGTGCTGCGGCTGGTGCCGGAGCTGCCGCGGCTGCGGCTGTCGTCGATCGACGGCCATGAAATCGACGCGCGATTGTTCGATCTGCTGACCGGCGAGACGCGGGTGATGCCGCACGTCCACCTCTCCTTCCAGGCTGGCAGCGATTTGATCCTGAAGCGCATGAAGCGGCGGCATTCGCGGGGTGAAGCGGTGGCGCTGGTGGAGCGACTCAAGGCGGCTCGGGCCGAAATCGCGATCGGCGCCGATCTGATCGCCGGCTTCCCGACCGAGGACGCGAGCATGTTCGCCGACACGCTGGCGCTGATCGACGACTGCTACATCGTCCACGCGCACGTGTTTCCCTTCTCAGCCCGCGACGGCACCCCCGCGGCGCGGATGCCGCAGGTCGCCGCGGACGTGCGCCGCGAGCGGGCCGGGCGGTTGCGCGAGGCGGCAGCGCAGCGGCGCAGCGCGTGGCTGGCCGGACAGGTCGGCAGCATGCAGCAGGTGCTGGTCGAGCGACCGGGCGAGCGCGGCCACGCGGGCAACTTTGCCGAGGTTCGGCTCGTTGGCCCCGCTCCCGTCGGCAGCGTTCAGCAGGTCGTGATCGAGGCCGCCGCCGACACCCACCTCACAGGCATTTCCGCATGAGCACCACTCCTTCCTGGCACGAGAAGCTGCTTGGCGGCTTTCGGCGTACCTCCGACCGGCTGGTCGGCAATCTCGCGGGGCTAGGCGGCGCGCGGCTCGACGAGGGCACGCTGGACGAGATCGAGGAAGCACTGATCGCGTCCGACCTTGGGCCGGAGACGGCGGGCCACATTCGCGGGCGCCTATCCGAGGGCACGTTCGAGCGCGACATGGAGGATCTGGGTATCCGCCTGGTTGTCGCGGAAGAGGTGGAGAAGACGCTCGCAAAAGTGGCGACGCCGCTTGAGATCGACGCCTTCCCGCGGCCGCAGGTGATCCTGGTGATCGGCGTCAACGGGTCGGGCAAGACCACCACCATCGCCAAGCTCGCTCACCTGTTCATGGAGCAGGACTATGGCGTCATGCTCGCCGCCGGCGATACCTTTCGCGCCGCCGCGATCGGCCAGCTGAGGACCTGGGCGGACCGGGTCGGCGTGCCCATCGTCACCGGCCCCGAAGGCGGCGACGCGGCGGGCGTGGTGTGGGACGCGGTGAAAAAGGCGACCGAGACCGGCATCGACGTGCTGATCGTCGATACCGCCGGACGGTTGCAGAACAAGCGCGAGCTGATGGACGAGCTCGCCAAGATCCGGCGCGTGCTGGGGCGCATCAACCCGGAATCGCCGCATGACGTGGTGCTGGTACTCGATGCTACCACGGGGCAGAACGCGCTGTCGCAGATCGAAGTGTTCAAGGACGTCGCGGGCGTCACCGGGCTGGTGATGACCAAGCTCGACGGCACCGCGCGCGGCGGCGTGCTGGTGGCGGCGGCGGAAAGGTTCGGGCTGCCGATCCATGCGATCGGCGTCGGCGAGGGGATGACGGACTTGCGGCCGTTCGATGCCAATGAGGTGAGCCGGATCATTGCCGGCGTCGAGGGAGTGCGGAAGTAATGAAGTCATATTCCCGTCACCCCGGCCTTGAGCCGCGGTCCCGCTTCTTCATCGTGCTGTGGCAAGGCAGCGGGACCCCGGCTCAAGGCCGGGGTGACGAGGAGGCTAAGGCATGACGAGGCCCGCCCCCTCCCCGGGCTTTCGCATGGCACTCGACTACGGGCCGCTGGTGGTCTTCTTCGCCGCCAACTTCCTCGCACACGGGCCGGCGATCGCGCGGATCACCGTGGCGACGATCGCCTTCATGGTCGCGATGGTGGTGGCCCTCGGCGTGTCGTGGGTGAAGACGCGGCACGTGTCGCCGATGCTGCTGATCTCGGGTGTGCTGGTGCTCGTGTTCGGCGGCCTCACCATTTATTTCCACGACGACCAGTTCATCAAGATGAAGCCGACGTTCGTGTACGCGATCTTCGCGGCGACGCTGGGGTTTGGGATGGCGACCGGGCGACCGCTGCTCCAGTCGCTGCTGGAGACAGCCTATCCAGGACTGGATGCGGCCGGCTGGCGCAAGCTGACGCGCAACTGGGCGCTGTTCTTCGTGTTCATGGCGATTCTCAACGAGGCGGTGTGGCGGTCGACCACCACCGACTTCTGGGTGAGCTTCAAGCTGTGGGGAGCGATACCGCTCACCCTGCTGTTCGCGGTGGCGAACCTGCCGATGCTGATGCGGCATGGCTTGCAGACGGAGGGCGACGGGATCGCCGAGGTGCCGCCGGCGGATTGAGGGGCGATCCGGCCCCTCTCCGTTCGTGCTGAGCTTGTCGAAGCACCGTTCTCCCTTCAGAGGAAGGACGGCCCCCTTCGGCGAAGCTCAGGACAGGCTTCGACAGGCTCAGGGCGAACGGGGTGAGGTGAGCCGCCCCGGCCTGACCGAGGCGGCACTCGCTCTCTTACTTCGCCGCCGCGTCGAAGCGCTGGCCGACGGTGTCCCAATCGACCACGTCCCACCACGCCTTGAGATAGCCCGGACGGTCGTTCTTGTAGGTGAGGTAATAGGCGTGTTCCCACACGTCGTTGCCGAGGATCGGGGTGCCGCGGTCGGGCACCACGTCCATCAGGGGGTTGTCCTGGTTGGGGGTCGAGGTGACCTTCAGCGCGCCGCTGGCATCGACGATGACCCAGGCCCAGCCGGAGCCGAACTGGCCCGCGCCCTTGGTGTTGAAATCCTCCTTGAGCTTGTCGAGCCCGCCATATGCGTCGATCGCCTCTGCGAGCTTGCCCGACGGCTGGCCGCCGCCCTTCTTCATGGTCTTCCAGAAGAAGTCGTGGTTCCAATAGCCACCACCATTGTTGCGGACGAGCGGCGGCTGCGAGGAGATCATGCCGAGGATGTCCTCGATGGTCTTGCCCTGCAGCGCGGGGTCTGCCTCGACGCCTTTGTTGAGGTTGTCGGTATAGGCTTTGTGGTGCTTGTCGTGGTGGAACGTCATCGTCTCCTTGGAGATGGTGGGTTCCAGCGCATCATAGTCGTACGGCAGGGGCGGCAGGTCGAAAGCCATCGGTTTTCTCCGGGAAGTTGGGCTCGCTTAGGAAACGCGTGCAGGCATCAAATGGTCCGCAAGCCTTCGTTACGCAAGCGTGTCGAGCAGGTCCCTCACGCGCTGCCCGCGCTGATCAGGTCATGACGGCGCAGCGCGTGGCGAAGCTGGTCGTAGCTGAGGCCGAGCGCTTCGGCGGTGGAGCGCTGGTTGAAGCGGTGCTCGGCGAGGCTGCGGGCGAGCAGCTCGCGCTCGAAACGCGCGACGCGGGACTTGAAGTCGGACGGCCCGGCCTCGCAGGCGATGACCGGTTCACCGCCCTCGCCGGGGGAGCGCTGTTCCGGCTCGGGTGCGGTCGGAGCGGATGCCGCGGCTTGGGCGCGCGGGCGGTAGGGAGACTGGAAGGGGTCGATTTCGATGGAGTCGATCGGGCCCGCCTGCTCCCAACGATAGACCGCGCGCTCCACCACGTTGCGCAGCTCGCGGACGTTGCCTGGCCAGCGATGCTGGGTAAGCGCGTCGAGCGCGGTGGGGCCGAAGCCGGGCCAGCGGTCGCGGCCGAGTTCGGCGGCCATCCGGCGGCCGAAATGGTCGGCGAGGACCATGATGTCGTCGGGGCGGGCGCGCAGCGGCGGCAGCGTCACCACCTCGAAGGAGAGCCGGTCGAGGAGGTCGGCGCGAAACTCGTGCCGGTCTACCTTGTCGGGAAGGTGCTCGTTGGTGGCCGCGACGATGCGCACGTCGACGCGGTGCGGGCGCGACGAGCCGATGCGGGTGATCTCACCATATTCGACCGCGCGGAGCAGCCGCTCCTGCGCCCCCATCGATAAGGTGCCGAGCTCGTCGAGGAACAGCGTGCCGCCGTCTGCCTCCTCGAAGCGCCCTGCCCTCGCCTTGGTCGCGCCGGTGAACGCGCCCGCCTCATGGCCGAACAGCTCCGCCTCGATCAGCGTCTCGGGAAGCGCGGCGCAGTTCATGATCACCAGCGGGTGGTCCCAGCGCGGCGACAGGCGGTGAAGGCGCTCGGCGACCAGCTCCTTGCCGGTGCCGCGCTCGCCGATCACCAGCACCGGGCGGTCGAGCGCGGCGGCGCGACTGGCACGCTCCAGCGCATCGAGGAACACGCCCGACTGTCCGATGACCTGGCTGGTCCGCTCCATCCCCAAGGCTTGGCGTAAAATCCCAACGCTTGGCAAGTGCCTGGATGAGGACGGATGGGCTTGGAGACCCAAGCATCTGAATAACGGCCGTTTTCACAATTGGCACGGGGGATGCAAAGCATCCGGCAACCCGCCAGCGAGCGGTTCAACACTCAGGTTCAGGGAGTTTCCACCATGTTCAAGTCCGACATCATCCGCACCGTTTCCGCCATCGCCTGCACCGTCGTGATGAGCGCCACCTGCGTCATCGGCGCGGTGGGCCCCGCCCAGGCGGGCGCCGGCAAGGCCGCGGTAGCGGCCGCCACCCGCCTGGTGGCATAAGGCGACAGACGCCGACCTTCCCTTCCGGAGTACCGATTACATGGGCATTTTCAGCCGCACCCGAGACATCATCGCCGCCAACATGGCCGACCTCCTCGAAAAGGCGGAAGATCCGGCCAAGATGATCCGCATGATCATCCTCGAGATGGAGGAAACGCTGGTCGAGGTTCGCGCCTCCGCCGCGCGCACCATCGCGGACCAGAAGGAGATGCGCCGCCATATCAGCAAGCTCGACCAGCTTCAGATGAGCTGGACGGAGAAGGCCGAGCTGGCGCTGTCCAAGGATCGCGAGGACCTCGCCAAGGCGGCGCTGATCGAGCGGCAGAAGGCGACGGATATGGCCGACCAGCTGCGCGCCGAGGTGGGCGTGCTCGACGATGCGCTCCGCGCGTCGGAGGAGGACATCGCCAAGCTCCAGAAGAAGCTGACGGAGGCGCGCACCAAGCAGGCCAACGTCCAGACGCGGCTGGAAAGCGCCAATAACCGGGTGCGGCTGCGCGAGATGTACGCGGGCGCCAAGACCAACGACGCATTCAGCCGCTTCGACGTGCTGGAGCGCCGGGTGGACGATGCGGAAGGCCGCGCCGAGGCGCTGGGCCTGGGCGTGCCCAAGACGCTGGAAGAAGAGATCGCCGAGCTGCGCGCCAGCGACAAGGTCGACGCCGAACTCGCTGCGCTGAAAGCGCGCATGAACCGGGAGGGGTGAGGTGCACATGGGCTCCGAAATCATCGTCATCCCGGCCATCTTCTTAGGCATGCCGTGGATCATCATGCACTATCTGACCAAGTGGAAGCAGGCGCCGAAGATCACGCAGGAAGACGAGAACCTGCTCGACGAGATGTACAATCTCGCGCGCCGGCTGGAGGATCGGATGAACACGGTGGAGCGCATCGTCGCTGCCGATCATCCGGAGTTCAAGCCGGGCCTCAGCGCACCGCAAGCCGAGTGGCAGCAGGGTTCAGCCCCCCGCTCCCCCTACAGCATCGATCGGAGGAACTAGGATGTCCGCCAGCCGCACGCAATTCTACCTCGACAAGCACAATGCCAAGTTCAAGGGCGTGTGCGCCGGGATCGCAGACTATACCGGCATCGAGGTGATGTGGGTCCGTATCTCCGTCATCTTGCTGATGGTCAGCGGGATCGGCCTTCCCTGGATCCCACTCGCTTACATGTTAATCGCCTGGATGGCGCCCAAGAAGCCGATCGACCTCTACCCGTCGGCCGCTGACGCCAAGTTCTGGCAGGGCGTGCGCTCCAACCCGAAGCGCTCCACCACGGAGGTCCGCTCCAAGTTCCGCGACATCGACCGGCGGCTGGCGGACATCGAGACCTTCTACACCAGCCGCAACACCGCGCTGGCCAGCGAGATCGACAGCCTGCGCTGAGCCGCCGCAACAGGGGAGACGTGCAATGAACTGGTACGGACCGAGCTTCGTGATCGCCCTGATCGCGATCAGCACCGCCGGCTGGGTGGTCAACAACTGGATCCGGGCGCGCCACGGCTATGCGCCGAGCGACGACTGGGGCCGCACCGATACCACCAAGGACCGGCCGCACATCGAGCGGCTGACCAGCGAGAACGAGGCGCAGACCCGCGAGATCGCCCGGCTGCACGAGCGGATCGCGGTGCTGGAGCGGATCGCCACCGATCCTGCGACCCGCACCGCGCGCGACATCGACGCGCTGCGCTGATCCGCCACCAGAACAAGGGGAGCTACCAATCCATGTCACAACTTGCCCTTCTGATCCCGATCGCCGCCATCACGGTCGGCCCGGTGAGCTGGGCCTTCAGCAACTGGGTGCGCGTCAAGCACGGCTATGCGCCGGAGAGCTTCGGGTCGCGCAAGCGGCGCGGCGGGGACGCCGAGACCAGCCTCGAAGCCGAGCGCAAGATCATGCTGCTGACCAACGAGAACGACAAGCTGGTCGGCAAGATCGGCCGGCTTGAGGAACGGCTGGCGGTGCTGGAACGCATCGCCACCGACCCCGCCGAGCGCACCGCCCGCGCCATCGACGCGCTGCGGGACAGCTAAGGAGGCATCGCGATGGAACTCATCCACAGCTTCGACGGCCTGAGCCTCCTGCTGCTCGCCTTTCTGGTCGTCGGCATACCGGTGATCGGCGGTCTGCTGCACGAGACCTACAAGATCACGCTCAAGCATCGCGAGAAGATGGCAGGCGCGCTCAATGCCCAGGCGGCGGAGAAGGCGGCGCAATATGCCGCCCACACCGAGCGGCTGGAGCAGCGGGTCAGGGTGCTCGAACGCATCGTGACGGATCGCGGTGTCGACCTGGCACACGAAATCGACCGGCTGCGCGACGAACGCCCGCTCAACTGAACCGCAGTCCACAGGAGTTTACCCGGCCATGAACCCGTTTGAACTGGTCCTGGGCATCGTGGGAATCGTGTTCCTCGCCCGCGTGCTGCGCGACCGCTATCGCTACCAGGCGCGGGTGGCGCCCCTTGCCGATGCCGACGACACCGCCCGGCTGCGCGACGAAGTGCGCCAGCTCAAGGAGCGCATCCACGTGCTGGAGCGCGTCATCACCGACACCCACAGCAGCGCCGATCTCGACCGAGAGATCGAGCGGCTGCGCGACCGCTAAGGAGGCGGGACATGATCGACCCCAACGTTTCCTTGATCCTCGCCACGGCCGCGCTCGCGGGCCTCGCGATGCTGGTGAGCGCCGGCCTTGCCGGATGGCGCGGCTGGCTGGCGCTGAAGCAGACCGAGCTGGACCAGACGCAGCGCGCGAACCTGCCCTCCCCCACCGCTGGTGCCCGGATCGAGATCGCCGACCTGAAAGAGCGGATCCGCAAGCTGGAGGCGATCGCGGCCGGCGTGGACCTGTGACGGTTGTGGCGCCCGCCCGCGGGCTGTAACCGCCTCCGCCATGACAAGCCTGGCCGACGTTCGCGACGAATATGAGTTCCTGGAGGGCGACGACCGCTACCGGCTGCTGATCGACCTCGGCCGCGCGCTGGAGCCGATGCCCGCGGCGCTCAAGACAGATGCTACGCTGGTGCGGGGATGCTCGGCATCGGTGTGGGTCTATCCGGCGCGGCAGGGGGACGGCACGCTGCATTTCCTCGCCGATTCGAACGCGGCGATCACCAAGGGGATCATCGCGCTGGTGCTGCTGGCGGTGCAGGATCGCACGCCGGCCGACATCCTCGCCGCCGATATCGAAGGCGAGCTCGCGCCGTTCGACCTCGGGAACCAGCTGAGTTCGAACCGGACACAGGGGATACCGAACATGATCGCGCTGATCCGCGAGACGGCGGCGCGGTACGCCGGCTGACGCTGCGGCTTAGGCCGGGCGCCAGGCCTTGTTCTCTTCGGCCGCGCGCAGCACCTCGTAGGCGGCCTGTACGGCCTGGAACCGCACCGCGGCGTCGGGATCGCCCGGGCGCACATCCGGGTGGTTCTCCTTGGCAAGGCGGCGCCAGGCGGCGCGCACGTCGTCGAAGCTCGCGTCGCTCTCCAGCCCCAGTGCCTCCAGCGCGTGCATCTCGTCGCGCGACCGGCTGCCGTCGCCTGCCCCGCCCCACGCGTAATGCTTGGCATTGGCGTAGCCCGACGCGGTACGCGTCTCGTCCGCTTCGCGCGCTGCGGCGTCTTCGGCGCTGAGCCCCTCGAAATAGTCCCAACCGCGATTGTACTCGGCGGCGTGCGCCTGGCAGAAATACCAGCGGTCAGGGCTGTTGGGCGACTTGGGCGCAGGGCAGTTGCCCGGCTCCTGGCAGCCATGCCGGTCACACAGGCGCACGGTGACCGCCTCGCGCGCCGCGCCATATTCACGCCAGCGGGGAAAGCCCCAGTCATTCGAACGGGATGAGCCACGTGCCATTGCCGCCGACATAGGCACTGCCCGCCCTCACCGCAAAGAATAACGCCAGAGGGCCTGTAAGCCGGGTTCTGTCCACCCGCGAAAAGCGGGATGGGCGACCATTCCTCTAGGACGACGCTTGCGCGCCGCCTCAAGCAACCAACCCGGGCAGCGAGCGGGAACACGCCCATATTGCCGCCCCTATTCGGTCTTGCTCCCGGTGGGGTTTGCCGTGCCGCCTGCCGTTACCGGAGGCGCGGTGCGCTCTTGCCGCACCCTTTCACCGTGGCGTCGCCTAAGCGGTCGCCGTCTGCTCTCTGTGGCACTGTCCCTGGAGTCGCCTCCGCCGGGCGTTACCCGGCACCGTTGTTCCGTGGAGCCCGGACTTTCCTCGGCGCGCTTGCGCGCGACGCGGCCGCCCGGCCCTCTGGCGTGAGTTGCCGTAGCGCGCTTTGGCGCGCTGGGGAAGCGGCACCGGCCCGCTCCCCCACCCCGCCTCCCAGACATGATGCCGATGGGAGGCGGGGTGGGGGAGCGGGCCGGTGCCGCGACGATCAATCGTCGCCTTGCGGCTTGGGAAGCAGCAACGCGAGGAGGATCATGCGGCATTCGCCGTCCACCTCACCGTCGATCAGTTCGGGGCGGAAACGGCGCTGGAACGCCATGATCGCCGCCATCGGCTCCGACACGTCATAGCCGAAACGCTCCAGCGCGAGCAGAAATCCCCCTTGCGTCCATTCCGGGTCCATGAGGTTCCGGGTCGGCCGCGGCAGCGCGAGGCGCAGGCGGGCGAGCTGATGCCAGGGGAACAGTTCGCCCGGATCGCGCTTGCGGGCAGGCGCGATGTCCGAATGGCCGACGACGTTGCCGCGGGTGATGCCGTGACGTTCCTTGATGTCGGCGACGAGCGGGATCAGCGCGGCGATCTGCGCGTCCGCGAAGGGCCGGTAGCCATGGTCATGGCCGGGATTGACGATCTCGATGCCGATGCTGGCGGAGTTGACGTCGTCGATGTCGCGCCAGTGCGAGGCCCCGGCGTGCCAGGCGCGCTTGTCTTCGGGAACCAGGCGCAAAACCGTGCCGTCTTCCTCGACCAGGTAATGGCAGGAAACCTCGGCGGCCGGGTCGCGCAGCCGAGCCAGCGCTTCCTCGCCGGTCTCCATGCCGGTGTAGTGGAGCACGAGTATGGAGACGGGCAAGGTCCGCTCGTTGAAATTGGGCGATGGCGCCTCGATGATCGTCACGTCCGCGTCCGCCACCCGTTCTGCCCGCTGATCCCGGTCAAGCGATAAGGCCCACCGCGACGGCGTCAACGGCCATGCCGGTCAACCGGCTGCGGACGAGGCCGGGTCGCGCGGCTGGTAGAAGCCGCGAAAGCGCTTGCTCGGCTCGAACGCGCGGGTCTGGCCGATCACCGTCTCGCCCGCACCGAGCACCAGCACGCCCTCCGGCCTGAGCGACGCGGCGAGGCGGTTGAAGACGCCGACCTTGATCGCGGGCGACAGGTACAACAGCACGTTGCGGCACAACACCACGTCGAACTTGCCGACCGACCAGTCGGGCGAGACGAGGTTGAGCCGCCGGAACTGCACCATCCGCAGCAGTTCGGGCTTGGCCACCCAGTCGCCGCCGGGCGTGTTGTCGAACCAGCGCAGCGCCCGTCGGATCGGCAGTCCGCGCTGAATTTCGAATTGGTTGAAATGGCCTGTCCTGGCGCGGATGATGGTGGACTCCGACACGTCGCTGGCGACGATCTCGGGCGGCGCGGCACCGGTTTCGTCCTGCCGCTCGGCGAACAGCATCGCGAGCGACAAGGGCTCCTGCCCCGTCGCGCAGCCCGCGCTCCACACGCGAGCGCGGCGCCCCTCCGCCTCGGCGGCGGCGACGGCTTCCATGATCATGTCGAAGACCGGCGCTTCGCGGAAGAACGAAGTCTCCTGGTTGACCAGCGCGTCGACGATCTCGTCCCCGATCGCGTGGTCGCCACCGTTGAGCAGCAGCAACACCAGATCGTCGAAGCTATCGAGCGACCGCTCGCGCAGCAGCGGCTTCAGCGCCGTGTCGATCCGCCACGAGCGATAGGAGGCAAGCTGCTGGCCGGTCCGCGCTTCGAGCAGCGCGGTGAGGACGCTGACCGATGTCGGGGATAGCGTCGGCGTGGCGGCGGGTAGCGGCATCATGGCCTCCGGCACGTGGCGGCGAGACGGCCGATCGCTTCGGGCGCGAGCACCGCATCCGCAAGGCCGGCGCGAACCACCGATCCGGGCATGCCCCACACGACGGAGGTCTCCCGGTCCTGAACCACGACGGCGGCACCGGCGGCATGGGCGTGGCCGGCGCCGGCGGTGCCGTCCCGGCCCATTCCGCTCAGCATCACGGCCAGCATCCGGCTGCCATAAACGTCGGCGGCGGAGGCGAGCATCGGATCGACGGACGGCATGCAGCCGCTCGCCGCCGGTTCGTGCGACAGCCGGATCGCGGCGCCCCCGCCCGGCAGCGGCACGCACATCATGTGCGCATCGCCTGGCGCAACGATCAGCCGCTCGGGGCTGATCCGCATGCGATCCGTGGCGACATCGCAGGGCCGGCCGGCGAGCAGCGAAAGCTGCGCCGCGAAATACGGCATGAACGACGCCGGCAGGTGCTGCGTCACCAGGATGGGTACGCGAAAGCTCGACGGCAGCTCGCGCAGCATGCCCCCGAGCGCATGGATGCCGCCGGTGGACGCACCGATCGCAACCATGTCGTATTCGTCGCCGCCGGGCCGCGGGGGCGCCGCCTGCTCGCGGGTACGCAGCGGGATCACCGGAGCGGGCTCCGCGACCTGCGGCACCGACAGGTCAGCGTCTTTGAGGCGCAGCAGCGTGTTGACGAGCAGCTTGGCGAAGGGCGCGCTGAGTTCGCCCGCGCCGGGCTTAGTCAGCGCGTCGGCAGCACCGACCGCGAGTGCCTGGACGCCCGCGGCGGGTGCCGACGAGACCACGATGATCCTGGCGCCGGGCGCCGCCGCCGCGAGGCCGGGAAGCGCGGTGAGGCCGTCGACGCCCGGCATCTCGATGTCGAGCAGGATGAAATCGACGCGGTTTGCCGCGAGGAATTTCAGCGCGGCGGCGGCAGTGGGCACGGTGCCGACCACCTCGAAGCGGCCGGACGCCTTGAGCATGCTCGCGAGCATGGCCCGGGCGACCGCCGAATCGTCGACGATCAGAACAAGCTGGGGACCGTCCTCGACGGCCAATCGACGCGATGGCAACGACATGAGCGGCTGCGTCAGGCGACGCCGACGATCTGCAGCTTGCTTTCCAGCGTGTCGCGGTCGAACGGTTTCATGACATATTCGTCGGCGCCCGCCTCGATCGCGGCGCGGATATGCTCCATGCCGTTCTCGGTGGTGCAGAACACCACCTTCGGGCGCGTCGGCATCTGCACCTCGCGCAGCGCACGCAGGAAATCCATGCCGTTCATCACGGGCATGTTCCAGTCGAGCAGGATCACGTCGGGCATCGTCGCCATGCAATGGGTGAGCGCTTCCTGGCCGTCTCCCGCTTCGCTGACGGTGAACTCGAGCGTTTCGAGGATGTGGCGGGCGACCTTGCGGATCACCTTGGAGTCGTCGACGACGAGGCATGTCTTCATGATCGAGTTTCCCCACAAGCGGCCCGGCTTTGGCCGCCCAACCGTAAGCGTGACGTTAATCCGGGCGTTCAGGCAGCGATCGCCAGCGAGGGCACCAGGGCGGCGAGATCCAGGATCAGTACCGGCTCGCCATCGCGATCGACGATCCCCGTGCCGGCCTCCTGCCAGCCACGGTCCAGCGCCAGGCCCGAGGACAGCGGCTGCGGCTCGAAGTCGGCGACGTCCTCCAGCGAATCGACCAGAATGGCATAATAATGGCCCTCCACGCGCGTGATCACGGCCCGGGTGGAGGCGGCGGGCATCGGCTCGACGCCGAGCGCGACGCCGGTGTCGATCACCGTCACCACGCGGCTGCGCAGCGCCGTCAGCCCGCGCACCGCGGCTTCCGCGCACGGCACCGCGACGATTTCACCGATGTCGACGACGGAGTCGACCTGCGTGGTCGCGATCGCGACTCCCCGGCCGGCGATGTGCGCGATCAGGTATAGCTCGGTCATCGGCGGCTCCCGGCGGCGAGGCGGTCGGCAAGCGCGGCGATCAGCGCTGCCCGGTCATAGCGATAGATGCTCGTGTCGCCCTCGCCGTGCCTGTCGCGGCGGCGGCGCAGCGTCACGACGGGAACGCCCGCGACCGGATCGGCATCGTCCATTGCGAGCGCCACGGCCGGCTGCTCCCCGGCGGCGAGGGTGCTGACGCAGCGGTATCCCGCCACTTCGAGCGCGGGGCGAAGGAAGCTCGCCATCCAGCCTTGCGCATCGCCATGCAGCAAGCAGAGCGGCGCCCGGGCGGCGGGCGTCGCCTCGCCGTCGAACAGCCCGAGCGGGTCGACCAGCTCGACCGGCTCGTCGTCGATCATCACCACGCCGATCAGCGGCCCGGCGCCGTGCGCAGGCACGATCTCATGCGGCAACGCGACGATCGCGAGCGGCTCGGCGATCGCATAACCGATCTCGGTCTCGCCATCGGTGAGGCGCAGCACCGCGACGTCCTGGCCGGACGGCAGTGGGCGGACGTGATGGAGGGGCACCAGCAGCCCGCCGGTTGCGAGGCGGGTGCGGCCGCCCGATACCCTGATCGCATCGGCCGCCGCGGTTTCCACCCGGTCGACCACCGCGAGGACGATCGCGCGGCGGCTGCCGTCGAGGTCGTCGAACAACAGCGCCGGTGTACCGGGCTCCGCAGCGACGGCGGCTTCTTCTTCGTTGAGAGCGAGGGCATGCTTGAACGTCAGCCCCGCGGCCGCGGCAATTCCCGAGCCGTCGAGCAGCAGCATCGGCCGGCCGCTGTCGGGCAGCGTCTGCCCGGCATAGATGCCGGTGCTCATCACGGCGGGCGCGGCCGGCTTGACCACCAGTTCCTCCGTGTCGAGCACGGCGTCGACGCCCAGCGCGAACTTGCCGTCGCGCGTGCCGACGATCGCCAGCGGGCCGACGGCCTGGTGCGGAAGCCTCAGCACGCGGCCGAGCATCACCAGCGGCAGCCGCTCGCCACGCACGGTCGCGATCGCCGCATCGCCCACGGTGTCGATCCGCACCGCGTCGCCGCGCAGGGTAACGATCTCCTCCACCGATTGGCGGGGAAGCGCGAACTGCTGTCCGTCGACGCCGACGACGATGGTGGAGATGATCGACAGCGTGAGCGGCACCTGGATGGTGAGGCTGAGCCCCTGCCCCGGCGCGTTGGCGAGTTGCACGCGCCCACCGATCTGCTCGATGTTGGAGCGGACTACATCCATGCCGACGCCGCGACCCGAGACGTTGGTGACGGTGTCGCGGCTCGACAGGCCGGGCTCGAAGATCAGGTCGGTCTTGGCCGCCAGAGTCATGCCGGCGAGTTCGCGCTCGCTGCGCAGCCCCGCCTGCAGCGCCTTCGCGGCAATGCGCTCTACATCGATGCCGCGACCGTCGTCGGCGATCTCGATCAGGATCTGGTTGCCCGACTGGCGCGCACTGACCGTCAGCCGGCCTGCCTCGCGCTTGCCGGCGGCGCGGCGCTCGTAAGCGGACTCGATGCCGTGATCGATGGAGTTGCGAACGATGTGGACCAGCGGGTCGCGCAGCATCTCGATCATCTCGCGGTCGAGCTCGACCTCGGCGCCGTCGATCGTCAGCGCCACCGTCTTGCCAACTTCGGCGGCGGTGTCGCGGACCATGCGCGGAAGGGGCGAGAACAGCGCCTCGATTTTCTGCATGCGGGTGCGCGTCACCGTGTCGCGCATCTCGGCGACCGTGACGGACAGGCGCTCGAGCGAAGCTTCGATGCGCGGGTCCAGGGCCTCGTCCCGCAGGCGCCGGGCAAGCTCGTTGCGCGCCAGCACCATGTCGGACATGCCGCTCATCATGCGGTCGAGCAGGTCGACGTTGAGGCGGATGGTGCGGCTGGTCGCGCGTTGCTGTGTGGTGACCTGCAAGCCCTGCGCCGTCGTGGGTGCCGCGTCTTCGGCCAGCGCCGCGATCAGCAGATCCTCGCTGGAATGGTCGAGCGCCGCGCCGGCGTCGATCGCCTCGACGATCTCGCCGATACGGTCGACGATCGCGAGCACCGCGTTGACCAGCGCGGTATCGGGAACGCGGGTGCCGTCGCGCACGTCGGACAACACGTCCTCCGCGGCATGGCTGAGCTTGGCGAGGCGCGGCAGATCCAGAAAGCCGCAGCTGCCTTTCACCGTATGGACAAAGCGGAAGATCGCATCGAGCCGCGCGCGGTCGGTCGGATCGGCCTCCCACGCGACGATCTCGCCCGAGAGCGCTTCCAGCGTCTCGCGCGTCTCGGCAACGAATTCCTGCAGCAGATCGTCCATGGGTCCCCGGGCGCGTCCTTCGCACCTCCCATGGAGTAACAGGGGTTAAGGCGGCGTTATCCTTGAGCGGGTGCCAGCGCGGTCGCGTTGAGCGCCGCGCCGAAGATCATCACCCCTTCGGCGGGTTCGGATACCTGGACGGCGCCGCCGGCTTCGCGTGCCAGCGCATGGACCAGGAAGGCGCCGGAGGCGCGCGGCGTGACGCCGTCGGGCTGCTCGCCCCCGGTCAGCGTCGCGCGCAGTTCCGGGTCCAAAACGATGCGCGGGCCTTCGATCTTGACCACGATCTCCAGCAGCCCGCCATTGCTCTCCGCGCCGATGTCGAGCGTGCCGCCGCGCACCAGCGCGTCGTTGGCGATCAGCGCGAGGTTGAGCAGCACCTTGACCGCCGCCTTGGGCAGCGTCTCGTCCTCGACCATCCAGCCCAGCGTGGTACGCTTGTTGTCGGCGAGCAGGCCTTCGACAGCGGTCTGCGCCTCGCGCACATCGACGAGGTCGCCGAAGCCCCCGGCGGCGCCGAAGGCGAGACGGAAGAACTTGAGCTTGTTGGCGGACGTGCGTGCGCTTTCGTGCAGCAGCTCCATGCAGCGCTGGCGCATCGCCGGGTCGCTTTCGTCCGACAGGAGCTCGAGGCCGTTGTTGAGCGCGCCGACCGGCGACAGGAGGTCGTGACACAGACGCGAGCACAACAGGCTCGCGAAATCGACCGGACTTACAGGCATTCTGGTCCCCTGGTTAACCACGCTCTTCTGGCGGAGCGGACTCCGCTACGCAAGGCGCGGTGACGACCAGCGGCAGCGGGTCGAAGCGGCCATGCACCGCTCCGTCGGCAACGGCCCGCCACGCCCGCCACTGGCCGCGCCCGACGATCAGCCACACCGCGCCGTCCGGTGCCGCCTCGTCCGCATCGCAGGGGGACGGCATCGGACTGCCGCTGGGGTGCGAATGATAGTGGCCAATGACGGCCCTACCCTCCTGCCGCGCCTGCCTGTGCGCGGCAAACAGCGCGGCCGGGTCGATCTCGAACCGGCGGTGCGGGTCGGCGGCGACATTTGGGCAGGACACGGCGGCATCCACCCGATGCTCGCGGCCGAGCAGCAGGCCGCAGATTTCCGCCTCGCTCGCCTCCGCCTCGGCCAGGATCGTGGCCAGCAGCTCGCTTGATATTTCGACGCTCATCGCCATCTAGCTAAGGCATGGACCGGGGGGTTTCCATCATCGAAGCGACGATCGCGCCGGCCGCTCACGGCTGGCGGCTCGACCGCGCGCTCGCCGATGCGGTGCCGACGCTGTCGCGCGAACGGCTCAAGGTGCTGATCAACGCCGGAGCCGTGTCGCGAGGCGGCACGCTGACCCGCGATCCGGCGGGCAAGGCCGCCGCCGGCGACGTCTTCGCGGTCGCGGTGCCCGTGCCCACCGCGCCGCACAACGAGGCGCAGGATATTCCGCTCGTCATCCCCTATGAGGACGAGCATCTGATCGTGATCGACAAGCCGGCGGGGCTGGTGGTGCATCCGGCCGCCGGCAATCTCGACGGTACGCTGGTGAACGCCCTGCTCCACCATTGCGGCGGCTCGCTGTCGGGGATCGGCGGTGTGGCGCGGCCGGGGATCGTGCATCGCATCGACAAGGACACGTCGGGACTGATGGTCGCCGCCAAGACCGACCGCGCCCATGAGGGTCTCGCCAAGCAGTTCGCGGCGCATTCGATCGACCGGCGCTACAAGGCGATCGTCGGCGGCGTGCCGATGCCGGCTGCCGGCACGATCGATGCCCCGCTCGCGCGATCGGCGGCGAACCGCAAGAAGATCGCGGTGGTGCCCGGCGGCAAGCGCGCCGTCACGCACTACTCCACGGTGCAGCGGCTGCGCGAATCTGCGCTGGTCGAGTGCCGGCTGGAAACCGGCCGGACGCATCAGGTGCGCGTCCACATGGCCTCGATCGGGCACGCGCTGCTGGGCGATCCCGTCTATGGCCGATCCAGGGGCGCGACCAAGGCGCTGCTCGAAACACTGGGTTTTCGGCGGCAGGCCTTGCATGCGGCGCACCTGGGGTTCATCCATCCGGTGAAAAGCACCGCTTTGGCGTTCGAAAGCGCAATGCCGGGCGACATGCAGGAACTGTTCACCCAGCTTCTCGTATAGGAAAAGACCGTCTTTCGCTGCGGTGCAGGATGGGCGCGTCAGACAAGGAGTGACGATCATGGCCAGCGGCAACGTCCCCGCGACGATTCCGGCTCTTGGCGGCGAGCAAAGCCTCAACCGCTATCTGTCCGAGATCAAGAAATTCCCGCTGCTCCAGCCGGAGCAGGAATATATGCTCGCCAAGCGCTTTCAGGAGCATGGCGATCCCGAGGCGGCGGCGCAGCTCGTCACCTCGCATCTTCGCCTCGTCGCCAAGATCGCCATGGGCTATCGCGGCTATGGGCTGCCGACGTCCGAGCTGATCTCCGAAGGCAACATCGGGCTGATGCAGGGCGTCAAGAAGTTCGAGCCGGACCGGGGCTTCCGCCTCGCCACCTATGCGATGTGGTGGATCCGCGCGTCGATCCAGGAATACATCCTGCGGTCGTGGTCGCTGGTGAAGATGGGCACCACCGCGGCGCAGAAGAAGCTGTTCTTCAACCTGCGCCGGATGAAGTCCAAGCTCGATGCGTTCGAGGATGGTGACCTGCGTCCGGAGGATGTGACCAAGATCGCCACGGACCTGGGCGTCGCGGAAAGCGACGTGGTGAGCATGAACCGGCGCATGGCGATGGGCGGCGACACGTCGCTCAACGTCTCCATGCGCGAGGACGGCGAAGGCCAGTGGCAGGACTGGCTGCAGGACGATGCTCCGTTGCAGGACAAGGTGGTCGCCGATGCACAGGAGGCGGACGTCCGCCACACCATGCTGATGGACGCGATGAGCGACCTCAACGATCGCGAAAAGCACATCCTGACCGAGCGGCGACTGACCGACGATCCCAAGACGCTCGAGGAGCTGAGCCAGGTCTATGGCGTGTCGCGCGAGCGCGTCCGCCAGATCGAGGTGCGCGCGTTCGAGAAGCTGCAAAAGGCGATGATGCGTCTCGCCGGCGAGAAGCGGCTCCTCGCCCTCGCCTGAGATGAGCCGCGGCCGCACCGTCGTCATCGGCGGCGGTGCGGCCGGCATCGCAGCAGCGCGCACGCTGCACGATGCCGGCGAGGACGTGCTGCTGGTCGAGGCGAAGGACCGGTTGGGCGGGCGCGCGCATACGGTGCCGCTGGCGTTCGGCGGCAACGTCTATCCTGTCGATTTCGGCTGCGGCTGGCTGCACTCGGCCAAGCGCAACCCATGGACCGCGATCGGCGAGGCAGCGGGCTTCGCCATCTATCGCTCAAGCCCGCGATGGGGCGAGCAGTGGCGGGACCTTGGCTTCCCAGCTGACGAGCAAGACGCATCTGATCGGGCTTGGGCGCGCTGGGAGAGCAAGGCGCGTGCGGCGCTCGAGGGGCCGGATCGGCCGCTCGGCGACTTCGTCGCTGCCGACGACCCCTGGCGGCCGATGCTGGATGCGATCTCGGGCTATGCCAATGGCGCACCGCTGGACCGGGTGTCGCTCCACGACTGGGTTGCGTACGAGGACGCGTCGGGCGACGAGAACTGGTCGGTGCGGGAGGGCTATGGCGCGTTGATCGCCGCCCATGCCGCGGAACTGCCCGTCCGGCTCGGCACGGTCGTGACGGCGATCGACCACCGCGGTCGGAGGCTTCGCATCGAGACCTCCGCCGGCACGCTGGAAGCCGACCGCGCGATCATCACCGTGCCGCCTTCCGTGCTCGGGCACATCCGCTTCGATCCGCCCCTGCCCGACAAGCTGGAGGCTGCCGCCGCGCTGCCGCTGGGGCTGGCCGACAAGGTGTTCCTCGGGGTCGACCGGCCGCCCTGGGACGCGCAGGCGCACTTGATCGGCAACCCGCACAGCGCCTGCACCGCCAGCTACCGGCTGTCGCCGTTCGGCTGGCCGATCATTGAAGCGTTTTTCGGCGGCGACTGCGCCGAGCGGCAGGAGGTTGCCGCGGACGCCTACGCCTTCGCTATCGACGAACTGGTCGGCCTGCTCGGCAGCGATTGGCGCTCGCGATTGCACCCGCTGGCGGCGACGCGCTGGCGGCACGAGGCGCACATCCTCGGCAGCTATTCGCACGCAAGGGTCGGCCTCGCCGGCGCGCGTGTGACCCTGGCGCAGGGCGTCGACGACCGCTTGTTGTTCGCCGGCGAAGCCTGCTCGGCGCAGGATTTCTCCACCGCCCATGGGGCTTACGCAACCGGCGTTGCCGCGGCCGGACAGGTGCTGGGCACGAATCCGGCCAACTAAACCGACGCCGGGTCTCAGCCCGGCAGGAGTTCGATCAGCTTGGCCGAGCCGCCATCCTGCAGAACCCAGATGGCTCCGTTCGGCGCCTCCTCCACCTCGCGGATGCGGGCACCGAGCGCGATGCGCGCCGCTTCGCTCGCGGCACCGCCCGACACGCGCACCCGCACGATCCCCTGCTGAACGAGCCCGGCGAGGATGAAGTCGCCCGTCCAGCCGACGAAGCGGGAGCCGTGGTACTGGATCATCCCCCCCGGTGCGATCACGGGAGTCCAGCTGAACAAGGGCGGCGTATAACTGGTGTTGGTCGCATGCCGCGGGATCGGCGTGCCGTCGTAATTGTCGCCCTCCGATACGCGCGGCCAGCCGTAGTTCTTGCCTGCCTCGATCAGGTTGAACTCGTCACCCCCGGCCGGCCCCATCTCGCTTTCGAACAATCGCCCATCGCTGGCGAAGACGAGGCCGTAGGGGTTGCGGTGGCCTAGCGTCCAGATTTCCGGCTTGGCGCCAGCGGTGGTCGCGAAGGGATTGCCCGCTGCCGCGGTGCCGTCGAGATTGATGCGAACGATCTTGCCAAGCGTGCCGGCCAGGTCCTGCGCCGGTGTACCCTGCTGCCGCTCGCCGCTGGTCACGAACAGATACCGGCCGTCCGGCGAGAAGGCGAGCCGGGCGCCGAGCTGGCCGCCAGTGGTCGCCGGCGTCGCGCGCCAGATCACCGTCAACGCATCGAGCTTCGGTGCGCCGGCGAGGTTCAGCGTCGCGCGCGCGACCGCAAGCCGCTGGCCGCCGGTGGCGGGCTCGGCATAGGTCAGCCAGATGCGGCCGTTGGTCGCATAGTCGGGGTCGAGCGCGACGTCCTGCAAGCCGAGCTGGCCCGAATAGGTCACGGTGGGGACCCCCGTCACCGCCGTCTTGACGCCGGCTTGCGTCACAAGCTGGAGCGCGCCCGGCTTCTCGGTGACCAGCAGGCGGCCATCGGGCAGGAAGACCATCGCCCAGGGGTTGTCGAACGTCGCGATCGTGCGCTGCGTCACTGAAGTGGTGGTGGGCGCAGGCGTCGGAGTCGCGGTCGGGGTCGGCGACGGCGACGGCGACGGCGAAGCGGTGGGTGTGGGCGTCGGCACGCTGGCGATCGGTCCGGCCGTGCTGTCGCCGCCATCGCCGCATCCGATCAGCATCAGGGCGAGCGCGAGTGGCGCGGCGCGGAACAGTCGGCTCATGCTCATTCCCCTCAGCGCCGCGATTCGATTTGTGGCGACTTTACAGGAGGTTCTACGCTTCAGGCGGGCCGGACGTTCCGACGCAAGGCACGCGCCGGGTCGTGCCTGGAGAAGGAGCAGCCAATCGCGAGCGTCCGGCTTGGCGATGGTGCCGTCGTCGCCCCAATCGGTCTTCGCAGCGAGAGTCTTGCCGGTCGACGGCGAGAACCATGTCGCCTGCCAGCGCCGTCGGCGGAGCTCGCCGGCTCGCACACCGATGGAAGCGCCAGCGAGCGAGGCGACGAGCAACAGGTGGCGGTTCGCGTCGGCGAGGCACCATGTCGGCCCCGCCGCATCGAAGAGGCCCTCGGCAACGTCGAGCGTGTGGAGCTTCCCTCCCAGGCGGTCCCGCAGGAAGCCGTCGAGCAGGGTCGTGTCGGCGGCGCGTCCCTGGTCATGGCCTGCGGTGGGGTTGCGGCGGAGGACCTGAGCCGCGCCTGCCATCAGCGCGGGCACTTCGCCAACGCCGTTGTGCCACGCCACCACGGCCTTGTCCGGGAACCGCGCGCGATATTCGCGCACCTGGGCATAGGCACGTTCGGCCGTGGTCGGCGGCGGTGCATCGGCGATGCGGCCGAAGCGCGCGCCGATGATCTCGCGATACGCCTTGTTCTGGCCTGCCCGCGGCGCCCACAGCTCGCCGTCGGGGCGATATTGCCAATAGCGCATGTCGATCACCGCGATCTGGCGGGCGTAGCGCCTGTCGGCGAGGATCGCGTCGGTGATGCCCTTGGACGTCGCGAGCGCGATGCGGACGCGACGGTTCGTCTGTCGCTCCCAGGCCGCAACCGTGTCGAGAAAGAAGCGCTGGAACGCGAGTGGACCGGCATATTGGAAGGCGACGCTGAAGAAGACGTTCGACCGGTCACCGAGTTGATCCAGCACATGGCAGATATAGCTTCGGTGCAGCGCCCTCAGCGGCGGATGATCGACGCTGTAGAACCGATTGGCGACGTTGAGGCGGCCGTTCGGCTCGATCGGCATCGGCTCGGGGAGCCCTGTGTCGTTGACATTGTTGGCCGGTCGCCAGGAATAGTCCGCCCAATGCGGCACGATCTCCAGCACGTTGTGGGTGTTGTAGAGGTTGTGGAACAGCACATGGCCATGGGCCGCGCACGCTTGCGCGAACCTGCGCATCCGATCGAAGTACCAGGGATTGTAGCGGGACAGGTCGTAGAGGCTGAGCCCGTCCCACGCTTGCCCCTCGCCCGACCTCGCCCAAGGCAGCTCGTAGAACGGAGCCCAGACGTCGCCGCCCGGCCGCCGGTCCATGGTGTGATCGTCGCGCCGGCGCTCGTACCACAGGCCGGGGCCGCCCTGGTGGAAGCGCACGCCCGTGCTCGCCATCTCCGCCGCCAGCGCGGGCAGGTCCTCGGTCAGTCCCGGTCCCTCGCGGCCGGGCACGAAGCGGGTGATGCTGCGCCCGTGGTCGAGCGCCGTGATCGGGTTGGTCTGCCCGCGCCACCACGCATCGTTGAGCGCGCCGCCCCAGACGGTGCGCCCCCCGGCGACGAAGCGGCCGTTGACGATCTGCACCGGCAGCTCGGGCCCAGCTCCCGGCAGCGGCGCGCTGCTTGGGGCTTCCGGCTCGGGGCCAAGGCCAAGGGGCGCTCGCCGACGCCGCCGCAATTGCTCGGCATAGCAGGAGAAGGGGGCGACGCGCGTAAGGTTCGGGGCGGTCGGCGCGCGGTCCGCGATGATGCGCAGCGCAGAACAGTTCCAGATCAGCGAGTTGGCCGCCGTCCACCCGCCGCCCTGCGTGCGCTCGTCGTCGAACGCGAGACGCAGGCCCGCGCCGGTGAGGGCGACATTCTCGAACAGGGTGCCGGCCGACCAGCTTTCCCACCCACCGCTGTCGCCGAGGGCATCGCGGGCGCTGCAATCGAGGAAGACGTTGGGGCCGGCAGCGGTCAATCCCGTGGAGAAGTCGTTCAAGCCCTGCTCGGCCGAGCAGCGGCGGACCAGCACCTGCTGGCCCTCGATCACGAACGCCTGCCGGCGATAGCCGCCGATCTCGGACACGGGCGCGAGATTGTGGACGTCCTCGATCAGCACGCGGCGGGCATGGTGGTGGACGCGCACCGCGGACGCCGCGAAATGGCGCGCGGTAACGCCACGGACCCACAGGTCGCACCCGTTATCGACCGCGACGGCGATCCAGGCGTGGTCCTCGTCCTTCGAGCGCCGGGCATCGAAGTCGCTGACGATCGCGAGATCCTCGACGCCGATGCGGCCGGGCAACGTGTCAGCATTCGTGGCGGTGACGGTGCCGCCGCCGAAAGCCGGATCGAGCGCGGCAGTGATCGGCGCGTCCAGCCGGACCTCGCGGCCCCCGCCGGCGATCGCCACCACGCGACGGTGCCAGACGAGATCGCGCGAGCCGGGCTTCCAGTGCAGGCGGTCGGCGGCGAAGTTCCCCGGGGCCTGATCCATGCCTAGCGCCGCGATCCAGGCCGCGTTCCCCCGGCGGACGACGGCAACATGGTCGCCCGGGCGGAGCGCCCCCGACGACGCGATCGGCAGCACGTCGCTCCCGGCCGCCACCGAGGCGCTGATCTCCACCGGGTTGCCGACGGGCGTGGGCGCGTGCGCGGCACCGATCGTGATCCGGGCACCACGATCTATGCCCGTCGCGGTCAGCACCGCGCCCGGCGAACCGCGCAGCACCACGCCACTGCGATTGAGCCGCAGCCGCCCTGCAATTCGGTAGTTGCCCGCTTGCAGAAGCACCGCCCCTCGCAGGCCGTTCGCGTCAAGCGGCAAGGCGCCGACGCGATCGATCGCCGCCTGAATCATGGCGGTGTGATCCGCCATCGCGTCGGCGCACACGCTTGCGGCCACCGGCACGACCGGCGGTTCGGCGAGACCTGCAGCGTAGCCGGCGCAGGAGAAGTCGATCGCGGGCAGCGGACCCGACGCCGTGGCAGCAACCGCCCTAGCCGGCAGGGCCGCGGAAACCAGAACGCCTGCGAGCACCTCGCGGCGGCCGAGCAGCGTCGGGGCGTTGCTTCCGCCCGCATCAGCTTCGATCATTGTGCGCCTCTCCAGACTTTGGTGCCCCGCGTCGTGCCTGGCACGCGCTCACCTGGCCGAACTTCACCCGACAATGTGAGACTTGCAACCACTCTTTGGGAATGCCGCAGACCGCGGGGGAGATACGCCTGTTGATGCCGACGGCGAGGCCCGGCAGGATAGGCCATGCGATTCCTACGCTGGCTGCTCAAGGCCGCCGTCCTTTTCCTGGTCGTCACCGTCGCGTGGGTCGGCATCTATCGCTTCGTGCCGCCGCCCTTCACGTTCACCATGCTCGGCGATGTCTTTGCGGGGCATGGGACGACCAAAAACTGGATGCCGCTTGAGCAGATGGACCCCAACATGGCGCGCGCGGCGATCGCGGGCGAGGACGGGCATTTCTGTTCGCACCGCGGCTTCGATTTCGGCGCGATCGCCAAGGCGGCGGCGCGCAACGCGCAAGGCGGGCGCATCCGCGGCGGCTCGACGATCAGCCAGCAGACCGCCAAGAACGCCTTCCTGTTCCAGGGCGGCAGCTATGTGCGCAAGGCGTTGGAGGCGTATTTCACCGTCCTGATCGAGGCGCTATGGGGCAAGCGCCGGATCATAGAGGTGTACCTCAACATCGCCGAGACCGGCATCGGCACTTATGGCGCCAACGCCGGTGCGCAGCGCTATTTCGGGCACAGCGCCGCGCACCTGACTCCGACGGAGGCGGGGCGCATCGCCGCGGTGCTGCCGCTGCCCAAGAAGCGCGCCGCGATCGATCCGCACGGCTTCGTCCGCCGCCACGGCAACACGCTGTCCCGCTATGTCGGGACTGTACGCCGTGACGGGCTGGACGCGTGCCTGCGCTGATTACTTGTTGGCGTCGATCGCGTCGCCGGCCTTGTCGGCGGTGCTGCCGACGCTCTTCGCCGCCGAGGTGATGGCGTTGTTCTTGGCCGTCTCGCTGCCGGTGCGCACGAACATCAGATAGCCGCCGATCAGCACCGCGAGCAGCAGGGCGATGCCGATGATCAGGCCGGCACCGCTGCCGCCGCTGCGCTCGATCACCGTGGTGTGGGTGGTCGTCGGGGTTTCCACCACGCGTTCTCCAGCCATGACGCATACTCCTCCTGTTGATGGAAGGCGCAACGCCATGGCTGCGAAGTCGTTCCCGCAGCGAAATGGTTACGAAACGGTTAGAACGGCAGCTTGAACCCCGGCGGCAGCGGAATCCCGGCGCTCATCTTCGACATTTCGGTGCCGGACGCCGCGTCGGCCTTGGCACGCGCGTCGTTGAAGGCGGCCACCACCAGGTCCTCCAGCATCTGCTTTTCGCTCGGCTGGATCAGGCTGTCGTCGATCGAAAGGCCGATGATCCGGCCCTTCGCCGATGCCTTCACCTTGACCAGGCCGCCGCCGGACTGGCCCTCGACCTCGATCGTATCGAGGGTCGCCTGCGCCTTCTCCAGCTCGGCCTGTACGTTCTGCGCCATGGCCATGATTTCGTCGAGGTTCTTCACATCGCACTCCGTTGGTTGGTCCAGCTTTCGAGCTCGGCACCGGGAAACGCCTCCATCGCCGCACGGACGATGGGGGTGTCTAGGATCGCCTGCCGCGCCGCCGCCTCCGCTGCACGCTCGGCTTCGGCGATGGTCGGTGCGCCCGGCTCGTCGGCGATCGACACCTTCCATGGCTTGCCGTTGAGAGCGCGCAGGCCGGCGTTGAGGTCGGCCAGCGTGTCCGCCGACATCGGGCGGCTGCCGCTCAGCACCAACTCGGGCGGCGCATAGCGGACTATGCTCGCGCCGAAGCGGAGCTTGGCGACCAGCGCGTGCGAGCCTGCGTCTTCCAGCGCGGTGATCAGCGCCGTGAAAGTCTCCGGCAGCGTCGCATCGGCGGTGGGGCGCTCTGGTGCTCGGGCGGGTGCAGCGACGGCGGGTGCGACCGGTGCCGGCGCCCCGCTGGCGATCTGCCGCGCCAGTTCGCCCGGATCGGGCAGCGTCGAGGCGTGGACGATGCGGAGCAGCGCCATCTCCGCCGCCTCGATCGGCAGCGCGGCGCGGGCGACCTCGTCATGGCCGCGCAGCAGCAGCTGCCACAGCCGGTGAAGCAGCGGAAACGAAAGCGAGCCGGCCCATTCCTCGCGTGCCGCGCGCTCCTCGGCCGATTGCGCGGGGTCAGGCGGCGTGCCGACCTTGACCAACGTGACGCCGTGGACCGTCTCAAGCAGCGAGCGGAACACCGACTGCGGGTCGACGCCATAGTCATATTGCCGCCTCAGCGAGCCGAGCGCCGTGGCCGCATCGCCGGCGAGAAGGCTGCCAAGCAGGTCGCGCACCGCGCCGCGGTCCGACAAGCCGAGCATCTGGCGGACGGCTTCCGCCGAGACGCCGCCCCCCTCCAGCCCGGCATGCGCGATCGCCTGGTCGAGGATCGACAACCCATCGCGCGCGGACCCTTCGGCGGCGCGGGCGATCAGCATCAGCGCCTCGGGTTCGGCGGCAACGCCTTCCTCCGCCGACACCCAGGCGAAATGCTCGGCCAGCTTCTCGGCCGAAATGCGGCGCAGATCGAACCGCTGGCAGCGCGACAGCACCGTTACCGGCACCTTGTTGACCTCGGTCGTGGCGAACAGGAATTTGACGTGCGCCGGCGGCTCCTCCAGCGTCTTCAACAGGGCGTTGAAGGCGTTCTTGGAAAGCATGTGGACCTCGTCCACGATGTAGATCTTGAAGCGTGCGGAGACCGCCGCATAGCGCGCCGCATCGATGATCTCGCGCACATCATCGACGCCGGTGTGGCTCGCGGCGTCCATCTCGATCACGTCCATGTGGCGACCTTCGGCGATCGCGCGGCAGGGTTCGCACTGCCCACACGGGTCGATCGTCGGGCCGCCCTGCCCGTCCGGCCCCACGCAATTGAGCGCCTTGGCGATCAGCCGCGCGGTAGAGGTCTTCCCCACCCCCCGCACGCCGGTCATCAGAAAGGCATGCGCCAGCCGGCCGCGCCGAATCGCGTTGCCGAGCGTCTGCACCATCGCATCCTGGCCGATCAGTTCGGCGAAGGTCTGTGGCCGGTATTTGCGCGCGAGGACGCGATAGGCCTCGCTCTTCGCCACCGGCTGCGGCGGCTCACCGAGATCGAACGAATCAGCCACGAGGCTCGCCGAGGGTGCGCATGTCGAGTTGGAAGCTGTCCATCGGGCCCAACATAGGGATTGTGGCTGGCAGAGTCAGCCGGTTGCGGCGACGGCCCAGCCTTGTGGCAGCGTCGTCAGCGCGCCAGCGATGCCGCGATGCGGCCGACCGCCGCCTGCGCCGCGACGCCCGCCTCGGCCGACGCGTCGGGTGCATCGACGTAGCAGGCGACCAGCAGCGGACGGCGACGCGGCGAAGGCCAGGCGATGGCGACGTCATTGGTCTTGCCGTCGGCGGTGCCGGTGCGATCGCCCGCGCGCCAGCCGGCCGGGAAGCCGGCGCGCAGGCGGGGCGCCCCCGTCTCGTTCCGGCTCATCCAGTCAATCAGCATCACACGCGACGACGGACGAAGCGCATCGCCGATCAGCAGCCGTCGGCAAAGGCCAAGCATTGCGGCGGGCGTGGTGGTGTCGGCAGGATTGCCGCGGGCGAACGCATTCAGCGCCGGCTCGACATGGTCGAGTTGTGAGAGGGGATCGCCCTGGGCGCGAAAGAAGCGCGTCAGGCCGGCGGGGCCACCGACCAGGGGCAGCAGAAGGTTGGCGGCGGCGTTGTCGCTGAACACCATGATCGCGCGGCATAGCTCGCGAACGGGCAGCCGACCCTGGACGAGGTGCGGCTCCACGACCGGGGCATGGGGCACGAGATCGGCGCCGGTGAAGGCGACCGGCTGGTCGAGCGACAAGGCGCCTGCCTCGACGCGGGCGAGGATCGCGGCGGCAAGCGGCAGCTTGAAGGTGGAGCAGAACGCAAAGCGCTCGTCCGCGCGATGAGCGAGGCGGCGGCCGGTGGCGAGATCGATGGCCGCGACGCCGAGGCGACCGCCGGCGAGGGTGCCTTCGATGGCGTCAAAGG
>Ga0210040_10000605_pt1 | contig 59435 bp, 53 predicted proteins | sample CryGeyCG12114_NA_FD_185462 | JGI IMG/M metagenome (GOLD analysis project Ga0210040, IMG submission 185462) | Groundwater microbial communities from aquifer - Crystal Geyser CG19_WC_8/21/14_NA (SPAdes) (version 2) | ecosystem: Environmental > Aquatic > Deep subsurface > Groundwater | place: USA...
GGGCGCCCACCGTGGGCGCCCGCGGTGGCCGCGGCCGCGCCCCAGCGCCCGGCGGCGGCGCGGCGGACGGCGTCCAGGCTGGCGGTGCTGAACGTGGTGAACCCGCCGCACGCGCCGGTGCCGGCGAACAGCAGCCAGTCCGGCGCGCCGCCGTCGGGCGCCAGGGCGGCCAGGACGCCGAGGGCGAAGGAGCCCACCGCGTTGACCACGAGCGTCCCCGGTGGCACGGGCGAGGACCGGGTCGCGCGACGGGTGACCTCGGCGTCGACGACGAAGCGCGCCACCGCGCCGAGCGCGCCGCCGGCGGCCACCAGCAGCAGGGCGAGCGGGCTCATGCGGCGCCCGCGGGGCGACCACCGGGGGTGCCCCCGGAGCGCTCAGCGGTGCGACGGCGCCCGGCCCGCGAGGCGAGGGCGACGCCGGCCGCCGCGGCCAGCAGGCCGCCGAGCACGCTCGTGGCCGCGTAGGCGACGGCGGTGGCGGTCCGGCCCTCGCGCAGCAGGTCCAGGACCTGGAGCACCAGCGCGCTGTAGGTGGTGAAGGCCCCCAGCAGCCCCGTGCCCAGGCCGAGGCGGGCCGCGCGCCGCCACCCGGCGTCCGGGCCCAGGCGCACCAGCGCCTCCAGCAGCGCGCCCAGGGCCAGGGCACCGGTGAGGTTGACCACGAGCGTGCCGGTCGGCCACACCGCGCCGGGCGCCGTCAGGGCCCGGTCGACCAGGGCGCGCAGCGGCGCCCCCACCAGCCCCCCGGCCGCGACCGCCGCCAGCAGGGCGGGCCGCGCGTGCAGCACCGGCCCATTCACAGCTTGCGCAGCCTGACCCGCGAGACCGCGTGGTCGGGGCCCTTGCGCAGCACGATCGTGGCCCGCCCGCGGGTGGGCAGGACGTTCTCCACGAGGTTCGGCTCGTTGATCTCCTGCCAGATCCGCGTGGCGCGCTCGGCGGCCTCGGCGTCCGACAGCGCGGCGTAGCGGTGGAAGTAGGACTCCGGGCGGCTGAACGCCGTCTCGCGCAGGCGCAGGAAGCGGTCGACGTACCAGCGGGCGATGTCCTCGGTGCGGGCGTCGACGTAGACGGAGACGTCGAAGAAGTCGCTCACCGCCAGGCCCTGGCGCCCGTCGCCGCGGGTCCGGGCCGGCTGCAGGACGTTGAGCCCCTCCACGACGAGGACGTCGGGGCGGCGCACGACGATCTCCGCACCCGGGACGATGTCGTAGCTGAGGTGGGAGTACAGGGGCGCCCGCACCTCCGGCGCCCCGGACTTCACGGCCGAGACGAACCGCATCAGCGCCCGCTGGTCGTAGGACTCCGGGAAGCCCTTGCGCTGCAGCAGCCCGCGCCGCTCCAGCTCGGCGTTGGGCATGAGGAAGCCGTCGGTGGTCAGCAGCTCCACGCGCGGGGTGTCCGGCCAGCGGGACAGGAGCTCGCGCAGCAGCCGCGCGGTGGTCGACTTGCCCACCGCGACCGACCCGGCGACGCCGATGACGAACGGCGTGCGCGGGGCGGCGCCCACCGCCTGCTCCCCGGACTCCCCGAGGAAGGTCGAGGTCACCGCGTGCAGGCGCTGGACGCCGGCCGCGTAGAGGTTCAGCAGGCGCGACAGCGGCAGGTAGACCTGCTCGACCTCGGCCAGGTCGACGCGCTCGCCGAGCCCGCGCACCCGCTCGACGTCCGCGGCGGTCAGCGGCAGGGGGGTGGAGGCCGCCAGGCGGCTCCAGGCCGCGCGGTCCAGGTCGACCCACGGCGACGGCGCGGTGCGCTGCCCCGCCGCGGGGGTCGTCGTGCTCGCGCTGGCCATGGGCGCCCATGATGCCGCCTGGCGACCCCGCCGGCGGGCACGAGTGCGCCAGACCCACCGTGACCACCCGTCCGCCCGGCTAGCCTGGCGACCATGTGCGGCATCGTGGGCTACGCCGGTCCGGTCAGGGACGCAGGTGACGCCTCCGGCGCCCTGCCCGTGGTGATGGAGGGCCTGCGCCGCCTGGAGTACCGCGGGTACGACTCCGCCGGCGTCGCCCTCGTCGTGGACGGCGCCCTGGTGACCGCCAAGCGGGCCGGGCGCCTCGCCCGCCTCGTGGAGGCCCTGGAGGAGCAGCCGCTCCCGCCGAGCGGCACCGCGATCGGCCACACCCGGTGGGCCACGCACGGCGGCCCCACCGACGCCAACGCCCACCCGCACGTCAGCGACGACGGCCGGCTGGCCGTCATCCACAACGGCATCATCGAGAACTACGCCGTCCTCAAGGCCGCCCTGGTCGAGCAGGGCGTGGTGTTCACGAGCCAGACCGACACGGAGGTCGTCGCCCACCTGCTGGGCCGCGCCCACGCCGAGACGGGCGACCTCACCGAGGCGATGCGGCGGGTCTGCCGCGACCTGGACGGCGCCTTCACCCTGCTGGCCGTGCACGCCGACGCCCCGGGCACCGTGGTCGGCGCCCGGCGCAACTCCCCGCTCGTCGTCGGGCTGGGCGACGGCGCCAACTACCTCGGCTCCGACGTCGCGGCCTTCATCGCCCACACCCGCGAGGCCCTCGAGCTCGGCCAGGACCAGATCGTCACCATCACCGCCGACGAGGTCGTGGTGACCACGTTCGACGGCGAGCCGGTCTCCCCGCGCGCGTTCACCGTGGACTGGGACGCCGCCGCGGCCGAGAAGGGCGGCTACGACTGGTTCATGGACAAGGAGATCCACGAGCAGCCGCAGGCGGTGGCCGACACCCTGCGCGGGCGCACCGACGCCGCCGGGCACCTGGTGCTGGACGAGCTGCGGATGGACGAGGCCGTGCTGCGCCGCACCGACAAGATCATCGTGATCGCCTGCGGCACCGCCGCCTACGCCGGGCACGTCGCCAAGTACGCGATCGAGCACTGGTGCCGCATCCCGGTCGAGGTGGAGCTGGCCCACGAGTTCCGCTACCGCGACCCGGTGCTGACCGAGCGCACCCTCGTCGTGGCCATCTCCCAGTCGGGGGAGACGATGGACGTCGTCATGGCCGTGCGCCACGCCCGCGACCAGGGTGCGAAGGTGCTGGCGATCTGCAACACCCAGGGGTCGACGATCCCGCGCGAGTCCGACGCCGCGCTGTACACCCACGCCGGCCCCGAGGTCGCCGTCGCCTCCACCAAGGCCTTCCTCGCGCAGATCACCGCCTGCTACCTGCTGGGCCTGTACCTGGCCCAGCTGCGGGGCAACATGTTCGCCGACGAGGTCCGCCGGGTGATGGCCGACCTGACCGCGATGCCGGCCGCGGTGCAGACCGTGCTCGACCGCTCCGAGCAGGTGCGCAAGCTGGCCCGCGAGCTGGCCGACTCGCGCTCGGTCCTCTTCCTCGGGCGCCACGTCGGCTACCCGGTCGCCCTGGAGGGCGCGCTGAAGCTCAAGGAGCTGGCGTACCTGCACGCCGAGGGCTTCGCGGCCGGGGAGCTCAAGCACGGCCCGATCGCGCTGGTGGAGGAGGGCCAGCCGGTGTTCGTCATCGTGCCCTCGCCCGACAGCCGCGACTCCCTGCACGCCAAGGTGATCTCCAACGCCCAGGAGGTGCGGGCCCGGGGGGCGCGCACGATCGTCATCGCCGAGGACGGCGACGACGCGGTGCTCGGCTCCGCCGACGTCATCATCCGGGTGCCGGCGGTGCCCACGCTCCTGGCGCCGCTCGTCACGGTCGTGCCGCTGCAGGTCTTCGCCCTGGAGGTCGCCAGCGCCAAGGGCCTGGACGTCGACCAGCCGCGCAACCTCGCCAAGTCCGTCACCGTGGAGTGAGGTCCCGGCCGCGCCCGGGAAGGGTGCGGCCGTGGGCGGGGTTGGCCCCGGCGTGACCTCGCAGACCTCCAAGACCTGGTTCATCACCGGCACCTCGCGCGGCTTCGGCCGCGAGTGGGCCACCGCGGCGCTCGAGCGCGGCGACTCCGTGGCCGCCACGGCCCGCGACCCCCGCACCCTCGACGGCCTCGTGGAGCGCTTCGGGGACGCCGTCCTGCCGCTGGCGCTGGACGTCACCGACCGCGCCGCCGTCGTCGCGGCCGTCGACGCCGCCCACGAGCGCTTCGGGCGCCTGGACGTCGTCGTCAACAACGCCGGCTTCGGCCAGTTCGGCATGGTCGAGGAGGTCGGGGAGGAGCAGGTGCGCGCCCAGCTGGAGACCAACCTCCTCGGCGCCCTGTGGGTCACCCAGGCCGCCCTGCCGCACCTGCGCGCCCAGGGCAGCGGGCACGTCGTCCAGGTGTCCTCCATCGGCGGGGTCACCGCCTTCCCGACCACCGGCGCCTACCACGCCAGCAAGTGGGCGCTGGAGGGCCTGAGCCAGTCCCTCGCCCAGGAGGTCGCCGGGTTCGGGATCCGCGTGACGATCGTCGAGCCGTGGGGCTACTCCACCGACTGGGCCGGCCCGTCCGCCCAGCACGCGCCCGAGATCGCCGCCTACGACGGCGTCCGCGCCGCCACCGCGGAGGCGATGGGCTCCCTGGCCTCCGACGCCGGTGACCCCACGGCGACCAGGGCGGCGATCCTCGCCCTGGTCGACGCCGACGAGCCGCCGCTGCGCCTGTTCCTCGGCGACGGCCCGCTCGGCGTGGTCACGGCCGACTACGAGCAGCGCCTGGCGACCTGGCGCGCGTGGGACGACGTCGCCGTCGCCGCGCACGGCCGCCGCTCCTGACCCCGACGCCCGTCCTGCCCCGGGAGGGGCAGGATGGGCGCCGTGAGCGCAGCCGAGGGCACCCGCACCACCCCGATCCCCCGGGGCAGCCGGTGATCGTGGGGGTCGGCATCGACGTGGTCGACGTCGCCCGGTTCACCGCGACCCTGCAGCGGACGCCGGCGCTGGCCGCCCGCCTCTTCGTCGAGCACGAGCGGGGACTGGGCCCGGCCTCCTTGGCCGCGCGCTTCGCGGCCAAGGAGGCGCTGGCCAAGGCGCTCGGGGCGCCCGGCGGCCTGCGCTGGCTGGACGCCGGCGTGCGCCGCGAGGACTCCGGGCAGCCGCGCCTGGAGGTCACCGGCACGGTCGCCGCGCGGGCCGCCGAGCTCGGCGTCGTCTCGCTGCACGTCTCCCTCTCCCACGACGCCGGCATCGCCTCCGCGGTCGTGGTCGCCGAGGGCGCCTCGTGATCTCCGCCCACCGCGCGGACGCCGTGCGCCGCGCCGAGCGCGCCGCGATGGCCGGCCTGCCGCAGGACGAGCTGATGCTGCGCGCGGCGGCCGCCCTGGCGCGCGCGGTCGTGCGCGAGCTCGGCGGGCGCGCCTACGGCCGGCGGGTGGTGCTGCTGGTCGGCGCGGGCAGCAACGGCGGCGACGCCCTGCACGCCGGCGCCCGCCTGGCGCGCCGCGGCGCGGCGGTCACGGCGGTGCTCGTCGCCGACCAGGCGCACGCCGGGGGGCTGGCAGCCCTGCGCGCCGAGCCGGGCGCGCGCGTGCTCGCCGCCGGCGCCGACGGCGTCGAGGCCGCCCTGGCTCGCGCGGAGGTGCTCGTGGACGGCGTCGTCGGCCTCGGCGGGCGCCCCGGGCTGCCGCCGGAGGTGGGGGCGCTGCTGCTGGCGGCGCCGTCCGCCCTGGTGGTCGCCGTCGACGTGCCCAGCGGCGTGGAGGCCGACTCCGGGCGGACCGAGGCGCTCGACCCGGGCCTGCCCGAGGTCGTCGCCGCCGACCTGACCCTCACCTTCGGCACGGCCAAGCCCGGCCTGCTGGTGCCCCCGGGGCGCGCGGCGGCCGGGCGGGTCGAGGTCGTCGACATCGGGCTCGACCCGGCCGCCCTCGGCCCCGCCGCGGTGGAGCAGCTGGAGGCCGCCGACGTGGCCTCGCTGTGGCCGGTGCCGCACGGCAGCAGCGACAAGTACTCCCGCGGCGTGCTCGGCGTCGTCGCCGGCGGCGAGCACTACACCGGGGCCGCGGTGCTGTGCACCGGCGCCGCGGTGCGCTCGGGGGCGGGGATGGTCCGCTACCTCGGACCGCCGCGCCCGACGGAGATCATCCGCGAGCGCTGGCCCGAGGTCGTGCCCGGCGCCGGGCGGGTGCAGGCCTGGGCCGTGGGCCCCGGCGTGGACCCCGACGACGGCGACCAGGCCCCGCGCGTCGCCGACGCCCTGGCCTCGGGGCTGCCGTGCCTGGTCGACGCCGGGGCGCTGCCCGCGCTCGCCGCGCGGGTGCGCGAGCACGGGCCGGTCAGCGCGGACGTCCTGCTCACCCCGCACGCGGGGGAGCTGGCCCGGCTGCTCGCAGAGCTGGACACCGAGCTCGGCCCGGACGTCGGCCGGGCGCTGGTGGAGGCTCGCCCGCTGCTGTGCGTCGTGGCCGCCGCCGAGGCGACCGGCGCCACGGTGCTGCTCAAGGGCGCCACGACGCTGGTCGCGGCCCCCGGGGGCACCAGCACCCGCGTGCGCGCCCAGAGCGACGGCGTCCCCTGGCTCGGCACCGCGGGCGCCGGCGACGTGCTCGCGGGGATCGCCGGCGCGCTGCTCGCCGCGGGCCTGTCCCCGCTGGACGCCGGCTCGGTGGCCGCCGCGGTGCACGGTCGCGCGGCCCGGGCGGCCAGCGGCGGCGGGCCGCTGCACGCCGGGGCCGTCTCCGCCGCGGTGCCCGCCGTGGTGGCCCACCTGCTGACCACCGGGGAGTGGACGTGAGCGCGCTGGACGAGGGGACCGCCGGCGTGCGGGACGAGGGCCCCGAGGGCTGGGACGACGGCTGGACCGGCGAGGTCGTCGTCGACCTCGACGCGATCGCCGACAACACCCGGGCCCTGGCCGAGCGCGCGGGGTCGGCCGCGGTGATGGCCGTCGTCAAGGCCGACGCCTACGGGCACGGCCTGGTGCCCAGCGCCCGGGCCGCCCTGGCCGGCGGCGCCACCTGGCTCGGCGTGGCCCAGCTGGCCGAGGCGCTCGCCCTGCGCGCGGCCGGCGTCACGGCTCCCGTCCTGGCCTGGCTGCACGCCCCCGGCCAGGACCTCGCCCCCGCGGTGGCCGCGGGAGTGGACCTGTCGGCGTCCTCCCCGGCCGCCGTCGCCGACGCGGCGGCGGCCGCCGAGCGCACCGGCCGCACCGCGCGCCTGCACCTGAAGATCGACACCGGGCTCAGCCGCGGCGGGGCCACGACCGCGGACTGGCCCGCGCTGGTCGCCGCGGCCCTGGCCGCGCAGGCCGGCGGGAGCGTGCAGGTGGTCGGCGCGTGGTCGCACTACGCCTTCGCCGACGCCCCCGACCACCCGACGGTGCGGCGCCAGAGCGACGTCTTCGCGCAGGCCCTGGCCGTGGCCGAGGAGGCCGGGGCGCGGTTCGAGCTGCGGCACCTGTCCAACTCCGCCGCGACGCTGACCAACCCCGCGGCGCGCTTCGACCTCGTGCGGCCCGGGCTGGCCGTCTACGGGCTGTCGCCTGTGCCCGAGCTCGGCGGCCCCGAGCGCTTCGGGCTGCGCCCGGCGATGACGCTGCGGGCCCGCCTGGCGCTGGTCAAGGACGTCGGTGCGGGCGTCGGGGTCTCCTACGCCCACGCCTACACGACCCCCGCGCCCACCCGGCTGGGCCTGGTGCCGCTGGGGTACGCGGACGGCGTCCCGCGCTCGGCGAGCGGGACCGGCCCGGTGCAGGTGGCCGGCGGCCGCACGGCGGTGGCCGGGCGCGTGTGCATGGACCAGTTCGTCGTCGACCTCGCGGGCCTGCCCGGCGCCGCGGACGCCCGGGCCGGTGACGAGGTGGTGCTCTTCGGCGACGGCCGCGACGGCGTCCCCACCGCCGAGGACTGGGCCCGCGCGGCGGGCACGATCAGCTACGAGGTGGTGGCGCGGACGTCGGCGCGCCTGCCCCGCCGCTACGTCGGCACCGCGGGGACGACGGGCACCGCGGGGACGGTCGAGCCGTGAGCGGCGCCGTGGAGGTGGTCGCGGCGACGGCCGAGGACACCCGGGCGCTCGGCGTCCACCTCGGCGGGCTGCTGCGCGCCGGGGACCTCGTGGTGCTCACCGGCGACCTCGGCGCCGGGAAGACCACCCTGACCCAGGGCCTGGCCGAGGGGCTGGGCGTGCGCGGCCCGGTCACCAGCCCCACGTTCGTCATCGCCCGGGTGCACCCGTCGCTGGTCGGCGGGCCGCCGCTGGTGCACGTGGACGCCTACCGGCTCTCCTCGCTGGCCGAGGTCGACGACCTGGACCTCGACGCCTCGCTGGAGGAGTCGGTGACGGTCGTGGAGTGGGGCGAGGGCCTGGTCGAGCGGCTGGCCGGCGACCGGCTGGACGTGGCGCTGACGCGCCCCGGCGCGGGCGCCGGCTCCGCCGACGAGGAGGGCGGCGACGAGGTGCGCACCGCCGTCCTGCGCGGCGTCGGGCCCCGGTGGGCCGCCTCCGCGCTGGAGGGGCTCACCGGGGCCTGAGGGTCTCGAGCGGGCTCGGCGCCGGGAGGTCAGCGGCGGTCGGGCTCGGGCACCGTCTGGTCGATGCTGCCGGGCGGGGCGAAGGTGGCCGCCGCGGGGGCGGTGGCCTGCGCGGCCGGGCCGGCGTCGCTGGTCGACCCCGCGGGGCCCTCGCCCACCGCCCCGGCGCCCGCGGCCTGCGCCTGGACGCCGGACATCGTGCGCAGCGGCAGCTCCGGCAGGAACAGGGTGACGACGAAGCCGACCGCGAGGATCGCGGCGCCGATGAGGAAGATCGCGTCGAGGGAGTCGGTGAAGCCGACCCGGAACGGCTGGGCCAGCACCGGGTCGAGGCTGGTGAACGCCTCGGTGCTGGCGAGCCCGCCGGCGGTGGCCTGCTGCAGCTGCGCGGCCTGGTCCGGGTTCGCGGCCAGGGCCGCCTGGAACTCCGGGTCCTGCGCGGCGTCGGAGAACGCCGAGCCGATCCGGCCGCCGAGGGTGCTGAACAGCACCGACAGGAAGACCGCGGTGCCCAGGGTGCCGCCGATCTGGCGGAAGAAGGTCACCGCGGAGGTGGCCACGCCCATCGAGCGCGGGTCGACGGCGTTCTGGACGGCGAGGATGACCGACTGCATGTTGCCGCCGAGGCCCATGCCGAAGACCAGCATCACGAGCATCACCAGGGGCAGCGGGGTGTCGGCGCCGATCCGGGAGAACAGCAGCAGCGCGATGGTCATGAGCGCCGTGCCGATCATCGGGAAGATCTTGTAGCGGCCGGTGCGGGAGGTCAGGACTCCAGAGATCGCTGACGCGGTCATGATGCCGAGCACGAGCGGGAGCATCTGGAAGCCCGCGACGGTCGGCGAGGAGCCGCGCACGACCTGCAGGTACTGCGGCAGCAGCAGCAGCCCACCGAACATGCCCATGCCCACGATGAGGCTGGAGGTGACGCCCACGCCGTAGGTGCGGTTGCCGAACAGCGACAGCGGCAGGAGCGCCTCGTCGCCGTAGCGGGCCTCGGCGGTGATGAAGGCGACCAGGCCGACGGCCCCGACGACGTAGCAGACCAGGGCGCCGGACGACGTCCAGCCCCACTCCCGGCCCTGCTCGGCGACGATCAGCAGCGGCACGAGGAAGACCGCCAGCGCCACCGCCCCGGGCCAGTCGATGCGGTGGGGGCGTCGCACGTGGGGGATGCGCAGCACGCGTGCGACGACCACGAAGGCCACGACGCCGAGCGGCACGTTGACCAGGAAGATCCAGCGCCAGCCGGTGAGGCCGGCGATCGAGTCGGCGCCGGCGAGCAGCCCGCCGACGACCGGGCCCAGGACGCTGGAGCTCGCGAAGACGGCCATGAAGTACGCCTGGTACTTCGAGCGCTCCCGCGGCGGCACGAGGTCGCCGAGGATCGTGAAGGCCAGCGAGAGCAGGCCGCCGGCGCCGATCCCCTGCACGGCGCGGAAGGCCGCCAGGGAGTACATCGACCAGGCGATCGAGCACAGCGCGGAGCCGACGACGAAGACGCCGATCGCCAGGAGGTAGAACGGCCGGCGCCCGAAGAGGTCGGACAGCTTCCCGTACAGCGGCGTGGCGATCGTTGACGTGATGAGGAACGACGTCGTCGCCCACGCCTGCAGGTCGTAGCCCTGCAGGTCGTCGGCGATGGTGCGGATGGCGGTGGAGACCACGGTCTGGTCCAGGGCGGCCAGGAACATGCCCAGCAGCAGCCCGGAGATGATCGTGAGGATCTGGCGGTGGGTGAAGGTGCCGTCGGCCGTGGGGGCCGATCGGGAGGCGGGGGTGCTCAACGGTCCTCCAGGGACGTCGCGGGGGAGGGGATGGTCGGGGGGGCCGGGTCGGCGAGGTCGGCCAGGCCGGCGCCCAGGTCGGTGGCGAGGCGGTGCAGGGCGTCGGCCACGGCGTCGACCTCGCCCGGTGACCAGTGGGCGAGGGCGTCGGAGATGAGCTGGGCGCGCTCGCGGCGCAGCGCGTCGGCCACCTCGTGCCCGGCGGGCGTGACGACGAGCAGGTGCGCACGGCCGTCGGCGGGGTCGGGCTCGCGGGCCACCAGGCCGTCGCGCACGAGCTCGGCCACCTGGCGGCTCGTGGTGGAGGGGTCGGCCCGCACCACCTCGGCCAGGGCCGTGGTGCGGACCGGGCCGAGCCCTGACAGCGGCAGCAGCAGGGTGGTCGCCGACCGGCTCGCGGCCTGCGCCTTGAAGGCGTGGACGACGCGGGTGAAGGCGACCACCTGGGCGAAGAGCCGACCGGCGGCCGCCGCGTGCTCCTCGGCGTCGGTCACGGGCCCACCCTACAGTTGTGTGCACGGACCAACCATCGGAGCGCACCCGGAGGGCCTAGCCTGACCGCGTGCTGCTGCTGGCCCTGGACACCTCCGCCGCGGTCGGCGTCGCCCTGCACGACGGGACGTCGGTCCTCGCCGCCCGCGCCGAGGACGACCCCCGCCGCCACACCGAGCTGCTCGCGCCGGCGGTCCAGGCGGTGCTGGAGGAGGCGGGAGCCGACCGGCGCGACCTCACGGCCATCGCGGTCGGCGTCGGCCCTGCGCCGTTCACCGGGCTGCGGGTCGGCCTCGTCACCGCGCGCACCCTCGGCCTCGTGCTCGGCGTGCCGGTGCACGGCGTGTGCAGCCTGGACGCCGTCGCGGCCACCGCGCTGACCGCCGCGCCGGACGCGCTGGCGGGCGGGTTCGTCGTGGCCACCGACGCCCGGCGGCGCGAGGTGCACTGGGGCCGCTACGCCGTCGAGCGCGCGCACGACCCGCTGCGCGGGTGGACCCGGGTCGAGGGCCCCGCGGTGGGCGCCGCCGCCGACGTGCCCACGGGCGGGCTTCCCGCGGTCGGCCGCGGCGCCCGGCTGTACCCCGACGCGCTGCCGGGGCCGGAGGGGCCCGACGTCCCCGCCGCCCTGGACCCCCGGGTGCTCGCGGCGCTGGCCGCGGACCGGCTCGTGCGCGGGGAGCCCCTGCTGCCCCCGGACCCGCTGTACCTGCGCCGCCCGGACGCCACCGAGCCCGGCGCCGCCAAGCGCGTCACGGCGTGAGCCGCCCCGCGCCGGTCCTGCGGCCGATGCGGTGGTGGGACGTCGAGGGGGTCGTGGCCCTGGAGCGGGAGCTGTTCGGCGACACCGCCTGGAGCCCGGAGGCCTTCTGGTCCGAGCTGGGCTCGCCCGGGCGCTGGTACGTCGTGGCCGACGACGGCCGCGGCGGGCCGCTGCTCGGCTACGCCGGGCTCACGACCGCCGGCGGCGAGGACGCCGACGTCCAGACCGTCGCCGTCGCCCCGGCCGCGCAGGGGCAGGGCCTGGGCGGGGCGCTGGTGGACGCGCTCGTGGAGCGCGCCCGCGCCGCCGGCGCCGGGGCCGTGCTGCTGGAGGTCCGCGCCGACAACGACCCCGCCCAGCGGCTGTACGCCTCGCGCGGCTTCACCCGGATCGGCGTCCGCCGCCGCTACTACCAGCCCGGCGACGTCGACGCCCTGGTCATGCGCCTGCGGCTGGCCGGGCCCGGTGCGCCGGGGCACGGGCCTACCCTGGAGCGGTGAGCACCGGCGCGCCGTCCGAGCCCCTGGTGCTCGGCATCGAGACCTCCTGCGACGAGACCGGCGTCGGCCTGGTGCGCGGGTCCACCCTCCTGGTCGACGCCGTGGCGAGCTCGGTCGACGAGCACGCCCGCTTCGGCGGCGTCGTGCCCGAGGTGGCCAGCCGGGCCCACCTGGACGCGATGGTCCCCACGATCCAGCGGGCCTGCCGCGAGGCGGGGGTGGCCCTCACCGACGTCGACGCCGTCGCCGTCACCGCCGGGCCGGGGCTCGCCGGAGCCCTGATGGTCGGGGTGGCCTCGGCCAAGGCGCTCGCCCTGGGCCTGGGCGTGCCGCTGTACGGGGTCAACCACCTGGCCGCGCACGTGGCCGTCGACACCCTGGAGCACGGGCCCCTGCCCGAGCCCGCGGTGGCGCTGCTGGTCTCCGGCGGGCACTCCTCCCTGCTGCGCGTGGACGACCTCACCGCCGAGGTCGAGCCGCTGGGCCAGTCCATCGACGACGCCGCGGGGGAGGCCTTCGACAAGGTCGCCCGGCTGCTCGGCCTCGGCTTCCCCGGCGGGCCGCTCGTCGACCGCGCGGCGCGCGAGGGCGCGGCCGACGCCATCGCCTTCCCCCGCGGGCTGACCTCGGCGAAGGACCTGCGCGATCACCCCTACGACTTCTCCTTCTCCGGCCTCAAGACGGCCGTCGCGCGCTGGGTCGAGGCCCGGGCCGCCGCGGGCGAGCCGGTGCCGGTGGCCGACGTCGCGGCGTCCTTCCAGGAGGCCGTCGTCGACGTGCTGACCCGCAAGGCCGTCGCCGCCTGCACCGCGCAGGGGATCGGCACGCTGCTCATCGGCGGCGGGGTGGCCGCCAACTCCCGGCTGCGCGTGCTGGCCGAGCAGCGCGCGAGCGCCGCCGGCATCACCGTGCGGGTGCCGCGCCCGGGCCTGTGCACCGACAACGGGGCGATGGTGGCCGCCCTGGGGTCGCTCGTGGTCTCCCGCGGGCGCGCGCCGTCCGACCTGGGCCTGCCCGCGGACTCCTCCCTGCCCGTCACCGACGTCCTGGTCTGAGGAGCGCGCACGTGCACGGCGAGTACAAGGTCCCCGGCGGCAAGCTCGTGGTCGTCGACCTGGACGTCGAGGACGGCCTGCTGCGCCGCGTCCGGCTCTCCGGCGACTTCTTCCTGGAGCCCGGCGAGGCGCTGGAGGCGATGGACGCCGCCCTGGAGGGCGCCCCGGCGCAGGCCGACGCTGCGGCGCTCGCCGCCCGGGTGGCCGCCGCCGTGCCGGCCGGCACGGTCATGGTCGGGGTGAGCGCCGAGGCCGTCGCCACGGTCGTGCGGCGCGCGCTGGCCCGCGCCACGGGCTTCGGCGACCACGCCTGGGAGCTGGTGCACCGCGGCCCGGAGAGCCCGGAGCTGCTGATGGCCCTGGACGAGGTGCTCACCGACGAGGTGGCCGCCGGCCGGCGCGGGCCGACCCTGCGGGTCTGGGAGTGGGACCGCCCGACGGTGATCATCGGCAGCTTCCAGTCGCTGCGCAACGAGGTGGACGCCGAGGCCGCGGCGCGCCTGGGGGTCACCGTGGTGCGCCGGATCAGCGGCGGTGGCGCGATGTTCGCCGAGCCGGGGAACACGATCACCTGGTCCCTGACCGTGCCCGAGTCCCTCGTGCAGGGGCTGAGCTTCGTGGACAGCTACGCGTTCCTCGACGCGTGGGTCATCGAGGCCCTGGGCGACCTCGGGGTGAGGGCGGAGTACCGGCCGATCAACGACATCGTCTCCGCGGCGGGGAAGATCGCCGGCGCGGCGCAGAAGCGCGTGCCCGGCGCGGTGCTGCACCACGTGACCATGTCCTACGACATCGACGCCGCGAAGATGCTGCAGGTGCTGCGGATCGGGCGGGAGAAGCTCTCCGACAAGGGCACCACGAGCGCCGCCAAGCGCGTGGACCCGCTGCGCAGCCAGACCGGCCTGGCGCGCGAGGCGGTCATCGACGCCATGGCCTCCTCCTTCCGCGCCCGCCACGGGCTCACCGACGGCGACGTCACCCCGGCCGAGCTCGCCGCGGCGCAGGCGCTGGCGGCGTCGAAGTTCGCCGACCCGGCCTGGACCGCCCGGGTGCCGTGAGGCGCCGCGCAGCGCTCCTGGCGGCGGCGCTGCTGCTCGCGGCCTGCACGCCCGGTGGCGGGGGTGGCTCGCCTGCAGCGGTGCCGCCACCGGCGTCCGCACCTGCAGCCACGCCGACGCCGACGCCCACGCCGACCCCCACGCCGGACGACCGCGCGGACGCCGCCCGCGCCGTGGCGGGGATGGACCTCGACCACCTCGCCGGGGCCGTCGTCGTCGCCCGGTGGTCGGGCACCGACCCGGCCGCCGCGGCGGCGCTGGTCGCTGACGAGCACCTGGCCGGCGTCATCCTCATGGGCGACAACATCGCCCGCGACGAGGCCGGTCTCGTGCGACTCGACCAGGTGCGGGCCGTGTCGGCCGCCGTCCAGGACGCCGCGGCGCGCGACGGGCGGCCGTGGCCGGCGGTCGTCTCGGTCGACCAGGAGGGGGGCCGGGTCGCGCGGATCGGCGCCCCGGTCACCGAGCTCCCGCCGCTCATGGCCCTCGGCGCCGCGGGGGAGGACCTGCGCACCCGGGCCGCCGCGCGGGCCAGCGGCCGCGAGCTGCGCTCCCTGGGGCTGACCACGGTCTTCGCGCCGGACGCCGACGTGACGATCGGCCCGGCCGACCCGACCATCGGCAGCCGCTCGGCCTCCGACGACCCGGTGCTGGTGGGCCGCACGGTCACCGCGGCGCTGCAGGGCTACGACCTGGCCGGGATCACAGCCGTCGCCAAGCACTTCCCCGGGCACGGGGCCGTGACCACCGACAGCCACGTCGCCCTGCCGGTGCAGGGCGCGAGCGCGCAGCAGCTGGCCGACCGAGAGCTCCCGCCGTTCGCCGCCGCCGTCGCGGCCGGGGTGTCCGCGGTGATGGTCGCCCACCTCGACGTGAGGGCGTGGGACCCCGGCGTGCCCACGTCGCTGTCCCCGCACGCCTACGCCGTCCTGCGCGACGACCTCGGCTTCGACGGCGTGGCGGTCACCGACGCCCTGGACATGGCCGCGGTCGCCGACCGCTACGACAGCGCCGGCGCGGCCGGAACGGCGATCGCGGCCGGCGCCGACCTGCTCCTCATGCCGGTGGACGCGGGCGAGGCCCGCGCCGGCCTGGTGCGGGCCGTGGGCGAGGGGCGCCTGGACGAGGCGCGGCTGCGCGAGGCGGCCACCCGGGTCGGGGCGATGCAGCTCGCCCAGCAGCGGGCCGCCGCGGAGGTGCCCGCGCGGCCCGAGGACGCCGGGGCGTACGCGGCGGTCTCGCGGGCGACGTCCGCGGCCGCCGTCACGGTCGTCGACGGTCCGTGCTCCGGACCCCTGGTCGGCGCCTCCGTCGACGTCAGCGGCGGGACGGCGACCGACCGCGCCCGGTTCGCCGACGCCGCCCGCGCGGCCGGGCTGGGCACGGGGTCGGGCACGCGGGTGCGGCTGCTCGGCGGCGGCGAGCCGGGCAGCGGGGACGTCGTGGTGGCCCTGGACGCCCCGCACGCGCTCGGCGGCTCCCGCGCCGGCACGGCCCGCGTGGCGCTGTTCGGCCGGACGCCGGGGGCCTTCGCCGCGCTCGTGGACGTCCTCACCGGCGCCGCGCCGGCGCCCGGGCACCTGCCCGTGGCGGTGCAGGGCCTGCCGCCGGGCGCCGGCTGCCCGCGCTGAGCCCTCAGGGCAGGCGGGCCGCCAGCGCGGGCAGCGCCGCCTCGACGGCGGGGGAGAAGGCGGTGAACGGCACGGCCTCGACCTCGCCGGGCGCGCCGGCGCGCCCGCGGCCCCGCTTCCACGTGCCGACGACCTGCCCGGCGTCCACGACGGTGGCGCGGAACATCCCGTTGCCGCCGGGGACGACCCGGGGCGCGTGCTCGCGGGCCAGCACCGCGCTGCGCTCGCCGTAGCCGAGCAGGTGCTCGTCGAAGGCGGGCAGCAGGAGCACCCCGCCGGCCTCCTCGCGGGCGGCCGCGAGCCGCTGCGGCGTGCCCGGGTCCATGAGGTGGGTCGCGCCGTCGACGTCGACCTGCTCCAGGTGCGGTGCTGCCAGCGCCACCCCGGCCCTCACGTCAGCGGCGCGCAGGCCGGTCCACCAGGCGAGGTCCTTCGCGGTGGCCGGGCCGTGGCTGCGGAAGTAGCGCAGCGCCCACTCCCCGAGGGCCTCCTCGCGCTCCAGGACGCGCGGGGCGCGCACCCACTCGGCCAGCAGCACGACCTCGGCCTCGCCGTCGCGGGTGGGCCCGAAGCAGACGACGCCGGTCTGGGCCAGGTGCCAGAGCAGGTGGTAGCTGCGCTGGGGCACCCCGAGCAGGCCGGCGTCCTCCCAGAGCGCCACCAGCTCCGCGCGCAGCAGGCGCCGGCCGCCCGCGAGGGCCTCGACGGCGACGTGCTGGGCCCGCTCCAGGTGCTCGGGCTCCAGGCCCAGCGCGGCCCGGCGGGAAGCGGCGCCGGCGACCAGCCGGTCGGTGGTCAGGGACAGCATCCAGCCCAGGTCCTCGGCGGCGACCAGGTGCAGCGTGCCGCGCGCCGGCCAGGAGCGGAGCACCTCGCCGGCGTCCATCGCGGCGACCACGGCCGCGCTCGTGCCGCCGCGCGTGCGCAGGGCCACGGCGGTGCGGGCGCTGCGCTCGTCCTGCGCCTGCAGAGCGCCCATCCAGCGCACCGCCTCGGCCGCCGTGGCGCACCGGGGCCCCACGAGCCACTGCGCGGCGAGGCGGAGGAGGGCGACGTCGGCGAGCGCGGTCATGGCCGCACGGTAGAACCGATCACCGACCGTCCCCAGGGTTCTCCACAGATGGGGACATCGTCACGCAGCGCAACCGGAGGCTCACGCGGAGCCGGGGGACCGGTCCGTCCCGGCCGCCGTGCGGGCCACCGGCCGCGCCAGCAGCACGCTCTGCTGGCCGGCGATCCGGGTCAGCACGACGCTGGCCTCGTTGGGGCCCGAGAGCCGCAGCTGGCGGCGCAGCTGCTCCACGTCCAGGGCGCTGCCGCGCTTGAGCACCTCCACCCGGCCCACCCCGCGGTCGCGCAGGCGCGTGCGCAGCGCCTTGAGGCCGAAGGGGAGCACCTCCTCCACGACCAGGGCGCGCGCCAGCGGCGTGCGCACCAGGACGTCGGAGGTGACGTAGGCGATCGTCGGGTCCAGCAGGCGGCCGGAGACCAGGGCGGCGACCTGGCCGACCAGCCCGGAGCGCACCACGGCGCCGTCGGGGTCGTAGAGGTAGGTGCCGACGCCGTCCCGGCCCGCGACGGCGTGCGGCGCGGGCATCCCGGCGTCGTCCACCTCGACGGCCGCGCCGTCGCGGAGCACCAGCGCGCTGGCCCGCAGGCCCGGGCGCGCCAGCGGGCCGAACCAGACGGCGGCCTCCACGACGTCGCCGTCCACCGACACCCACTGGGTCTCCGCCCCCGGCGGGGCCAGGTCGCGCGGGATGCCGGGGGCGAGCTTGACGCCGGTCGCGGGCACCTGCCGCGCGACGCCCAGGACGGCGTCCCAGGGCGGGGAGGCGCGGTGGGGGTCGAGCACCCGGCGCCCGCTGGCGGTGCGCCGGGCCGGGTCCAGCCAGGCGCCGTCGACGCCGGACAGGTCCACCGACGTCGCCTCGGCCTGGAGCACCTGCGCCTCGGGCCAGTGGCGCAGGTTGACCGTGGCCACCGCGGCGGTCGTCTCGTCCTGGTCGACGGCCAGCACCCGGCGGTCCAGGCCCGCCAGGGCCATGGCGTCGCCGCCGATCCCGCAGCCGAGGTCGGCCACGCGCTCGACGCCGGCCGCGGCGAAGCGCTGGGCGTGCCGGGCCGCCACCTCCAGCCGGGTCGCCTGGGCCAGGCCCTCGACGGTGAAGAGCATCCCGGCCGCGAAGGGCCCGAACTTCCCCTCAGCCCGCGCGCGCAGGCGCGACTGGGTCAGCGCGGCGGCGACCAGCACCGGGTCGACGCCCTCGTTCCGGAGCCGCTCGGCCAGGCCCATCGCGGCGTCCTCGCGGTAGGGCGGCAGCGCCTCCAGCAGCGCCCAGCCGTCGGGGGTGAGCAGCGCCGAGAGCCCTGCTGCGTCCACGCCCCGATCCTCGCACGCACCCGGGGCGCGACCCGCGGCCCCGTCGCCCGGGTGGCTGGCACTCCGGTTGACCGAGTGCTAACGCCGGTCCTAGAGTCGCACTGGCACTCTCCCCGTGAGGGTGCCAGCCGCTGCGGCGGCGCCGGCCGGCACCGCGACGACGGCCAGCACCGCAGCGCGGCGCAGATCTCGCACCACCTGCACCGCTGCCAGAGCACCACCCGTCACAAGCGAAGGGGAGGTCCGCCCATGTCGGTCTCCATCAAGCCGCTCGAGGACCGCATCGTGGTCAAGCCGCTCGACGCCGAGCAGACGACCGCGTCCGGTCTGGTCATCCCGGACACCGCGAAGGAGAAGCCCCAGGAGGGCGAGGTCCTGAGCGTGGGCCCGGGTCGCATCGACGACAACGGCAACCGCGTCCCGCTGGACGTCTCCGTCGGCGACAAGGTCATCTACTCCAAGTACGGCGGCACCGAGGTCAAGTACGGCGGCCAGGAGCTGCTCGTGCTCTCCGCCCGCGACGTGCTGGCCATCGTCACCCAGTGACCCACCCGCCGGAGCGCGGCACCAGCCGCCGCCCCGGCACCTGATCGGCGCGCCCCGGCGGCCCGGAACGCACCGGGCCCCGGGGCGTCCGCCGTCCCAGCACCGCCCGCACCTCCTGCACCCCCTGAACCCGATCGAGGGAACCAGACATGGCCAAGATGCTTTCGTTCAACGACGAGGCGCGCCGCGCCCTGGAGCGCGGTGTCGACGCGCTCGCGAACGCCGTGAAGGTGACGCTCGGCCCCCGCGGCCGCAACGTCGTCATCGACAAGAAGTGGGGCGCCCCCACCATCACCAACGACGGCGTGACCATCGCCCGCGAGGTGGAGCTGGACGACCCGTACGAGAACCTCGGCGCCCAGCTGGCCAAGGAGGTCGCCACCAAGACCAACGACGTCGCCGGTGACGGCACCACCACCGCGACCGTCCTGGCCCAGGCGATGGTCCACGAGGGCCTGCGCAACGTCGCCGCCGGCGCCGGCCCGGCCGCGCTCAAGCGCGGCATCGACGCCGCCGTGGACGCCATCAGCGCCCGCCTGCTGGAGACCGCCCGCGAGGTCGGCGGCAAGGACGAGATCGCCCAGGTCGCGACCATCTCCGCGCAGGACTCCGCCGTCGGCGACCTGCTGGCCGACGCCTTCGACAAGGTCGGCAAGGACGGCGTCATCACCGTGGAGGAGTCCTCCACGATGGCGCTCGAGCTCGACTTCACCGAGGGCATGCAGTTCGACAAGGGCTACATCTCGCCCTACTTCGTCACCGACTCCGAGCGCATGGAGGCCGTCCTGGAGGACGCCCACGTGCTCATCACCCAGGGCAAGATCTCCTCGGTCTCCGAGCTGCTCCCCCTGCTGGAGAAGGTGCTGCAGACCTCCAAGCCGCTGTTCATCATCGCCGAGGACGTCGACGGCGAGGCGCTGTCCACCCTCGTGGTGAACAAGATCCGCGGCACCTTCACCGCCGTCGCGGTCAAGGCCCCCGGCTTCGGCGACCGCCGCAAGGCGATCCTGCAGGACGTCGCGGTGCTCACCGGCGCCCAGGTCGTCAGCCCCGAGGTCGGCCTGAAGCTCGACCAGGTGGGCCTGGAGGTCCTGGGCTCCGCGCGCCGCGTGGTGGTCACCAAGGACGACACCACGATCATCGACGGCGCGGGCGACTCGGCCGAGGTCGAGGCCCGGGTCTCCCAGGTCAAGGCCGAGATCGAGCGCACCGACTCCGACTGGGACCGCGAGAAGCTGCAGGAGCGCCTGGCCAAGCTGGCCGGCGGCGTCTGCGTCATCAAGGTCGGCGCGGCCACCGAGGTCGAGCTCAAGGAGCGCAAGCACCGCATCGAGGACGCCGTCTCGGCGACTCGCGCGGCCATCGAGGAGGGCATCGTCGCCGGCGGCGGCTCCGCCCTGGTGCACGCCGCGGCAGCGGTCGACTCCCTCTCGCTGACCGGCGACGAGGCCACCGGCGCCCGCATCGTGCAGCTCTCGTCCGTCGAGCCGCTGCGCTGGATCGCCGAGAACGCCGGGCTCGAGGGCTACGTCGCGGTCGAGCGCGTGCGCGGCCTCGAGGCCGGCTCCGGCCTCAACGCCGCCACGGGCGAGTACGGCGACCTGCTCGCGCAGGGCGTCATCGACCCGGTCAAGGTGACGCGCTCGGCGCTGCGCAACGCGGCGTCCATCGCCGCGATGGTGCTCACCACCGACACCCTCGTGGTGGAGAAGCCCGAGGAGGAGCCGGAGGCCGCTGCTGCCGGCCACGGGCACGGGCACGGTCACTGACCAGCGCCCCTGAGCACGAAGGAGGCCCCCGCCGTCTGGCGGGGGCCTCCTTCGTCGTGCGGGGTGAGCGGGGGAGCCGGTCAGCTCGCGTCGGCCACCGCGGTGAGGGTGGTCGCGGCCGTGCGGGTGACCCGCTGCGCGGCGTAGATGCGCTCGCGGTCGTCCTCGGTCAGGCCGCCCCAGACGCCGTACGGCTCGCGGACGGTCAGGGCGTGGGAGCGGCAGGCCTCCACGACGGGGCAGGCGCTGCAGACGGCCACGGCGGAGGCGTCGCGGTTGCGGCGGGCCGGCCCGCGCTCGCCCTCGGGGTGGAAGAAGAGGTTCGTGTCGTAGTCGCGGCACGCGCCCTGGAGCTGCCACTCCCACACGTCGGCCACCGGGCCGGGCAGTCGCGAGATCTCAGCCATGGGTCCTCCATCGGTGCTGCGGGTGCGGCCCGTGCGGACCCACCGTGTTTGGTACCTGGCCGCCCGGGGGTAGTAGTGACCCCGGAGAGCGGTACCTGTCGCTGGAGACACTACAACCGCGCCAGAGGTTGTTCAAGGACCTGGACGATCTTTCTCCCGCAGGTCCCGAGCGGATGCGCCGAGGAGTGGCAGGCCCGCTCGGGCCGTCCCACACTGGCGGCATGAGCCCGCCCGAGCCCGGTGCAGCAGGCGGCGGTCCGCCGGCCCTCACCGTGGCCGCCGCGGCCCGCCGGCTGGGCGTGGCGCCCGCCACGCTGCGCACCTGGGCCCGCCGCTACGGCTTGGGGCCCTCCGCGCACGAGGCCGGCTCCCACCGCCGCTACACCTCCGGCGACCTCGCCCGCCTGGTCGTCATGCGGCGCCTGACGCTGGAGGGGGTCCCGCCGGTGGACGCCGCCCGCACCGCCGTCGAGTCCACCCCCGACCCGGCGGAGGACGGCGCCGGGCGCGAGGGGGCGCCGGTGGTCCGCGTCATCACCAGCCCGGCCGCCGAGGAGCTGGTCAGCGCCGCGCGCTCGACCACGGCGCTGCTCGACGCCCGCACCGCGCTGACCCGCCGCCCCTCGCCCGCCGGGCGCGACGCGCTGCAGCAGGCCGCCCTCGACTCCGACGCCGGGGCCTGCACCCGCCTCGTGGCCGCCGCCTGCGCCGAGCACGGGCCGGTCGCCGCCTGGGAGGACCTCGTCTGCCCGGCCCTGCGCGTCCTCGGCCGGCGCTGGGAGGCCACCGGGGTCGGCGTCGACACCGAGCTCCTGCTGTCGGCCGCGGTGCTGGCCGCGCTGCGCGGGCTTCCTGCGCCCGAGCGCACCACCTCCGCCGTGGTGCTGCTGGCCGCCGCCGAGGGGGAGGCCTCGAGCCTGCCGCTGCACGTCCTGGCCGCCGAGGTCGCCGCCGCCGGCGCGGTGCCCCGCGTGCTGGCGCCCGGGCTGCCGCGCGAGGCCCTGGCCGCCGCCGTGCGGCGCACGGGCCCGGTGGCGCTGCTGCTGCACGCCTCCCGCCCCGTCGCAGACGGCGGCCAGCTCGCCGCCCTGCCGCGGCTGCGGGCGCCGGCGCGCCTGGTCCTGTCCGGTCCCGGCTGGGACGGCGTCCGCCTGCCCGAGGGGCGCACGGCCTCGCGCGCGGAGACCCTCGCCGGAGCCCGCGACCTGCTCGGCCTCGCCGCCGCCCCCTGACCGCAGCGGGTGGGTCAGCGCACCTGCGCCCCGAGCCGCGTGCGGGCCCTCGTCCGGGCCCACCACCGCTGGAAGTCGGCGGCCGGCAGCCCGGCGGAGTGGAAGAAGCCCTGGCTCTCGTCGCAGCCCAGGGCGGCCAGGCGGCCCAGCGTGGCGGCGTCCTCCACGCCCTCGGCGACGACCCGCAGGTCCAGGGAGTGGGCCAGGACGATCGTGCTGGCCACGATCGCGGCCGCGCGGGGGTCGGTGAGCAGGTCGGCGGTGAAGGAGCGGTCGAGCTTGAGCTCGGCGACCGGCAGCCGGCGCAGCTGGGTCAGCGAGGAGTACCCGGTGCCGAAGTCGTCGATGCTCACCGCCACCCCGAGGTCGCTGAGCGCGGCGACGACGGCGAGGCTGCGCTCGGGCTCGCGCAGCAGCACGCTCTCGGTCACCTCCAGCACCACCGCCGAGGGCGGCACGGCGTGCTCGTGCAGCAGGTCGGCGACGCGCTGGGGCAGGCCGGCGTCCAGCAGGCTGCTCGCGGAGAGGTTGACCGACAGGCGCAGCGCCGCGCCGCCGCGGCGCCAGGCGGCCAGCTGCGCCAGCGCCTGCTCGAGCACCTCGGCGGTCAGCAGCCCCATCAGGGCGTGCGCCTCGGCGACGTCCAGGAAGTCCCCGGGGGCCAGCAGCCCCAGCTGGGGGTGCTGCCAGCGCACCAGCGCCTCGGCACCGGCGACCTCGCCGGTGCCGACGTCCACCTGGGGCTGGTAGTGCAGGACGATCTGGCGGCGGTCCAGCGCCTCGCGCAGGTCCTCCGCGAGGCCGAGGAGGCCGCTCGTGTCGCCGTGCCGGGAGGCCTCGTAGAGCACCGCGCCCGAGCCCGACCGCTTGGCGTCGTACATCGCCGCGTCGGCCTGGCGCAGCAGTGCCGCCGCGTCGGCCGGCTCCCCGTCCGGCTCCCCGTCTTCGGCCGGGGACGCCGTGACGCCGACGCTGACGCTGGTGTGCACCCGCATCCCGCCCAGCACGAACGCCTCCTCCAGCGCTGCCAGCACCTGGGTGCCCAGGTCGCGGGTGGCGGCGGCGAGCCGGCGCTCGTGCCCGGGGCCGGGCGGCACCGCGAGCAGGACGGCGAACTCGTCGCCGCCCAGGCGCCCCAGCAGGTCGTGGTGGCCCAGGAGGGGGCGCAGGCGCTGGGCGACCAGGCGCAGCAGGTCGTCGCCGGCGCTGTGGCCCAGGGCGTCGTTCACCTCCTTGAAGCGGTCCAGGTCCAGCACCGCCAGCACCAGCGGGGCGCCCTCGGAGCGGAGCTCCTCCAGCCGCCGCAGCACCGCCCGGCGGTTCGCGGTGCCGGTGAGGTCGTCGGTGAGGGCCTCCGCGCGGCTCGCCGCGAGGTGGCTCAGGTCGTGGGCGTCCAGGACCATCCGCAGGCTGGACGCCGCTGCGGCCCCGAGCGCGCAGCCCACGGCCAGGGCGCCCACCCCGCTCAGGGCGGCGACCGCGGCGGTCGCCAGCGCCGCGGAGATCACGACGAACGCGCCGATCGTGGAGGCGGCGGGGTCGGCAGGGGCCATCGGCGCCGCGCCCACCCGCATCAGCGCGGCCGCGCACAGGGCCGCGGCGGCTGCCGCCCACGGGGTGCCGACGCCGAGGACGGCGCCCCCGGTGGCCAGCGCCACCGCGGAGCCGGCCGTGGTGGCGGCCAGGCCGCCCGCGACGACCCAGGTGCGCCGGTCGCCGCGCAGCTCGCTGAGCTGAGCCGCGGTGACCGCCGTGCCGAGCAGGATCCCGGCCACCGCGAGCTGCGCGACCAGGGGCAGCACGTGCCACCACGGAGCCCGCGCGAGCGCTCCGCCGTGGAGCTCGACGGCCGTCTGCAGCAGCGCGACCAGCACCAGGACGGCGCCGGTGCCGTTGAGGGTGTCGTCCGGGTCGGCCCGGCTGCTGCTGTGGCGGTTCCAGTTCACCAGCGCCCCGTAGAGGACGGCGGCGGCGACGACCGGCACGCACCCGGCCGCGAGCGCCGCGACGGGGGCGGGCGCGACGGCGTCCAGCGCCCAGGCCGCAGCCGCCGTGGCGGTGGCGGCCCGGGCCGCCACCGCCGCGCGGTGCCACACCTGCTGCTCGGCCGCGGCCTGCCGCGCGCGCCAGCCGAGCGCCAGGCAGGTGGCGACGAGGAGGCAGGCGGTCAGGAGCTGCTGCCCGGGCCCGGGCAGCAGCGCGGGGTGCAGCGCGGCGGCGAGCACGCCCAGCGCGGAGGCCGCGACGGCCGGCAGGGCCCAGCGGGGCGCTGCGGGCAGGAGGCGCGGGGTCGGCGGCGTCACCCAGGAGGGGTCGGCCCCCGGGGCCCCCGGCTGACCTCCTCCCGCCCCGGACCACCCGTCCGGGTGCGCCAGGCCCGGTCGGTGAGCGGCCTCCGTCTTCCGTGCCGCTCCGTCCTCAGGTGCCCCCCGGGGCGTGCCGATGAGGGCGGGGAAGAGCCGGCCGTCCGTGCCGGTGGTGCCCACGTGTGCGGAGGTCCGACGGTGTCCACGGTGATGGTGTGCGACGACTCCCCGGTCGTGCGGGAGAACCTGCGGCGAGCGGTGGCCGGCGTCGCCGGTGTCGACCGCGTGGTCGGGGCGAGCTCCGGTGAGGAGGTGCTGGCGCGCTGGGCGGCCGAGCGGCCCGCGCTGGTGCTGATGGACGTGCGGATGCCCGGCATCGGGGGGGTGGAGGCGGCGCGCCGCCTGTTCACCCGCCACCCCGGCGCAGCGGTGCTGATGCTCACGGTGGCCGAGGACGTCGAGGGCGTGGCCCGTGCGATCAGCGCCGGTGCTCGCGGCTACGTCGTCAAGGACGCCACGCGCTCCGAGCTCGTCGCGGCCGTGACCGGCGCGATCGCCGGCCCGGGCGGAGGGCGCCGCGGCGGCCCCCGGCGCATCGAGGCCGGTGCGGCCCCGGCGCTGACCGAGCGCGAGCTGCAGGTGCTGACCGGCATGGGCCGCGGGCGCAGCAACGCCGAGATCGGCAAGGAGCTCTTCCTGTCCGAGGACACCGTCAAGACCCACGCCCGCCGGCTGTTCCGCAAGCTCGACGCGGCCGACCGGGCGCAGGCCGTGGCCCGGGGGTTCCGCCTGGGCGTCGTGCACTGACGCCCGCGCCCGCCGGGTTCGCCGTCCGGGCCGCCGGCGCCGCGCGTCTAGCATGGAGCGGTGACCGGCACGCCTGACGCGCTCTCCGACAAGTTCGGCACCCTCGGCCTCACCTTCGACGACGTGCTGCTCCTGCCCGGGGAGAGCGACGTCGTCCCCAGCGCCGCGAACCCGCGCTCGCGGGTGTCCAAGCGCGTGGAGGTGGCGGTCCCGCTGCTGTCCAGCGCCATGGACACCGTGACCGAGTCGCGCATGGCCATCGCGATGGCCCGCCAGGGCGGCCTGGGCGTGCTGCACCGCAACCTCTCCCCGGAGGACCAGGCGGCCCAGGTCGACCTGGTCAAGCGCTCGGAGTCGGGCATGGTCACCGACCCGGTGACCTGCGGCCCCGAGGCCACGCTGGAGCAGGTCGACGCCCTGTGCGGGCACTACCGCATCTCCGGCGTCCCGGTCGTCGACCCCGACGGCCACCTGCTGGGCATCGTCACCAACCGCGACCTGCGCTTCGAGACCGACCGCACGCGCACCGCCGGCGCCGTGATGACACCGATGCCGCTGGTCACCGCGCCCGTGGGCACCAGCGGCGAGGACGCCATGGCGCTGCTGGCCCGGCACAAGGTCGAGAAGCTGCCGCTGGTCGACGACGCCGGCCGCCTGCGCGGGCTGATCACCGTCAAGGACTTCGTCAAGCGCGAGCAGTACCCCCTCGCCACCAAGGACGACGCCGGCCGCCTGCGCGTGGCCGCCGCCATGGGCATCTTCGAGGGGGCCTGGAAGCGGGCGATGCTGCTCGTCGAGGCCGGCGTCGACGTCCTGGTCGTCGACATGGCCCACGGCCACTCCAAGGCGGTGCTGGAGATGGTGCGGGCGCTGAAGGCCGAGCCGGCCGCGGCGCACGTGGACGTCGTCGGCGGCAACGTGGCCACCCGCGCCGCGGCGCAGGCGCTGGTCGACGCGGGCGTGGACGGCGTCAAGGTCGGCGTGGGCCCCGGCTCGATCTGCACCACCCGCGTCGTGGCCGGCGTGGGCGTGCCGCAGGTCACCGCGATCGCCGAGGCCGCGCAGGCGTGCGCGCCGGCCGGCGTCCCGGTGATCGGCGACGGCGGGCTGCAGTACTCCGGCGACATCGCCAAGGCCATCGTCGCCGGCGCCGACACCGTGATGCTCGGCTCGCTGCTCGCCGGCTGCGAGGAGAGCCCGGGCGACCTGGTGTTCGTCAACGGCAAGCAGTTCAAGTCCTACCGCGGCATGGGCTCCCTCGGCGCCCAGCAGACCCGCACGGGTGCCCGCTCGTTCTCCAAGGACCGCTACTTCCAGAACGACGTGGCGACCACCGAGCTGTTCGTCCCCGAGGGCGTGGAGGGCCAGGTGCCCTACCGCGGCCCGCTCGCCGCGGTGGCCCACCAGCTCGTCGGCGGCCTGCGCCAGTCGATGTTCTACACCGGCGCCTCCACCGTGCCCGAGCTGAAGGAGAAGGGCCGCTTCGTGCGGATCACCTCCGCCGGGCTGAAGGAGTCCCACCCGCACGACGTGCAGATGGTGCTCGAGGCCCCGAACTACACCGGCCACTGAGGTGGCCGACGACCCGTTGACCCCCCGACAGGAGCTGGTGTGACCGAGATCGAGATCGGCGCGGGCAAGCGCGGCCGACGCGCGTACTCCTTCGACGACATCGCGGTCGTGCCGAGCCGGCGCACCCGCGACCCCGAGGTGGTCTCGGTCTCCTGGACCATCGACGCCTACACCTTCGAGCTGCCGGTGCTCTCCGCGCCGATGGACTCCGTCGTCTCCCCGGCCACCGCGATCGCGCTGGGCCGCCTGGGCGGGCTGGGCGTGCTCGACCTCGAGGGCCTGTGGACCCGCTACGCCGACCCCGAGCCGCTGCTGGCCGAGATCGCGTCGCTCGAGCCGGCCCGCTCCACCGCGCGCATGCAGGAGCTCTACGCGGCGCCGATCGACCCCGACCTCATCACCGAGCGCCTCGCGCAGGTCCGCGAGGCCGGGGTGGTCGTGGCCGGCGCGCTGACCCCCCAGCGCACCCAGCAGCTGTGGAAGACCGTGGTGGACGCCGGGGTCGACCTCTTCGTCATCCGCGGCACCACGGTCTCGGCCGAGCACGTCGCCGTCGAGGGCGCGGAGCCGCTGAACCTCAAGCAGTTCATCTACGAGCTCGACGTGCCCGTCGTGGTCGGCGGGGCGGCGTCCTACTCCGCGGCCCTGCACCTCATGCGCACCGGCGCGGCCGGCGTCCTCGTCGGCTTCGGGGGAGGGGCGGCGCACACCACCCGCGCGACCCTGGGCATCCACGCCCCGATGGCCAGCGCCGTCGCCGACGTCGCGGCCGCCCGGCGCGACTACCTCGACGAGTCCGGCGGGCGCTACGTGCACGTCATCGCCGACGGCGGCATGGGCCGCAGCGGCGACGTCGTCAAGGCCGTGGCCTGCGGCGCGGACGCCGTCATGCTGGGCGCGGCGCTCGCCCGCGCCACCGAGGCGCCCGGCCGCGGCTGGCACTGGGGCCCGGAGGCCTCCCACCCCGAGCTGCCCCGCGGGGAGCGCGTGCAGGTCGGCACGGTCGGCTCGCTGGCCGAGATCCTCGTCGGCCCCGGCCGCACCGCCGACGGCACCACGAACATCGTCGGCGCGCTGCGCCGGGCGATGGCCACCACCGGCTACTCCGACCTCAAGGAGTTCCAGCGGGTGGGCGTCGTCGTCTCCCCCTACCAGCCGACCTGAGCCGCCCGCCGCCCCTGCGGAGGACCCCGCGGGCCCTCAGCCCGCGGGGGTGGCCAGCAGGGGGCGGGAGTCCGGTGCCGCCCGGCGGGCGGCGTCCGCGGCCTCGTCGTCGGGCAGCTCCTGGGAGGCGCGCTCGGAGTCCACGCGCTCGGTGTAGGAGCGCACCTCCTCCTCGACCTGCTCGGCGTCCCAGCCCAGGACGTCGGCCACGAGGGCCGCTGCGGCGCGGGCCGCGTCGGTGCCCCGGTGGGAGTACTCGATCGACATCCGGGTGCGCCGGGCCAGCAGGTCGTCCAGGTGCAGGGCGCCCTCGTGCGTGGCGGCGTAGCGGATCTCGGCCCGCAGGTAGTCCTCGGCGCCCTCCAGCGGCTCCAGCAGCGAGGGGTCGGCCTCGCCCAGGGCCAGGACGTCCAGCGCCATCGAGCCGTAGCGGTCGAGCAGGTGGCGGACCCGCCACTGGGGCACGCCGTGCCGCTGCGCCAGCTGGGGCAGGGAGTTCACCAGGGCGTGGTAGCCGTCGGCGCCGACCAGGGGGACGCGCGCGGTCACCGAGTCCGGGACGCCGGCGGGCAGGTCCTCGCGGGCGGCGTCGACGGCGTCCTTCGCCATGACGCGGTAGGTCGTGTACTTGCCGCCCGCGATGGAGATCAGCCCCGGCTGGGGGCGGGCGACGGCGTGCTCGCGCGAGAGCGAGCTGGTGCCCTCGGACTCCCCGGACAGCAGCGGGCGCAGCCCGGCGTAGACCCCGCGGACGTCGTCGCGGGTCAGCGGCGTCGTGAGCACGCGGTTGGCGTGCTCGAGGATGTAGTCGATGTCGGCGCGGGTGGCCGCCGGGTGGGCGCGGTCCAGCGACCAGTCGGTGTCGGTGGTGCCGATGATCCAGCGGGTGCCCCACGGGATGAAGAACAGGACCGACGTCTCGGTGCGCAGGATCAGCCCGGTCTCGCTGGCGAAGCGGTCGCGCGGGACGACGATGTGGACGCCCTTGGAGGCGCGCACGTGGAAGCGGCCGCGGCCGCCGGCGAGGTGCTGGACGTCGTCGGTCCACACCCCGGTGCAGTTGATGACCACGCGGGCGCGCACCTCGCGGGTGGCGCCGGTCTCGACGTCGCGCACGGTGGCGCCGACGATGCGGTCGCCCTCGCGCAGCAGGCCCACGACCTCGGTGGAGGAGCGCACGACGGCGCCGTAGTGGGCCGCGGTGCGCACCACGGTCATGGTGTGGCGGGCGTCGTCGGCCTGGGCGTCGTAGTAGCGCAGGGCGCCCTTGAGGGCGTGGGGCTTCAGGCCCGGCGCCAGGCGCAGCGCGCCCGAGCGCGTCAGGTGCTTGTGCAGGGGGACGGCGCGGGTGCGGGTCAGCCCGGCCATCGCGTCGTAGAGCGCCATCCCGGCGCCGATGTAGGGCCGCTCCCAGAAGCGGTGGTTGAGCGGGTACAGGAACGAGACCGGCTTGACCAGGTGCGGGGCGATCGTGGTGAGCATCAGCTCGCGCTCGCGCAGGGCCTCGTGCACCAGGGAGAAGTTCAGCTGCTCCAGGTAGCGCAGGCCGCCGTGGAAGAGCTTGCTGGAGCGCGAGGACGTGCCCGAGGCCCAGTCGCGCTGCTCGACCAGGCCCGTGCGCAGGCCGCGGGTGGCGGCGTCCAGGGCGGCGCCGGCGCCGGTCACCCCGCCGCCGACGACCAGGACGTCGAACGGCCCGGCGCCCAGCTCGTCCCAGGCGCGGGCCCGCTGCTCGGGGCCCAGGGCGTCGTCGTGGTGGCTCACGGTTCCTCCGCTCCACGCGCCGCCCGTGCGGGCCGGCCCGTGATCGACTCCCCTTGCCGGGGTGGTCGGTCAAGAGTAGGACTGCGCCCGCGACCCCGACACGGAGGAGCACCCGGTGGCCGAGCACATCGCCGCGATCGACCAGGGCACCACGAGCACCCGCTGCATGATCTTCGACCACTCCGGCGCCGTGGTGGCCGTGGGCCAGAAGGAGCACCGGCAGATCTTCCCGCGCGCCGGGTGGGTCGAGCACGACGCCGCCGAGATCTGGGACAACACCCGCGAGGTCACCGGGCAGGCCCTCGCGCGGGCGAACATCGCCGCCGCGGACCTGGCCGCCGTCGGGATCACCAACCAGCGCGAGACCGCCGTGGTGTGGGACCGGAAGACCGGGAAGCCGATCCACAACGCCATCGTCTGGCAGGACACCCGCACCACGAGGATCATCGACGAGCTCGGCGACCTGGGCGGCGGGGCCGACCGCTACAAGGAGAAGGTCGGGCTGCCCCTGGCGACCTACTTCGCCGGCCCCAAGGTGCGCTGGATCCTCGACCACGTCGACGGCGCCCGCGAGCGCGCCGAGCGCGGCGAGCTGCTCATGGGCACGATCGACTCCTGGCTGCTGTGGAACATGACCGGCGGCCCGGACGGCGGCCAGAACCTGACCGACGTGTCCAACGCCTCGCGCACGATGCTCATGGACTACCGGACCCTGCGCTGGGACGAGGACATCGCCGCGGAGATGGGCGTCCCGGTCGCGATGCTGCCCCAGATCCGCTCCAACTCCGAGGAGTACGGGCGGGGCCGGCGCGCGGGCTTCCTGGCCGGCGTCCCGATCGCCGGGTCCCTCGGCGACCAGCAGGCGGCCACCTTCGGGCAGGTCTGCTTCGAGCGCGGCATGGCCAAGAACACCTACGGCACGGGCAACTTCCTGCTGCTCAACACCGGTGAGGACGCCGTGGCCTCCGAGAACGGCCTGCTCACCACGGTCTGCTACCAGATCGGGGACCGGAAGCCGGTGTACGCCCTGGAGGGCTCGATCGCCGTCACCGGGTCGCTCGTGCAGTGGGTGCGCGACAACCTGCAGATGATCGGCTCCGCGGCGGAGATCGAGGAGATCGCCCGCAGCGTCGACGACAACGGCGGGGCGTACTTCGTGCCGGCGTTCTCGGGCCTGTTCGCGCCGCACTGGCGCTCGGACGCGCGCGGCGCGCTCGTCGGGCTGACCCGCTACGTCAACCGGGGCCACCTGGCCCGCGCGGTGCTGGAGGCCACGGCGTTCCAGACCCGCGAGGTGGTCGACGCGATGAACGCCGACTCCGGCGTCGCCCTCACCGAGCTGCGGGTGGACGGCGGCATGGTCGCCAACGAGCTGCTCATGCAGTTCCAGGCCGACCTGCTCGGGGTGCCGGTGGTGCGGCCCAAGATCGCCGAGACCACCGCGCTCGGCGCCGCCTACGCGGCCGGGCTCGCGGTCGGGTTCTGGGCCGACCAGGCGGAGCTGACGCGCCAGTGGGCCGAGGACAAGCGGTGGGAGGCGTCGATGGCGGCCGCCGAGCGCGAGCGGACCTACCGCAAGTGGGGCAAGGCCGTGCAGCGCACGCTGGACTGGGTGGACGAGGACGACGACTGACCGCAGGGTGGGAGCCATGACCCCGCCCCTGAACGTCCTCGTCACCGGCTCCAGCGACGGCATCGGCCGGCGCACCGCCGCCGACCTCCTCGCCGCCGGGCACCGGGTGGTCCTGCACGCCCGCAGCGACGCGCGCGCCGAGGAGGCCCTCGCGGCGGTGCCCGGCGCCGACGGCGTCGTCGTCGGCGACCTGGCCTCGCTGGCCTCGACCCGGCAGCTGGCGGAGGCGGTGACCGCCCGCGCCCCGTTCGACGTCGTCGTCCACAACGCCGGGGTGGGCGGCAGCGGCGAGCGCGCGGTCACCGAGGACGGCCTGTCGCGGATCTTCCAGGTCAACGTGGCCGCCCCCTACCTGCTGACGGCCCTGGTGCCCCGCCCGTCCCGCCTCGTGTACCTGACCTCGGGGCTGCAGTCCCAGGGTCGACCGGACCTGGACGACCTGCAGCACGAGCGCGCCCCGTGGAACGGCATGCAGGCCTACAGCGACTCCAAGCTCCTGGACGTCGTGCTCGCCTTCGCCGTGGCCCGCCGGTGGCCCGGCGTGCTCTCCAACGCCGTCGACCCGGGGTGGATCAAGACCAGGATGGGCGGCCCCTCGGCCACCGACGAGCTGCCCGAGGGCGCGGCCACGCAGGTGTGGCTCGCCACGAGCGACGACCCCGCGGCCACCGTGACCGGGCGGTACTTCAAGCGCCAGCAGCAGCTGGAGGCCCACCCGGCGGCGTCCGACCACGACGTGCAGGAGGCCCTGCTCGCCGCCCTCGCGCAGCTCACCGGCGTGGTGCTGCCCGCCTGAGGAGGGCGCTCGCCGTCCAGCGCTCGCCGTCCCCCGGTCGCAGGAGGCGTCGCGGCGCCGGGAGGATGGGGCGTGCTCGACCGCCTGCACCTCCCCGTCCCCGTCGCGGCGTCCTCCGCCACCGTGCTCGTCCGCCGCGCCGAGCGCGACGACCTGCGGGCGATCACGCGGCTCCTCGCCGACGATCCGGTGAGCGCCGGTCGCGGAGACGTCGCCGGTGCGGACGACGAGCCCGCGTACGCGGCGGCGCTGGACCGGGTCCTGGACGACCCGGGCAACGACCTGCTCGTGGCCGTCGACGGCAGCGGCGCGGTCGTGGCCACGCTGCAGCTCACCCTGATCCCCGGCATGGCCCGCCGGGGGAGCACGCGCCTGCTCGTCGAGGCGGTGCGCGTCGCGAGCGCGGAGCGCTCCGCCGGCATCGGCAGCGCGGTGATGAGGTGGGTCGTGGAGCAGGCGGCCGTCGAGCTGGGCGCACCGCTCGTGCAGCTCACCTCCGACGCCGCCCGCACCGACGCGCACCGCTTCTACCGGCGGCTCGGGTTCGTGGACTCCCACGTGGGGTTCAAGCGCCACGTCCCGCTGCCGGGAGGAGCCCGGTAGGTGGTCTCGTGGGTGAGCAGCCGCCTGCTCCGCACCTCCTCGGGCACCACGTCCGTGACCCCCGGGCGCCGTCTCAGGCGGCGGACAGGCGTGCCGGCGTGGCGCGGGCGCCGTGCTCCCGCAGGGAGCCCAGGGCCTCGCAGGAGGTGCCGAGGTGTCGAAGGCGCCGGTGACCGGATCGAGGTCGTACCCGCCCTCTGGTCGCCTACGAGAGCCAGCGCGCTCACTCCGACTGGCACGACGCGAACGGCTCCTGACCGGACCGCGGCTCCTGGTAGACGACCCCCCCCACGGATGACCACCTCGCAGCGACGGCCTCGCTGCGGGCCTGATCGGCACCTGGCGCCCAGGTCCGCCTCCGCCCGCAGGGGAGTGGGCGGCGAGAGCGGTGCGCCCTGGGCGCGGGTGCTCCTGGTGGCACCTGCTCGTGGCCGACGACCGAGGTCACTCGGCCCGGCCGACGGCCTCCGCTGCGGAGATGAACGCCCGCCACTGGGCGTGGAGCTCCGCCCGTCGCGCCTGCCCGGGAGCCGTCAGCTCGTAGACCTTGCGCGCGGGACCCGATCCGCCCTCCTCCCACCGCGCCGTGACCGCTCCCTCGTCCTCCAGGCGGACCAGGAGCGGGTAGAGCTGGGCGCCCTTGACCGGCTGGAGCCCGGCCGAGACGAGGGCCTGGGAGATGCCGTAACCGTGCCGCGGCGCCGCCGCGAGCACGTCGAGCACGAGCATCGGCAGCGACACGCGCTGCCACCCGGCGAGGCTCACGCCTGCTGGGCCCAGGGCCGTCGGCCCCAGGCGACGACCGGTCGGGAGAGCCCCACGACCAGGAGGACGGCGCCGAGGGGGACGGTCAGCGCACCCCAGCCGTCGTTGACGAGGACCAGCACGCCGATCACGAGGGGCGCGCCGGTCCCGGCGACGGTGGCCGTCCACCAGCGCCGCGCCCGGGCGGTCCGGTCGGCACCGGCCACGTCGCGGGCCAGCACCAGCGGGTGGCCGAACTCCACGTGAGCCGGCACCCCGGACGACGCCACCTGCTGCTGGACCTCCGCGACGTGGGCCCGGGCCGTGGCCCGGGGCACCAGCCGGGACGCGAGCCCGCCGCGGAAGCGACGCAGCCACTCGTCGTCGCCCCAGTCCTGCCGCAGGGTCTGCTGCGGCAGCCGGCCGGCGACCACGAGCACCACGACGCCGGGGGCGAGCAGTCCCGCCCCCAGCGCCAGCACCGGCACGTCGCTGGCCACGACGCGGTCGGGACCGGTGCTGGCAGCCGCCGCGATGCCTGCCGCAGCGACGGCCGAGACGCCCAGGAGCACTCCCGCCATCCAGGCCGGGCGACCAGCGGAGAACAGGGAGCGCCCGACGACCCAGCCGACGAACACCGCGGCCACGCTCCCCGCGACCAGGGCCGCCGCCACCTCGACGTCGACGGACCAGCCGTGGCGGAAGGTCATGGACACCACCGCGACGGCGGCGAGCCCGGTCAGCGTCCCGCCGACCTCGAGCAGCGCCGCGCGCAGCCCCCCGCCCTCGGACGCCCGCACCGCCTCCTCCGTGGTCGCCAGCTCGGTCGCGTCCTCCTCGGCCAGGTCGGCGGCGCTCCCGAAGACCTCGGCAGCCGGCAGCCCGGCCGCGCGCACCGCGTCGAGCAGCTCGGCCTCGCGCCGCTCGAGCACGGCCGCGGGGACGTGCTTCCCGGCGATCGCGGTGCGGTAGCGCGCCACCCACTTCTGGTCCTGCTCCGGCCACGTCCGCTGGTCCACGGTCATCTCCGCCACCTACCTAGGTCATTTCTGTAGGTAGATACAACCATGGCAGCCCGGTGGCCACAAGGACCCACGAGGGCCAGCCGTCGTCGGGCGTCGGCCTCCCGCACGCCGCGTCGGGGCGCCCGCCCCCACGGCGTACCGTGGAGGCGTGCTGCGGACCGCGCTGCGCCCGGCCTCGCTGGGCCTGCTGGCGCTGGCGCTCGCCCTCGCGGCCGCCTTCGCGGCCCTGGGGAACTGGCAGCTGGAGCGCTCCCGCACCCACGCCGAGCCGGCGCGCACGGAGCAGGTCGTGCCCCTGGTGCAGGTGCTGGCGCCGTCCTCGACCTTCACCGGTCGCGCGAACGGCCAGCGCGTGGCCACGAGCGGCACCTACCGCCCGCAGGACCAGCTCCTCGTGGCCGACCGCCCGCTGGGCGGCGAGCCCGGGTCGTGGCTGGTCACGGCGCTCGCGGTCCAGGTCGACGGCGGCACGGCGCTGCTGCCCGTCCTGCGCGGCTGGCTGCCCGAGGGCGCCGCGCCGCCGGAACCGCCGACGGGGGTGGTGGAGCTGACCGGGCGCCTGCAGCCGGGGGAGCCGCCGCGCGGCTACGCGCCCGGGCAGGAGCTGCGGGCGCTGAGCTCCGCAGACCTGGTCAACGCCTGGGACGGCCCGCTGTACACCGGCTACCTGGCGCTGGAGGAGGCCGCCTCGCCGCTGTCGGTGGTGCCCACGTCGGGGCCGGCGGGCGACCTGGACCTGCGCAACGTCTCCTACGCCCTGCAGTGGTGGCTGTTCGCGGCCTTCGCGGTGCTGGTGTGGGCGCACCTGGTCCGCCAGCGGCACCGCGAGGAGATCGAGGACAGCGCCGAGGACGCCGCCTGGGAGGATGAGCGCATGAGCGCCGACACGACCGACCCGCTGCCGCAGGAGGCGCGCCCGTGAGCGCTGTCGACGGCCGCCCCGCCCGCACCCCCGGCACCGCCGCGCGCCGCCGCGAGGCCGGCTCGGCGCTGACCCGCTACCGGGTGATGGCCTTCGCCACCGGCGTCATGCTGCTGGTCCTGGTGCTGGAGATGATCCTCAAGTACGGGTTCGACACCGAGATCGGCAGCGCCATCGCGATCATCCACGGCTGGGTCTACGCGGTGTACCTGGTCACGGTCTTCGACCTGTGGTCGCGGCTGCGGTGGCCGTTCGGGCGCTTCGTCGTCCTGGTGCTGTCCGGGGTCGTCCCGCTCCTGTCGTTCTGGGCCGAGCGGCGCGTGGTCGCCGAGGTCCGCGCCGGCCGCTACGGACCCCACGTGCCCGCCACCCCCGGAGAGGACCCGAGCCGATGAGCACCCCGCCCGACGGCGTCCAGCCCCCGGACGCCGAGGCCGTCGCCGAGGCCCAGCACCGCCCGGTGCTCGTCGTCGACTACGGCGCGCAGTACGCCCAGCTCATCGCCCGCCGCGTGCGCGAGGCCGACGCCTACTCCGAGATCGTGCCGGGCTCGATGCCCGTCGCCCAGCTCCTGGCGAAGGACCCGGCCGCGATCATCCTGTCCGGCGGCCCGTCGTCGGTGTACGCCGAGGGCGCCCCGCAGGTCGACCCGGCCCTGTTCGAGGCCGGGGTGCCCGTGCTGGGCATCTGCTACGGCTTCCAGGCGATGGCCTCCGCCCTGGGCGGGGAGGTCGCCCGCACCGGCCTCAGCGAGTACGGCGGCACGCAGCTTGAGGTGTCCGCGCCGCAGAGCACCCTGCTGCACGGCCAGCCCGAGCAGCAGAGCGTGTGGATGAGCCACGGGGACGCCGTCCAGAGCGCCCCCGAGGGCTTCACCGTCGTCGCCTCCAGCTCCGGCGCGCGCGTCGCGGCCTTTGAGGACGACGAGCGGAAGCTCTACGGCGTCCAGTGGCACCCGGAGGTCGGGCACTCCACCTTCGGCCAGCGGGTGCTGGAGAACTTCCTGCGCCGCGGCGCCGGCGTGCCGGGGGACTGGACCACCGGCAACGTCATCGCCGAGCAGGTCGAGCGGATCCGCGCCCAGGTCGGCGGCGGGCGCGTCATCTGCGGCCTCTCCGGCGGCGTCGACTCCGCCGTGGCCGCGGCTCTGGTGCAGCGCGCCGTCGGCGACCAGCTGACCTGCGTCTTCGTCGACCACGGCCTCCTGCGCGCCGGGGAGGCCGAGCAGGTCGAGCAGGACTACGTGGCCGCGACCGGCGTGAAGCTGGTGGTCGTGGACGCCGTCGAGCAGTTCATGACCGCGCTGGCCGGGATCACCGACCCCGAGACCAAGCGCAAGACCATCGGGCGCGAGTTCATCCGCGCCTTCGAGGGCGCCGCCCGCGAGCTGGTGGGGGACGGCGAGGGCAGCGAGTCGTCCGTCGAGTTCCTCGTCCAGGGCACCCTCTACCCGGACGTCGTGGAGTCCGGCGGCGGCGAGGGCGCGGCCACGATCAAGAGCCACCACAACGTCGGCGGGCTGCCCGACGACCTGCAGTTCTCCCTCGTGGAGCCGCTGCGCACCCTGTTCAAGGACGAGGTGCGCGCGGTCGGCGCCGAGCTGGGCCTGCCCGAGGCGATGGTGTGGCGCCAGCCCTTCCCCGGCCCGGGCCTGGGCATCCGGATCATCGGCGAGGTCACGCACGAGCGGCTGGAGACCCTGCGCGCGGCCGACCTGATCGCGCGCGAGGAGCTCACCGCGGCCGGCCTGGACCGCTCCATCTGGCAGTGCCCCGTCGTGCTGCTGGCCGACGTCCGCTCGGTCGGGGTCCAGGGCGACGGGCGCACCTACGGCCACCCGGTCGTGCTGCGGCCGGTGAGCAGCGAGGACGCCATGACCGCGGACTGGTCGCGCCTGCCCTACGACCTGCTGGCGCGGATCTCCACCCGGATCACCAACGAGGTGCCCGAGGTGAACCGCGTGGTGCTCGACGTCACCAGCAAGCCGCCGGGCACCATCGAGTGGGAGTAGGGGCTCCGGCCAGCGGCGGGCGCCGGTCGCTGGCCCTGCTCGGCTGACCGGGGGAGCCGCGCCCTGCGCGCCTCCAGCCGCCGCCCCGGGCGGCCGATGCCGCCCCGTGACCCCGCACCCGCCCCGCGCGCACCGCCGCCGAGCCCTCGCCGCGTGCGCGGGAGCCGGCGTGCTGCTGTGGGCGTCGCCCGCGCTGCTGCTGGGCGGGACCGCGCGCGCCGTCGCGACCACCGCGGCGCTGGTGCTGCTGATGGCCCTGGCCGCGGTCCTGGCGGCCGTCCGCGCCGTCGCCGGGCCGGGCCGGCGCCAGCGGTGGGGATGGGCCCTGCTGGCGGCCTCCTCGGCGACCTGGGCCGCGGGGGAGTCGCTGTGGGTCGCCCAGGCGGTCACCACGACGTCCATTCCGGTCCCCTCCTCCTCCGAGCCGCTCTTCCTCGTCTCCGGGCCGCTGCTCCTGCTCGGGATCGCCGTCCTGACCCTGCGCCAGACCGTCGTCGCCGGGCGGGCCCTCGTGGTCCTGGACGGCGCGATCGTGGCCGGCTCGGTCCTCGCGGCGACCTGGCAGGCGCTGGTCCACGGGCCCGGGTCCACCGGCGCCACCATCGCGACGGCCGGCGTCACCGCCACCTACCTGGCCACGGACGCCGCCGTGATGGCCGTCGGGCTGCTCGTGCTGGCCCGCACCGGCCGCCGCCGCGCGGGGGGCGCGTGGCAGCGGGGCACGCTGCCGCTGCTGGCCGGCGCCGCCCTGGCCGCCGGCGGTGCGGACGCCGCGTACAGCCTGGTCGACGTCGCGGCCGGGTACCCGCTGGGCCACCCGGTGGAGCTCGGCTACGCCCTGAGGGCGGTCCTGCTTGCCGCCGCGGCCGCCGCGGCCGCGCGTGGCCGCGAGGAGCCGGTGGCGGCGCTCCCCGGCCGGGTGGCGCTGCTCGCGCCCTACGCCGCGGTGCTGCTGGGCATCGGCAGCGTGCTGTGGCAGGGCGTCGTGAGCGACGTGGGCAACGGCACGCTCGCCATCGTCGCGGTCGTCATGCTCCTGGTCATCACCCGTCAGGTGCTCACGGTCCTGGAGCACACCGCTCTGAACCGCGACCTGGAGCGGCGGGTCGCCCACCGCACCCGGCAGCTGGCCGCGCAGGAGCAGTGGTTCCGGCGGGTGCTGCACCAGGCCAGCGACGCGGTGACCGCCACCGACGCCGACGGGGTCGTCACCTGGCAGTCCGACCACGCCCGCTTCGGCGCCGGCGACCTCACCGGCCGGTCCCTGCTGGCCGCCCTGCCCGCGGGCGCGGCCAGCGCCACCGCGCGGGCGCTGCGCGCCGCGGCGGCCTCGCCGGGGTCGGTCCACCCGGTGAGCTGGACGGTGCCGGGCGCGGACGGCGCGCCCGTCCACCTGGAGGGGATGGTCACCTCCCTGCTGCACGACCCCGCCGTGGGCGCGGTCATCCTCACCACGCGCGACGTGACGGAGCGGGTCCTGCTGCAGGAGCAGCTGGCCCACCAGGCCTTCCACGACGAGCTGACCGGTCTGGCCAACCGCGGCCTGTTCGCCGACCGCCTCGAGCACGCACTGGCCTCCCGGGGCCGTCAGCGGCGGCCGGTCGCGGTCCTGTTCCTCGACCTCGACGGCTTCAAGACCGTCAACGACACCCTCGGCCACGGTGCGGGCGACGCCGTCCTTCGCGAGGTCGGCCGCCGGCTGGTGGACGCCGTCCGCCCCGGTGACACGGTCGCGCGCCTGGGAGGCGACGAGTTCGCCGTCCTGCTGGACGACCTCGCCGACGCCGAGGAGGCCGAGGCGGTCGCAGGGCGCGTGCTGACCGCCCTGGAGGCGCCGGTGCCGGTCGCAGCCGCGCAGGTGCCGCTGAGGGCCTCGCTCGGGGTGGCGGTCGCCGAGCCCGGCGCCGGCGGCGCGACACCGACCGGTGAGGAGGTGCTGGGCGACGCCGACCTCGCGATGTACTGCGCCAAGGCGCGGGGCGAGGGCGGCGCCGAGCGGTACCGCCCGAGCATGCGCGAGGAGCTGCTGGCCCGGGTGCGCACCGAGGAGGGCCTGCGCCGCGCCCTGGCCGAGGGCGAGCTGCGGGTCCACTACCAGCCGACGGTGGACCTGCGCTCGGGCCGGACGACGGGCGTGGAGGCGCTCGTGCGCTGGCAGCGGCCCACCGGGGAGCTCGTGCCGCCGCTGGAGTTCATCCCCGTGGCCGAGGAGACCGGGCTCGTGGTGCCGCTGGGCGCGTGGGTGCTGCGCGAGGCGTGCGCCCAGGGCGTGCGGTGGCTCGACCGGCCCGGCGGTCCGCTGACCGTGGCGGTCAACGTCTCGGCCCGCCAGCTCGACGGCGACCTGGTGCAGGTGGTGGCCGACGTGCTGACCTCGACCGGGCTGCCCGCGCACCTGCTGGTGCTGGAGCTGACCGAGAGCGTCCTGGTCGGCGACGACGCGAGCACCACCGCCGTCCTGCACGGCCTGCGCGGCCTCGGCGTGCGCCTGGCGATCGACGACTTCGGCACCGGGTTCTCGGCGCTGTCCTACCTCTCGCGGCTGCCGATCGACGTGATCAAGGTCGACCGCACGTTCGTCGCGCAGCTGGGCTCGGCCGACGGCCGCTCGGACCTCGCGCGCACCATCATCGAGATGGCGCGGGCGCTGGGGATGAGCACCACCGCCGAGGGCATCGAGACGCCCGAGCAGCTCGCGGTGCTCCGCGGCCTCGGCTGCGACCTCGGCCAGGGGTACCTGATCTCCCGTCCCGTCCCGGCCGAGGAGGTCGACGCCATGGCGCAGCTGGTCACGGCGGTCGCCCCGGCGCTCAGCCCGGCGGCCGGCCCAGTTCCAGCGCCCTCTCGGCGAGGTCCCGCAGCGGGCCGGTGAGGGAGCCGTCGGGCACCACGGCCCGCTCGTCGTCCACCTGGATCGTCCACACGAAGGCGTCCCGGGCCCGCGCGGAGTCCGGTGCCGCGGGCAGCAGCGGCCGGGCCGCCTCGGCGAGGGAGAGCCAGTCGTCGGCGTCCTCACGGCCGTCGGTGACCAGCTCGGCGCGGCGGACCAGGCCGGCGAAGCCGCCGCTGCGGCTGACCTCGATCCGCACCAGCGCCTCCTCAGCCCTCGGGCACGACCCCCACGCCGTCCCAGGCGGCGCGGACCGCCTCGACCTCCGGCGACGCCGCGCCCCAGCGGCGCACCGCGGCGTCCGCGGTGACGGCGGCGAAGCGCGCGAAGTCCGGCGCCCCTGACCCGGAGGCCGGCGCCAGCCTAGGGTCGAGCAGGGCGTCGTACCAGACCCGCCCGGCCCGCTCCCACGCCCGGCCGCCCAGCGCCGTGGCGGTCAGGTGGAACGCCCGGTTGGGGATGCCGGAGTTGAGGTGCACCCCGCCGTCGTCCTCCTCGGTGATGACGTAGCCGTCCATGTGCCCCGGCTGCGGGTCGCGGCCGAGCACCGGGTCGTCGTAGGCGGTGCCCGGCGCGGCCATCGAGCGCAGCGCGACGCCGCGCACGCCCGGGCGGAACAGCCCGCGCCCGATCAGCCAGGTCGCCTCCTCGGCGCTCTGCCCCGCGGCGTGCTGCTCGACCAGGGCGCCGAGGACGTCCGCCACGGACTCGTTCAGCGCCCCGGACTGCCCCCGGTAGGGCAGGTCGGCGGTGTGCTGGACGACGCCGTGACCCAGCTCGTGGCCGATCACGCTGAGCGAGGCGGTGAAGCGGCCGAAGACCTGCCCGTCGCCGTCGCCGAAGACCATGCGCTCGCCGTCCCAGAACGCGTTGTCGTAGCGGCGGCCGTAGTGGACGGTCGCCGGCAGAGGGCGGCCGGCGCCGTCGAGGGAGTCGCGCGCGAAGGCCTCCAGCAGCAGCGCCCAGGTGGCGCCCAGGCCGTCGTGGGCCTCGTCCACCGCCGGGTCGCCGGTGGGCGGGTCGTCCTCGCCGCGGACGACGTCGCCGGGGAGCTCGGTGGTGCCGCGCGCGTCGCTGACCGTGCGCTGCGGTCCGGGCTCGACCGGGCCGACCGCGGCGCGGGCCCGCTCCGGTCGAGCAGCGCGCAGGCGGGCGTCGGTGGCCAGGGTCCGCCGGGCCGGGCCGGCGAGCAGGCCCTCGGGCCCGTCGGCGGACGCGGCGATCCGGTCCAGCAGGTACGGCGGGACGATGGAGCAGCGGGTCAGCGCGCGCGGAGCCATGGCCGACACCGTGCCACCGGCCACCGACCGTCGCCGAGCGAGCGCGTCACGTGAGCACCCGGCAGCGTCAGCGCCCGGCCGCGCCGGCTCCCGCCAGCGCGCCGGCGGGAGTGGGCCGGCCGAACCGGTAGCCCTGCACGAGGTCGCAGCCGAGGGCGGTCAGGGCCGCCTCCTGCTCCGCCGTCTCCACGCCCTCGGCCACGCTGAGCAGGCCCATGGCCCGGGCGAGCTCGATGCAGCTCGCGACGATGGCCCGGTCGGTCGGGTTCGAGGCCATCCCGGCCACGAAGGACAGGTCGATCTTGAGCTCGTCGACGGGGAAGCGCTTGAGGTGGGTGAAGCTCGAGTAGCCCGTGCCGAAGTCGTCCACGGCGAGGTGGACGCCGAGCGCCTTGAGGTCCCGCAGCGTGACCAGTGCGGCGTCCGGGTCGCTCATCAGCGCCGTCTCGGTGATCTCCAGGACCAGCCGACCCGCACCCAGGCGGTGGCGGGCCAGCGCCGCGGAGACGCGGGAGAGCAGACGGGGGTCGGCGAGCTCGCGGCCGGAGAGGTTCACGGCCACCTGCACGGGCTCGCGCCCGGGCACCCGCTCGCGGCCGCCCGCCGCGTCCCAGCGCGCCAGCTGCCCGAGGGCCTCGTCCAGCACCCAGGCGCCCAGCTCGCGGACCAGCCCGGACTCCTCCGCGGCCGCGATGAACTCCGAGGGTGGCAGCAGCCCGCGCTCGGGGTGGGCCCAGCGCACGAGCGCCTCCACGCTGTGGACCCGGCCGGTGCGCAGGCTCGTGCGGGGCTGGTAGTGCAGGCGCAGCTGCCCCTCGGCGATGGCACGGCGCAGCTGCTCCAGGAGCTGGAGGCGGTGCGTCGCCGGGTCCACCTGCCCCGGCTCGTGCAGCAGCCACTGCGAGCGCCCGCGGGCCTTGGCCCGGTACATGGCGGCGTCGGCGCGGCGCAGGAGGAGCGCGACGGCGCGGTCGGGCCCCCGGGCCTCCGGGTCCCCGGCGCCCGGCTCCTCGTCGGCGTCCTGCAGGGCGATCCCGATGCTGGCGCTGACGACCACCTCGACGCCGTCCAGCACCACGGGCGGGTCCAGCGCCCGGAGCAGCCGCTGGGCCAGCTCCCCGGCGCCCTCGGCTCCGGTGCGCTCGACCACGGCGAACTCGTCGCCGGCCAGGCGGGCGAGGACCGCGGTGTCGCGGACGGCGCCCCTCAGGCGCTCGGCGACCACGCGCAGCAGCTCGTCGCCGGCGGCGTGGCCCAGGCTGTCGTTGACGGCCTTGAAGCCGTCCAGGTCGAGGTAGAGGACCGCGGGCGCGGACGGCGTCGAGGCCTCGCGGGAGGCCGGGCGCGCGGCGGTGCGCAGGTACTCCAGCAGCCCGCTGCGGTTGAGCAGCCCGGTGAGCGCGTCGTGGTGGACCAGGTGCTGCAGGCCCGCCTCGGCACGGGCGCGGCGGGCCTCGGAGGCCTCGGCGCGCCGGCGGGCGGCGAGCAGGTCCTCCTCGTAGCGCCGCCGGGCTCCGGCGCTGAACAGCGCGACGGCCACCTCGGCGGCCCGCCCTGCCCCGAGGTCCGCCGGCCGGCGCACGGCGGTCAGCAGCGCGGGGAGGCGGGTGCCGTCGGCGGCGATCACCTGCAGGGACACCTCCTCCACCCGGCCGGCCAGCGAGAGCTGCGGGACGCTGTGCGTGGTGAACAGGACCCGGTCGCCGACGGGCAGCAGGGCGGTCAGCGGCGCACCCACGACGTCGGCGCGCCGGCGCCCGGTCCAGGCGAGGAACGTCTCGTTGACGCGCGTGACGGTGCCGGCGTCGTCGGTGAGCAGGTGGGCGCAGGCGGCGTGCTCCCAGGCCGGCTCGGCGGCGTCGCCGCTCATGACCGCGCGGGCGGCGTCACCGCTGCTCGGCCAGGAAGGCTCGGATCGCCGCAGCGGTCTCCTCCGGGGCGCTGACGTGGGGGCAGTGCCCCGTGGCCTCCAGGCGCACCAGCGTGCTGCCGGCGATCGCGGCGTGCAGGTGGTCGCCCACCTCCAGGGGGGCCAGGGCGTCCTGGGCGCACTGCAGCAGCAGCGTCGGCACGTCGATGCGGCCGAGCAGCGGGCGGCAGTCGGACAGGAAGGTGACCCGGGCGAACTCGCGGGCGGTGTCCGGGTCGGTGCTGCAGAAGCTGCGCTCGAGCTCCTCGCCCAGCGCCGGCTCGTCGGGGGCGCCCATCACCACGGGGGCCATGGCCGCCGCCCAGGCGAAGTAGTTGCTGTCCAGCGAGGCCAGCAGCTCCTCGACGTCGGAGCGGGAGAACCCGCCCACGTAGCCGGTGGCGGGGTCGTCGACGTAGCAGGGGGAGGGGGCGATGAGGACGAGGCGCGCGAAGCGGCTGGAGTCCTGGACGGCGGCGGTCACGGCCATCATGGCCGCGACCGAGTGGGCCACCACCGTCACGTCCTCGAGGTCCAGCTCGGCGCAGATCGCCAGCAGGTCCTCGGCGTACCCGTCGAGGGTGGCGTGGCGCTGCGGGTCGTAGGCGGCCGGGTCCGAGCGGCCGGCGCCCGCGTGGTCGTAGAGGACGACCCGGTGGTCGGCGGTGAAGCGCGGCAGGAGCCGGCTCCACATGTCCTGGTCGCAGCCGAACCCGTGCGCCATGAGCACCACCGGACCGTCCGGGTCGCCGGTGACGGTCACGTGGTGGCGCCCCACGGCGCTCCGGCGCGCCGTCGTCGTGCTCGTGGTGCTCATGGCCCCTGCTCCCGCCGTCGGTGGTCCCGCACCTGCATCGGCACCGGTGGCCGCCGTCTTGACGGGCGCGTCCTCCGATCGGCGGACGCGCGGGGCGGCCGGCTCAGATCGGGTCGAGCAGGCGGCGCAGGAAGCGCTGCGTGCGCTCCTCGCGCGGCGCGCCCAGCACCTGGGCGGGAGCCCCCCGCTCGACGACCACGCCGCCGTCCATGAAGACGACCTCGTCGGCCACCTGCTGGGCGAACCGCATCTCGTGGGTCACCACGACCATCGTCCAGCCGTCGCCGGCGAGGTCCTTCATCACCTGCAGCACCTCCCCGACCAGCTCGGGGTCCAGCGCCGAGGTCGGCTCGTCGAAGAGCACGATCCGCGGGCGGATGGCCAGGGCCCGGGCGATGCCCACGCGCTGCTGCTGCCCGCCGGAGAGCTGGAAGGGGAACTGCTCGGCCTTGCTGGCCAGGCCCACCCGGTCCAGCAGCTCCAGGGCGTCGGCCCGGACCTCCTCGCGCGGGCGGCGCTGCACCACGACCGGGCCCTCCATGACGTTCTGCAGCACGCTCATGTGCGGGAAGAGGTGGTGGCTCTGGAACACCATGCCGCTCTGGGCGCGCAGGGCCGTGGCGGTGCGCTTGTCGACCCGGCCGGAGAAGTCCACCGCGACGTCGCCGATCCGCACCGTGCCCGCCTCGGGCACCTCGAGGGTGTTGAGGCAGCGCAGCGCCGTCGTCTTGCCGGAGCCCGACGGGCCGCACAGCACCGTGACCGAGCCGGTGGGCACGTCGAGGTCGATGCCGCGCAGCACGTGCAGGTCGCCGAAGGACTTCGTCAGCCCGCGGACGCTCAGCAGGGGGGTGTGCTCGCTCATGCCGCTCCTCATGCTGCGACGTACCTGCCGAGCCGGGCCTCGGCGCGCGTCTGGGCGAAGGACAGGACCAGGCAGACCACCCAGTAGTAGACCGCCGCGACGGTGTAGAGGGTGAAGAACTGGAACGTCGGCGCCGCGATCTGCTGGGCCTCGCGGAACAGCTCGGTGTACAGGACCGTCGAGGCCAGGGAGGTGTCCTTCACCAGCGAGATGAGCGTGTTGGACAGCGGGGGGACGGCGACCCGGGCGGCCTGGGGGAGGACCACCCGGCGCAGCGCCGTGGTGCGGCTCATGCCGATCGTGGCCGCCGCCTCCCACTGGCCGCGGGGGACGGCGAGGATCGCGGCCCGGACCACCTCCGAGGCGTACGCGGCGACGTTGACCGAGAACGCGATGACGGCAGCGGGCCACGGGTCGAGCGTGACGCCGAAGGACGGCAGGCCGTAGAAGACGATGAACAGCTGCACCAGCAGCGGGGTCCCGCGGACCACGGACACGTAGGCCCGGGCGACCGCGGAGACCACCCGCACCCCCGACAGGCGCATGAGCGCCACGACGACGGCCAGGGCGAGCCCGAGGACGAAGGTCACCGCCGTCAGCGGGATGGTGCCCTCGACCAGCCCCCGCAGCAGCGGGCCCAGGGACTCCCGGACCAGCGCCCAGTCGACGCCCTGCTCCACCGCCGCCCCCTCGGTCTCAGTCCCGGACGATCACTGGGTGACGTCCGCGCCGAACCACTCGGAGGAGATCTCGGCCAGCGTGCCGTCGGCGCGCAGGTCGGCCAGGGCCTGGTCGACGTCGTCCACGAGGGCGGAGTCGCGGGTGAAGGCGAACGCCTGCTGGGTCTGGTCGTCGGTCTCCGCGGCGATCTTCACGCTCGTGTCGCCGGTGGTCTCCAGGTAGTTGAGCACCGCGAGGTCGTCGTTGATGGTGAGGTCGACCCGGCCCTGCTGGAGCAGCGCGATGGCCTGGGTGAACCCCTCCACGGCCTCGACGGTCGCGCCGGCGCCGGTGGCGATCTCGGCCCAGTTGCTCGTCGCCGACTGCGCGGTGGTCTTCCCGGCGACGTCGGCCAGCGTGGTGACCGAGGTGTCGTCGGCCCGGGTCACGATCGCGCCCGTCGAGACGGTGTAGGGGGAGGAGAAGTCGTAGGTCTCCTGCCGCTCGGGGGTGATGGAGACCTGGTTCGCGACGACGTCGTAGCGCCCCGCCTCCAGGCCCGCGAAGATCGCGTCCCACGTCACCTCGGAGAACTCGACCTCGAGCCCGAGCTGGTCGGCGACGGCGGTGATCACGTCGACGTCGTAGCCGGTGAGGTCGCCGGTCGCGGGGTCGTGGAAGGAGAAGGGCGAGTAGGTGCCTTCGGTGCCCACCCGCAGGACGCCGTCCTCCTGCACCGAGTCGCTGACCCCGCCGCTGGAGCTGGCGCCGGAGGAGCCCTCCGAGCCACCGCCGCAGGCGCTCAGCGCGAGGACGGAGGCGGTCAGGACGAGCGTGGTGCGGGCGGACAGGCGCATCGGGTGTTCTCCTGGGGCGACGTCGAGGGCGGCCTGCGGGCCGCCCGGAGGGTGAACGCGCCGGGCGGCGCGGTTAGTCCGGGACGGCGGGCGTCAGCTCGGGTCGGCCGGCTGGGCGGCGGCGGGCCGGGCGGCAGCGGCCTGGGCGGCGGCCGGCTGCTCCGGCTCCGGCTCGGGCTCCGGCTGCGGGTCCTCGGCGGGCAGGACCCGCGCGGGGTCCGGCGCCTCGTCGTGGGGGTCCTGGGCGGAGCCGGCCAGCAGGGGCAGCAGCCAGTGCGCGCCCGGGTTGGCGTCCACGAGCACCGCGCGGGTCAGCAGGCTCAGCGGCACGGCGAACAGCGCGCCCAGGCTGCCGAGGGTGAAGCCCCAGAACACCAGGGACAGGAAGGTCAGGCTCACCGACAGGCCCACGGCGTCGCCGACGAACTTGGGCTGCACCAGCGACTGGACGATGAAGTTGATCACCGCGTACCCGATGATCACGATGAGCGCGGTGCGGGGGCCGCCGTCCAGCAGGGCCAGCAGGGCCGGGGGGATCACGCCGATGACGAAGCCGATGTTGGCGATGTAGTTGGTGATCAGCGACAGCAGGCCCCACAGCAGGGCGAGCGGCACCGACAGCCAGTACAGCAGCGCCACGTCGAGCACGGCGACGACGAGCCCGAAGACGGTCGAGACCACGAGGAACTTGCGCGTGCCGCTGGCGAAGGCGTCGAGCGCGGCGACCAGGTGCGGGCGGGAGGTGGCTGCGGTGGCCATCAGGCGGGGGAAGGCCGCGGCGTCGAAGGCCAGGAAGAACAGCAGCAGCAGCACGAACAGGAAGTTGGACAGCGCTGAGGTGAGCCCTCCGAGCAGGCTCTGGGCCAGGCCCGCGACGGAGCCCACCGACACGCCGGACAGCGCCTGCTGCACCTGCTCCTGGCCGACGCCGAAGCGCTCGCCGAGGTCGGTGGCCCGGGTCAGCAGGTCGTTGAACTGGTCGCCGTAGGTCGGCAGCAGCGTGGCCAGGCGCCCGATCGACAGGGCGAGGGCGGCGGCGAGCCCGAACAGCAGGAGGTAGATCGCGATGAGCAGCGCGACCACGCTGAGGATGCTGGGCACCCCCTTGCGCTGCAGCCAGCCCTGCACCGGGTGCAGCGTGATGACGATGACGAGCGCGAAGAAGGTGGGGCCCAGCGTGCCGGAGAAGGCGCGCAGGCCCGCGATCACCACGACCGCGGCGGCGAGCCCGAGCAGCAGGCCCAGCGTCGGGGAGCGCCGACCGCCGTCGGGGGCCGGGGCCGCGCCGCCGGTCGTGCCCGGCGTCGTACCCGGCGTCGTGTCCGGGGTCGCGGTGGTGGCCCGAACGGGCTCCTGTGCAGGGGTGAGCGGGGGTGCCGTGGACGCCACGGGGGCCCTCCTCCGGTGCAGCGGGATGGCGGGGCCCGGGTCAGGACCAGCGCCGCCAGCCTAGGCGCTCAGGCCAGGTCCAGCGCTCCGACGGCGGCCCGCACGACCTGCGCGACCGGTGCGTCGACGTCCACGACGACGCCGTCCTCGTCGGGCTCCAGCGGCTGCAGCGCCGCCAGCTGGGAGTCGAGCAGGCTCGCCGGCATGTAGTGGCCCGAGCGGAGCCCCATCCGCTCGGCCAGCACGGCGGGGGAGGCGGTGAGGTGGACGAAGCGGACCCTCGCTCCCGCCCCGCGCAGCACGTCGCGGTAGGAGCGCTTGAGCGCCGAGCAGGTGATGACGACGTCCTCGCCCGCGGCGGCGCGGGCGTCCAGCCAGTCCCTCAGGTCGGCCAGCCACGGCCACCGGTCCTCGTCGACCAGCGGCACCCCGGCGGCCATCTTCGCCACGTTCTCGGGCGGGTGGAACTCGTCGGCCTCGGCGAAGGTCCAGCCCAGGTGCTGCGCCAGCTCCCGCGCCACGGTCGTCTTGCCGCTGCCGGAGACGCCCATGACGACCAGCGCCTCCCGCCGGCCCGCGCCCGGCCCGGCGGCGGCGCTCAGGAGGCCACCGCCTCGACCCGCCAGCGGGCGGCGTGGCGCTCGCCCGGGGCCAGCACCAGCAGGTCGGTGCCGGTGCGGAAGGCGTCGGGCGGGCAGGTCATCGGCTCCACGGCCAGGCCGGCGCGGTGGGCCACCGGCTCCGCGGCCGGGTCGGGGCGGTCGGCGGTGTGCACCTGCACCCACCCGAGGTCGGCGTCCCACCAGATCCGCACCCCGGAGCCGTCGGCGGCCCGCACGGTCGCCGAGCGCGACCACGCCGCGCCGTCGTCCCCGCCCAGGCCGGTGAAGGCGTGGTCGATGCTCAGCCCCCGGAGCGGCCTCCCGCCACGGAGGTCCAGACCCAGGGCGCCGGCGTCCACGACCTCGCGGGGCAGCAGCCGCTGCGGGTCGACGTCGAGCACGCGGGCGGCGTCCAGCTCGAGGGTCCAGTCGTCGACGCGGCCGGGGCCGGCGACGAGGTAGGGGTGCACCGCGGTGCCGTAGGGCGCGGGCGTGGCGCCGGTGTTGTGCGCCTGGAGCGTCCAGGTGAGGCCGTCGTCGCCCAGGGAGCACTCCGCGCGCAGGTCGAGCTGGTGCGGGTAGCCGGTCTGCGCCCAGATGCGCGTGCCCAGCGCCACCGAGGACGCCGTGCGCTCCAGCAGCGACCACGGCAGCCACACGGCGAGCCCGTGCATGGCGCAGGCGCGCTCGGGCTCGGTCAGCGGCAGCTGCTGCTCCGCCCCGTCGAAGGAGTACCGGCCGTCGCCCACCCGGTTGGGCCAGGGGGCCAGCACGGCGCCCCGGTAGTAGGGGCGGACCTCGTCCTCGGCGAACCCCCGGACGAGGTCGCGGCCGTCGTGGGTGAGGGTGCGCAGCGTCGCGCCGACCTCCGTGACCACGGCCCGGTAGGGGCCGGCCACGATCTCGTGCTGCTCTCCCGACGGCGAGGCGCTCATGCGGGCGACCCTAGCGGGGCGGCCGCGGTGACCGGGTGCTCGCGGCTGCCGGCCCGCACCACCTCGACCAGGTGCTCGCCCGGCCCCACCCACGCGCCGTCCCAGACCACGCACCGCTCCAGGCGCCCGTGCACCTGCGCGCCCGCCCCGACGACGCTGGCGCCCCCCGAGGCGAGCAGGTTGGCCCGCAGGTAGTCGGCGGGGGTGCCGCAGTCCACCGCCACCGGTGAGCGCCCCGGCCCGGGCCCGGCCACCAGGAGGTCCAGGTGGCCGGCGGCGTCCTGCTCCCGCCACAGCACCTCGTACAGGCCGGCCGGCTCCGCGGGCAGCCGGGCCACCAGCGCCCCCGGCAGCAGGCACGTGCCGACGTAGCGGACGCCGGTCCCGGCGGCGGTGCGGAAGTCGGCGCGGGCGCCGGGCGGCGCGGGCTCGCACAGCAGGCGGCACCGGACGCCGTCCCAGCCGGCCACCAGCGCGGCCACCCGCGCGGCGCCCGACCCCGGGCCCGAGCCGGCCGGCATCCAGGCGTCGGCGTTGGTGACGAGGGCGTCGCGACCGTCGAGCCAGCCGCGCAGGGCGCCCAGCGCCCCCGCGGTGCCCAGGGCCAGCGGAGCCTCGACCGAGGTGTGCGCGCGCCCGCGGACGGCGTCCATCACCTGGTCGGCGTGGTGGTGGGCGTTGACCGCCAGGTGCGCCGGGCCGGTGCCGGCGGCCGGGGCCAGGCGGGCCAGCGCGCCGTCCAGCAGCGGCACCCCGCCCACCGGGACGAGCGCCTTGGGGCGCAGCTGCGTCAGCGGGCGCAGCCGGGTGCCCAGGCCGGCGGCCAGCACCACCCCCGCCACCACCCCCGACACCGCTGCCACGGCGGCCATCAGGCCGGCGCCACGACCCGGCCGTCGTGCCCGCCGGCGCGCACGGCGCGGGCCAGCAGCGCGAGGATCTCCTGCGTGGGCGCGTCGGCGTCGTCCCCGACCTCCTGCGGCCGCAGCCAGGCGGCGTCCTGCGCCTCCCCGCCCGGCACCACGCGCGGCCGCTCGGCCACCGCGATCCGGAAGATCACGTCGACCCGGCGGACCTGGGGGTTGACCTGCGTGGCGACCGGGACGCCGACCTCCACCCGCAGGCCCGTCTCTTCGCGCACCTCGCGCTGGACGGCGGCGGTCGGGTCCTCCCCGCGGTCCAGCAGCCCTCCGGGCAGGGACCACCCGGTGCGGTGGGGCTGGCGCAGGAACAGCACCGAGCCCTCGTGCTCCAGGACGCAGACCGCCCCGACCGTGAAGCCGGGCGTCCCGGCGCGCACCAGGCCCCGGCGCACCGGCGCGGGGAGCCGGCGGAAGAGGCGCAGCGCCGCCGTGTACAGGCTCCGGCGCAGCGAGCCGGCGGGGGAGGTGGCCACCCGTGGAGCCTAGGCGCGCGCGCTCGCGGGGCCATCCGTCGCCCGCTGTTCACCTCCGAGTCTGTTGTGATCCGTCCCGCTGTGGGAGGGTCCGGGCGTGCTCAGTGCTGCTCGCCCGCCTCGGGCCCGCCGAACGACCCTCGCCCTGCTGGCCGCGACCGCCCTCGTGGCAGGCCCACTGGCCCTGCCCGCGAGCGCGGCCCCGGTCGACGTGCAGATCCTCGGCTTCAACGACTTCCACGGCCGGCTCGAGGCCGCCAGCCCGGTGCCCGGCGCCGCGGCGCTGGCCGGCCGGGTGGCCGAGCTGCGGGCCGCCAACCCCAACACGGTGGTGGTCTCCGCCGGCGACAACATCGGGGCCTCGACCTTCGTCTCCGCCGTGCAGGACGACCTGCCGACGATCGACGCCCTCGACGCCATGGGGGTGGCCGTCTCCGCGGTCGGCAACCACGAGTTCGACCGCGGCTACGCCGACCTGGTCGAGACCGTCGGCGTCGACGGCTCCGGCGCGGCGTCCTTCCCGTACCTGGGCGCCAACGTCGAGGGCGAGTCCCCCGCCCTGCCCGAGTCCGAGGTCGTCGAGGTCGGTGGCGTCCGGATCGGCTTCATCGGCGTGGTGACCCAGGAGACGCCGTCCCTGGTCGCCGCCGGCGGCATCGCGGGGATCACCTTCACCGACCCCCTGGCGGCGGCGAACCGCGTGGCGGCCGAGATCGACGACGAGGTGGACGCCACCGTCCTCCTCGTGCACGAGGGATCGCCGTCGGCGGACTGCGCCGACGTGACCGACCCCGCCACCCCCTTCGGCGCGATCGTCACCGGCCTCGGCGACGAGGTGGACGCCGTCCTGTCCGGTCACACGCACGTGCGCTACTCGTGCGCCGTCGAGGACGGCGACCGCACGGTCCCGGTGCTGCAGACCGGCTCCTACGGGGAGTCCCTCGACCAGCTGGTCCTCACCGTCGACGCCGAGGCCGGCACCGTCGTGCCGCGCTCCTACGGCACGGTCGACGTCGCCAGCGCCGCCCCGGACCCCGCGGTGGCCGCGATCGTCGCCGACGCGGTGGCGCAGGCCGACGTCGTCGGCGCCGTCCAGGTGGGGGAGACCACGGCCCCGATCGCGCGGGCGAAGACGCCCGAGGGCGGCGACGACCGGGGCACCGAGTCGGTGCTGGGCAACTTCGTGGCCGACGTGCAGCTCGCGGCCACGGCCCCGCAGGAGCTGGGCGGGGCGCAGATCGCCTTCATGAACCCCGGTGGCCTGCGCGCCGACCTCGACGCGGGTCCGGTCACCTACAGCGAGGCGGCCGAGGTCCAGCCGTTCGCCAACGGGCTGGTCACCATGACGCTGACCGGCGCCCAGGTGCTGGCGGTGCTGGAGGAGCAGTGGCAGCCCGAGGGGTCCTCGAGGCCCGTCCTCGCCCTGGGCGTCTCGGAGGGGTTCGCCTTCACCTACGACCCGGCGGCCCCGCGCGGCGCCCACGTGACCGGCGCGACGCTCGGCGGCGCACCCCTGGACCCCGCGGCCTCCTACCGCGTGACCGTCAACTCCTTCCTGGCCACGGGGGGCGACAACTTCACCACCCTGGCCGAGGGGACGGACCGCCAGGACAACGGCTTCAACGACCTCAACGTCCTGGTCGACCACCTGGAGGCGAGCTCGCCGGTCACCCCGGACGCCGCACCCCGCCGCTCGGTCGCCGCCGCGGCGCCGACCACCCCCAGCACCCCGACCACCCCCAGCACCCCGACCACCCCCGCCACCACGACCGGGGGGACGGGCACGCCCTCGGCGGTCGGCGTCCGCACCGGCACGAACCGCGGGCTCACCGTCCGCACCGGCGTGGACGTGGGCCTGGTCCGCGCCGCGGACGCCGAGGACGCCCGCCCCTCCTGGGGCGCCGGCGTGCTCGGGCTGGTCCTCGTGGCCTTCGCCGCCGCCGGTGCGGTGGGCAGCCGGCGCCTGGGCGGCCGGGGGCCGCGCTGACCGAGCGCCGGCGCCGCAGGGCGCTGCGGGGCGGCGCGGCCGCGCTGGGGCTGGCGCTCCTCGTCGCCGGAGGGGCCGCGCTCGCGGTGGACGGCTCCGGAGGCCCGGCCCCGGCCAGGGCCGCCACCGGGAGTCCCGGTGGCCCCTCCGCCGCACCGTCCGCGCAGCCCTCGGGGCCCGCACCGGGCGCGCCGGGTGCCGCGGCGTCCACCACCCCGCCGGCCTCCGCAGCTCGGCCGCCCGCCGCCGCCCCCACCCGGGTCGAGGTGCCCGCCGTGGGGCTGGACGCCGTCGTGGCGACCACGACCTCGCGCGCCGGCGTCCTCGACCCGCCCACGCTGGACAGCGCCTACTGGGTGGGGGAGTACGGGGCCCCGTCGAGAACGGCGGACAACACCGCCTACCTCGTGGGGCACTCGGCCTCCCGGGGCGCCGCGGTGTTCGACCCGCTCTTCGACCAGGCGGCCCAGGTCCCCCGCGTCTCCGCGGGCGACGAGGTGGTCGTGACCACGGCGGAGGGCCGGTTGAGGTACCGGGTGCAGGCCACGGCCCGGTACCCCAAGGGAGAGCTGGCCCGCACGGACGACGTGTGGGCGAAGGTCCCCGGACGGCTGGTCCTCATCACCTGCTTCCAGCGCGACGACGGCCGGCCGTCCACGGACAACCTCGTCGTGACCGCCCTCCTCGAGGGTCCGGCCGGCGCGGCGTCCCCGGGCGGGCGTGCCTGACCTTCGACGATCCGTCACCGGCAGTTCACCCGAACTGCCGCCGCAGGTCGCCTCCAGCGCGCAGGCTCTAGGGGTGTCCAGGTCGACCTGCACCCGTCCGGTCTCCAGCGCTCCCTCCACCTCCGCCCGTCCGGCCGTGATCGCCCACCGGGGCGCGAGCGGCCACCGGCCCGAGAACACCCTCGCGGCCTACGAGCTGGCCGCCCGGATGGGCGCCGACCGGATCGAGCCCGACGTCGTCCCCACCTGCGACGGCGTCCTGGTGCTGCGGCACGAGAGCGAGCTGTCCGGGAGCACCGACGTGGCCTCCCGGCCCGAGCTGGCCGACCGGCGCACCACCCGCGAGGTCGAGGGCCGGCCGGTGACCGGCTGGTTCACCGAGGACCTCACCTTCGCCGAGGTGCGCTCGCTGCGGGCCGTGGAGCCCCACCCCCTCGTGCGCCCGGCGACCACCGCCCACGACGGACGCCACCAGGTGCCGACCTTCGGGGAGCTGCTGGCGCTGGCCGAGCGCCTGCGCGCCGAGCTCGGCCGCCACCTCGTGGTGACCGCGGAGGTCAAGGAGCCGGCCCGCTACGCCGCCGCCGGCCTGGACGTCGCGGCGCTCGTGCTGCAGCAGCTGCGCGCGAGCGGCGTCGACGTGACCAGCCCCGGCACCCCCGAGGCCCCCGCGCCGGTGGCCCTGCAGTGCTTCGAGCCGGCCTTCCTGCGCCGCCTGCGCGCCGAGGGCGTCGAGCTGCCGCTGGTCCAGCTGGTCGACGACGACGAGCTGGGGCGCTGGCTGTGCACCCCGGCCGGGCTGCGCGAGGTCTCCACCTACGCGGAGGTCCTCGCCCCCAGCAAGGACATGGTCCTGCCGGTCACCGCGGACGGCGCCCTCGGCGCTGCCACCAGCCTGGTGGCCGACGCGCACGCGGCGAGCCTGGCCGTCCACGTCTACACGCTGCGGGACGAGAACGTGCACCTGCCCCCGGCCCTGCGCCTGGGCGAGGTCGCGGACGCCCCGGGGCGGGCCCTGGCCGAGCACCTGGCCTTCCTGGACGCCGGGGTGGACGGCGTCTTCACCGACCACCCGGGCACCGGCGTCCAGGCCCGCGCGCTGTGGCTCGCCGGGCGGGAGGGCGCCGCCCGGGTCGCGACCGGCGCCATGCCCGCCGTGCCCGCCGCCGCAGCTGCTCCCGTGCCGGTGCCGGCGTCCCCCGGTCGTCAGCGCACGCCCGCCGCCGTCCCCGCGCGGACGTAGGCTGGGGGTGCGATGAGCACCCTCTTCGACGACCTGCCGCTGCCGGTCTCCCGCCCCTCCGCCGCTGCCGACGACCCCTCGCCGGCGCGCCGCGCGGTCGACCCCGAGGCGCTGCTGGAGGGGCTGAACCCCTCCCAGCGCGAGGGCGTGCTGCACAGCGGCTCCCCGCTGCTGCTGATCGCCGGCGCGGGGTCGGGCAAGACCCGCGTGCTGACGCACCGGATCGCCCACCTGATGGCCGCCCGCGGCGCCCGGCCGGGGCAGGTCCTGGCGATCACCTTCACCAACAAGGCCGCCGGGGAGATGAAGGAGCGCGTCGCCGCGCTCGTCGGGCCGGCCGCCTCCGCGATGTGGGTGTCGACGTTCCACTCCGCGTGCGTGCGCATCCTGCGCCGCGAGGCCGCCTCGCTCGGGCTGCGGTCCAGCTTCTCCATCTACGACGCCGACGACTCCCGCCGGCTGATGGCCCTGGTCGTGCGCGAGCTCGACCTCGACCCCAAGCGCTACCCGCCGCGCTCGCTGAGCGCCCAGGTGTCCAACCTCAAGAACGAGCTGGTCGACCCGGACGCGTTCGCCTCCCGCGCTGCGGAGGGCACCCACGCCGAGCGGACCCTGGCCGAGGTGTACGCCCGCTACGCCGCGCGCCTGCGCCAGGCGAACGCCCTCGACTTCGACGACCTCATCATGACGACGGTCTCGCTGCTGCAGGCCTTCCCCGACGTCGCCGAGCACTACCGCCGCCGCTTCCGGCACATCCTGGTCGACGAGTACCAGGACACCAACCACGCCCAGTACGTGCTGATCCGCGAGCTCACCGGCGGGCCCGGCGCCACCGCGCCGACCGAGGGCGTGCCCGCCGCGGAGCTCACCGTCGTCGGCGACGCCGACCAGTCGATCTACGCCTTCCGCGGCGCCACGATCCGCAACATCGTCGAGTTCGAGACCGACTACCCCGACGCCCGCACGATCCTGCTGGAGCAGAACTACCGCTCCACCCAGACCATCCTGTCGGCGGCGAACGCCGTCATCGCCCGCAACCCCGACCGCCGCCCCAAGAACCTGTGGACGTCGGAGGGCGCGGGGGAGCAGATCGTCGGCTACGTGGCCGACGGCGAGCACGACGAGGCGGCCTTCGTGGCCGCCGAGATCGACCGCCTCCACGACGAGGAGGGCCTGCGCTACGGCGACGTGGCCGTCTTCTACCGCACCAACGCCCAGTCCCGGGCGCTGGAGGAGGTCTTCGTGCGCGTCGGCCTGCCCTACAAGGTGGTCGGTGGAACCCGCTTCTACGAGCGGCGCGAGGTGCGCGACGCCCTGGCCTACCTGCGCGCGCTGGCCAACCCCGACGACACCGTCAACCTGCGCCGCATCCTCAACGTGCCCAAGCGGGGCATCGGCGACCGCGCCGAGGCGTGCGTGGCGGCCCTGGCCGAGCGCGAGCGGATCGGCTTCCCCGCGGCGCTGGAGCGCGCCGAGGAGGCCCCCGGCATCGCGACCCGGTCGCTGAGCTGCATCCGCTCCTTCACCACGCTGATGGACGACCTGCGCACCATCGTCGAGGGCGGCGCGGGCCCGGCCACCGTGCTGGAGGCGGTGCTGGACCGCTCCGGGCTGCTGGCCGAGCTGCGCGAGAGCCACGACCCGCAGGACGAGTCGCGGGTGGAGAACCTCTCCGAGCTGGCCGCGGTCGCCGGGGAGTACGAGCAGGCCAACCCCGAGGGCACCCTGGCCGACTTCCTCGAGACGGTGTCCCTGGTGGCCGACTCCGACCAGATCCCCGGCGCCGCCGTGGCCGCCGGGGAGGACGAGGAGGAGGGCGCCGACAGCGGCGTCGTCACCCTCATGACGCTGCACACCGCCAAGGGCCTGGAGTTCCCGGCGGTCTTCCTCACCGGTCTGGAGGACGGCACCTTCCCGCACCTGCGCTCCCTCGCCGACCCGACCGAGCTGTCGGAGGAGCGGCGCCTGGCCTACGTCGGGATCACCCGGGCCCGCCGCTTCCTGCGCATCTCCCGGGCCGCGGTGCGCAGCGCCTGGGGGCAGCCGCAGTACTTCCCGGCCAGCCGCTTCCTCGACGAGCTGCCGGCGGAGCTCGTCCGCTGGGAGCGCACCGAGCCGACCGGGTCCTCGCGCCCGGCCGGGCCGACGTCCTCGGGCGCCTACGGCGGCGGGTCCTACGCCGGGTCGAGCACCTCCCCGGCCGGCGCCCGCCTGGCCTCCACGCCGGGCGTGCGCACCGCCGGCACCCGCCCGGTGATCGCCCTGGTCCCCGGCGACCGCGTCACCCACGACGCGTTCGGCCTGGGCACGGTCGTGGAGGTGGAGGGCACCGGAGACCGGACGGTCGCCCACGTGGACTTCCGCAGCGAGGGCACCAAGCGCCTGCTGCTGCGCTACGCCCCGGTCCAGAAGCTCTAGGAGCCCGGGCGGTCGTCCCGGGGCAGGCGCTCAGGGTGCGACTCTGAAGCGCTGCGTCACCAACTCTTCACCGGCTGTTCCCGGCAGGTGTCCGGTCCGTCCCGGTGCGGCAGGGTTCGGTGGACCCGTGCGCCGCCGGCGATGGTCGCCGTCCGAGCTCGCTGGAGCCCCCGTGCCCCGTCTCCGATCCCTCGCGCCCCTCGCCGTCGCGGCGCTGACGACCGCCGCCGTCGTCGGTCCGCTGACCTCCTCCGCGCAGGTGGCCGAACCGGCCGCGGCCGCCCCCGAGGTCACCGCCGCGCCCTCGGCGGAGCCCGGCGAGGCGATCGTCGACGACCTGCTCGTCATCGGCCACCGCGGCGCGTCGGAGTACCGCCCCGAGCACACCCTCGCGGCGTACGAGCTCGCCGCGCGGATGGGCGCGGACTTCATCGAGCCCGACCTGGTGAGCACGAAGGACGGCGTCCTCGTCGACCGGCACGAGCCGGAGATCTCCGGCACCACCGACGTCGCCCAGCACCCGGAGTTCGCCGACCGCCGCGCGACGAAGACGATCGACGGTGTGGTCTACGACGGGTGGTTCACCGAGGACTTCACCCTCGCCGAGCTGAAGACGCTCAGGGCCGTCGAGCGCCTGCCCCTGCTGCGCCAGGAGAGCACGACGTTCGACGGGCTCTACCAGGTGCCCACGCTCGACGAGGTCCTGGCGCTGCGCGCCCGGCTGAGCAGGGAGCTGCACCGCGAGATCGGGGTCTACGTCGAGACCAAGCACCCCACCTACTTCGACGGCCTCGGGCTCTCCCTCGAGGAGCCGCTGGCGCAGGACCTGGTCCAGGCCCGCTTCGACCGCCGCCGCTTCTCCGTCGTGGTGCAGTCCTTCGAGACCACGAACCTGCGCCAGATCGCCGACGCCGGCGTCGACGTGCCGCTCGTCCAGCTGCTCTCCGGCGCCGGAGCCCCGGCCGACCTCGTGGCCGCCGGCGACCCGCGCACCTACGCCGACCTGGTCACCCCGGCGGGCCTGGACTGGATCGCCACCTACGCCGACGGCATCGGGCCCGACAAGAGCATGGTCATCCCGCTGCAGGCCGACGGGACGCTCGGGCGGCCGAGCCCCCTGGTGGACGCCGCCCATGCCGAGGGCCTCGTGGTGCACCCGTACACGTTCCGGCCGGAGAACCAGTTCCTCCCGGCCGACCACGACCTGGGCGCGGACCCCGCCGACTTCGGCCGCGCGCTGGCCGAGCTGCAGGCCTTCTGGGAGGCCGGCGTCGACGGCGTCTTCACCGACGCGCCCGACATCGGCGTGGAGTCCCGCCGCCTCTTCCTCGAGGCGGAGGACGCCTCGGCCTGACCCGCGAGGGTCGGGCTCAGGTCACAGCGGGACGCCGCTGCAGCCCGCCTCGCAGCCCCGCGCGGTCCACACCGAGGGCGGGACCGTCCACGGGCTCGCCACCAGCCTCAGCCCGCGGGGCCCGTAGGTCGCTGGAGGAGGTGGCGTGCCGCCCGGGACCGGGCTCGTCGACGGCGTCGGACCGCTCGACGGAGCCGGGGCAGGGGCCGGTCCGGTCGTGGGGGCCGGTCCGGTCGTGGGGGCCGGGGCGGGCGCGGGGGCAGGGGCCGGTCCGGGCGTGGGGGCCGGCGTCCCGCCCCCGCTCGGCGCCGGGGTGCCGCCGGAGCCGGCGTCCACGGCGGTCAGGGCGCCGCGCAGCACCGAGGAGCGGCGGTCGGGGGTGGAGACGGTGACGTCGTACGCACCGGCCACCAGGCGCGGGGCGAGGAACGTGAGACGGGTCGCCGACCACGTCACGACGCTCGCCGGCGTCCCCGTGCCGACCAGCACCCGGACGGTCGAGGAGAAGCCGCGCCCCTCGACCGTGACGAGCTCGCCGCCGGCGGTCCCGACGCGGGAGGGCGACACGCTCGTCACGTCGAAGGCGCCCACCTCGGGGTAGTCGACGTGCGAGCCGCCGTCGCCCGGCGCCGGGGTGGTCGACGGTGCGGGAGTGCTGGACGGCGCCGGGGTGGTCGACGGTGCGGGGGTGCTGGACGGCGACGGCGCGGGGGAGGTGCTGCCGCCGGGCGCCGGAGAGGTGCTCGGGCGCGGCGTGCTGCTGCTGGGCGCCGGGGTGCTGCCGCC
>Ga0210040_10000606_pt1 | contig 59391 bp, 48 predicted proteins | sample CryGeyCG12114_NA_FD_185462 | JGI IMG/M metagenome (GOLD analysis project Ga0210040, IMG submission 185462) | Groundwater microbial communities from aquifer - Crystal Geyser CG19_WC_8/21/14_NA (SPAdes) (version 2) | ecosystem: Environmental > Aquatic > Deep subsurface > Groundwater | place: USA...
AGAAATAGAAAGAGTAGAAATAGAAAGAGTAGAAATAGAAAGAGTAGAAATAGAAAGAGTAGAAATAGAAAGAGTAGAAATAGAAAGAGTAGAAATAGAAAGAGTAGAAATAGAAAGAGTAGAAATAGAAAGAGTAGAAATAAAAAGAGTAAAAGTAGTTTAATAAAAGTAGTTTTAATAATAATAATTTAGTAATTCTAGTAATAATAAAAAGAATAAAAGAATAAAAGAGTAAATTTTATAATTTCTTAATCTTATTTTTATATACTTTTAGTTTTACTTCTAATTCTACTTCTAGTTTTACTTCTAGTTCTACTACTAAAACTACTTTTATTACTACTACTAAAACTAAAACTAAAACTAGAACTAGAACTAGTATTAAAACTAAAACTTAATTTACTAGATTTACTAAATCGTTTTATTTCTAGAAGTCGTTTTATTTCTTTTTATTTACTAAATTTATTATATTTACTATTACTACTTCTACTTTTACTTCTAGTACTACTACTACTACTACTATTACTACTATTACTAGTAGTATTAAAACTACTAAAATTACTAAAACTAGAAATAGTAAAACTAGAAATTATAAAACTAGAAATAGTAAAAGTAATAATAATAAAAGTAGTTTTAATAGTAATATAATAATTTTAATCTTACTACTAAAACTACTTCTATTAAAACTACTTTTACTATTTCTAGTTTTACTATTTCTAGAAGTCGTTTTATTTCTAGAAGTCGTATTAATTACTACGCTAAAACTATTTATACGAAGCTAGGCTAAATGCGTTAAACTTTCTTAGTTCGGTGTGTTGAGCCACAGACCCCACTGTGTTCCCAACTGTATACTCATCAGGCGCCGCGTCTTGACATCGACACGGGTAGCGAAAAGTCCCCCTACCGCGCTTCATACAGCTCCTCGATCTCACGTACTGACTGATAGACATGCTCGACTGCTCGGAACTGTTAATTCTGAAAGGATACTAAACAAGGCGGTACGACCTAGCACACGAACATGGGGTGTCTGCTGCTACGATACTCCCTGAAAGCATTTTAGTCACCGGTATCAGATGCTGCATGCTGACATGACATAGCCAGCCCTTGCAATGCAAGCGCACTCGAAGTGCTGTGAAGTAAGTTCTTTTGGAATGTTATCAGCGGATCACGTGGCAGAGGATAGAGCAGCTGGTGCTGGCATCTTACTAGTAAATTGCGACTTTGCAGGTACACAGAGACCGGAATGTGCAGATGGTGCGCATGCCGGTCGCGCCTGCTCTTATAGCACGACATGTTGGCGACGGAACACGCAGTCACTACGACGCTGTTCATGTGAGTATCCCAGTCCTTTTGGTAAGGGCGACGTTGTCCCTGCTTTGCGATAATAAGCAGGTGACTCCCGATTCAACCTTCGATCAGGATCTGTCAACCTCCCTACCACACCACATACCCGATTACACACGAGTGACGGCACGCCGTCTGCAAGTCTCCCAATTCTGGACCATCTTCCAATAATTATTCAGTATGCTTTCACAATTCGACGGTGAGCCCAACAGGCATATCCGACGAACCAAATCTAGAGCATTGGTAGAAGAGCGGAAGAGGCACCCAATCATCTCAAAGCCTCTTGATCCTGAAAACTCCCGCGCGCATGCTCTAATCGCTGCACATCGCGCCATGGGTTGCTTGAGAGGATCAGCGTCGGCTTAAGACGAGCTCGGCAAGCGAACGCTCAGTGAGGCTTGCTCATTGAGCTCTGACTGTCGGTCTACCTTCGCCAGCTACTCAGCTTCGCAGACAGCGTTTACTCCTACAACATTCTCAAGCAACAAGGTCTCTCAGCCACAGGAGCCGCTGCATGCCGTCACTGCCTCTGCCCACTTTCTCCCCATCGACGATGAGCTTTGCCAGGAGACGCTTTCGATCTTGCAGCGCGACGATCTTCTCCTCCCAAGTGTCCTTCATGATGAGTCTAACGAGCCGTACAGGCCTTGTTTGTCCGATACGATGCACACGCGCTAAGGCTTGTTCTTCTAGCATTGGATTCCACTGCGGTTCGAGTAAGAAGGCATGATTTGCAGCAGTCAAATCCAGTCCAGTACCACCACATGAGATAGATACTAAAATCACCCTAGGATAGATGTTGTTGGCGAATTCGTCGAGTCGTTGTCTCGTTTCTTACGAGGCATTGAGCCGAAGTAACGCGTGAATGTAATGGACGCGGACGAAAGTGCTCGTCCGACCAGCTCTAGGCTGGATGTCCAATAGGAGAAGACGACACATTTTTCTCGTAAGGGCACCTGTTGTATTGAGTGCACGAGGGATTTTACTTTGCTCGATAGGTGCATACTAGAGCCCGGGATGCTTGTACTGGATTCGGATGTAACTGAGGCTGAGGCGAAAGGCGACAATGAACGAACATCACACGTTGGACACAGTCGAGCTTCTGTGATTGACGAAGGAGTGTCGCCTGCCCATGGGAGATTCTCCGCTGACTCTTGCTCCTCAAGCAGCTCGTTACCGCACACCTCGCAGGTTTCGATGTCACCGGCGCCTAGGAGCACATCCGCCTGCGCCTGAATGGACCGCTTTACGCGGCCAGCTGTTGATATTTCGGGGTCTGATATCTTTTTGGCAGGAAACGTTCCATGGTTGCAGATATATCTGAGTTCGTTGATACGTTGCAAAGTGTTGAAGTAAGATCTTCCCCTATCCGTGTGGGACTGCGCAACTGCTGTGTTGATGATGTCAACCACTCCCTTTTTTGTTCTCTCGTAGATGTGGTTTTCTTCGGCACTAAACTGAACCTTTTGTGTCACTTCGTGCCGGGAAGTCAGTGCAATTGTAGCTTTCGGGCGGCGGATGGCTATTGCCCTGAAAAGTGATTGCAAATTGTGCAGGCCTGCTGAGGCTAAGGAGTCCTTCCATGGCTCTACGAAAAGTCTTTCGAAGTTTCGCAAGTTGTCGTAAGGACAAAGCTTCAGAAATCGCAGCAAACTGTACAAGTCTGATGAACGATTCTGAATTGGTGTCCCCGTGATACACCACCTCCGCTCTCCGTTCAAAGCTGATACCGCCTTTGATATGGTGGTATTCCTGTTCTTGATGGTGTGTGCTTCATCAAGGACTACACGATGCCAGGAAGTCGTCAGCAGTGGAGATCGAGACTTGTTCTCACTTCTGGCTTGTACCGCCTTCCACTCTCCTGCCACAGTGTCGTATGTAGTAATTACAATGTCGTAAGCTGCAAACGAGTCGATCAGGTGCCTGGACTGGCCGTAATAAGTCGTGGATCGTGTCTTGCCTGGGACAAGATGAAGTTTGATCTGCTTTTCCCACATCTGAAGCAGTGGCAGTGGCATGACAATGAGCGTGGTCCTTGGTGTCGCGTCCGGCACAGTGACCTCGGTCGTGTCGCCGAAGTCAGAGCAGTGGTCATCAGTAGCTATCAGAGAGAGCATACTGCATGTTTTGCCAAGGCCCATGTCGTCGGCAAGTATGCCACCACGAAAGTCAGGCGGGCGCTGCGAGGAACGCTGTCCTGATAGAATGTCGACAAAGCACTCATGGCCAAGATAGTCTTGCTTACACTGCCATAGGTCATTGGTACCCCTCTCGTCTTGCAGGTCCCAACCTCGTTCACGGCCTTGCATGAAGCTGAGAGCTTGGCGTTGATGATCGTAGAGGATGGTCCGTAGGCGTTCTGGTTGTGGTGCATGTTTGTAGATCCGAGTAGTGTAGATCTCGGAGAGATCAGTCGAGGCTGAATCGTAGCTATCTAGTCGAGTCTGTTCTAAGCTACCACTTAGCTGGCTAGTCATAATCACTCGCGCACTAGGCTGGGTCATGCGGTGAGGGTTGCAGTATGGAACATCTTTTGTGCAATAGCTCGGGGTCTGGAGATACAAACCGATATAGTCTAGCCAGTCGCCCACAACATCAAGAGCACTTCTGGGACCGTACAAAACAACGGATAAAGCATATGTCGTTGTGTTTGACTCATCCTTGCTTTGCCTTGGTTTGTACATACGGGACTCGTCTTGGGAGTAGTCCAGCTTCAGATCGAAAGTTGTGCCTGCTTGTTCAGACCATGATGCCAGAATCGTTGCGACTCGTTGAGTCGGTCTTACAGCTTGATCCCTTGTGAAAATGCAGCAAGCGCGGCTGTCCCAGAGTAGCTCTTGGTCGGCGGAAGGGTTGAAATCGAGCTGCATGTGGTCGAGGTTGTGCAGAAGGCCATAGCAGACTATGTCTTCCTCAGTATCCTCAGTATCCTCAGTATCATCTCCACGATCCCCCTTCTGCTCCTCCTCGTCATGAATTTCCCCCACGTCGCATGGCACGCTAGGGATCGCGAAGTATTGACGTTGTCGATACTGTGCTGAATCCACACTCGAGCGGACGGCTGTGGGCTGCTCCGAACGACCGGGCGGAAAGGATTGTGACTCCGGCTGGGGCTGGGAGAATGAGTCGAAGCTGCCGGTCGTTGGCGATACAGGCAGTGCCTTCAAGGGATCATGCTGGGTGTAGCTGGCAGACCAACCGGTCTGCAGGCTCGTTGTCTCAGTGATTGTTGTGCCATGGTCAATTCCATGGTCCTGCGGAACAGGGTGACGAGCGGTAGAGCACTCGTACCATCGGTCATCATTCACTTTTTGTCTCTTCCTTCTGTGGTCGTCACATTGCCAATGCTGTTGAGTCGCTGGCCAAATGCGGTTGTATGGGGAAGCTGTCGACAATGTGGGTATTACAGCTAGATGGTTCGCGCATAAGACCTCACTTTCGTAGGTTGATCGTCGTAAGGTTCCAGTCGCTTGACACTTTCTGCCGCTCCTCCATAAGGCCTACTGTCACCACCAGCACTACCAGAAGAATGCAAATCGCTGCACCTTGATGGCAGGTATCATCACTGCTACCATGTCAAGCACTAAGAAAACAGGACTGAACCATCGTGACCTATGGCAGTTTCAGCCTTCTTCTTGCCATACCTGCTGCGCAATGTACACTTTCCCCGCTGCGCCTCTTTCTCTTGCTGCCTTCTTCAGCACTTCCAGACTTGCAATTCCTTCTTTCACGATTCAATTTACCATTAATCCAGTTCGAGTACAACTTGCAAACGCCATGACGATGCCTTCATGATGGTTTCAGCTCCGGAGGCGGAACACATCATAGATGAGGCCTTGCACAAGTTTGAACCCATACTTCGTGAGCCAGACGTCACTATCTTCAAGCAAACACATTTGGAGGCCGTATATGAGGCAGCCCGCTCCATTGAACGTGATCAAGAGCATCGCAAACGTCTCCGGAACCTAAGACGGATCGAACCCCTTCTAGAAGGATTGCGACTGCTTGGTAAGGCCATCGACGGTGTCTGTCATGGTGCTTATTGCGTGAACTATACATGGGTATGCCTTTTACCATCCGATTGACTGTTGACTCACTTTCAGAAGGCTCCCGTCAAGTACCTGCTACAAGTACGTGTCTTCACTAACCATGATGGGTTTTTGAGAACTCATTACACTGTATGGCTGATCGAGCTGAACGTATCTTCTTCAGCAGCATAGCGTCTGATCTGACTTGGCCGTCACAATCTGGTCGCTAGAGTTTAGAGTCAGTGCTTGACCCCTCACTGATATATGTTTAGATCGCGGCCGAGCATGACGAAAGCTTCAAGGAGCTTGTCACGGCATATTCTCAGATCGCAAAGCACTTGCCCCGATCAGCGAAGCTATCAACATTATGTGAAGAACACGGTGAAATCCAGGTTGCCGTAGCCGCTATCTATAGCGATATTCTGGAATTCCATGGATATGTCTATCTTTTCCTGAACAGAGGCAGCTGGAAACAGCTTTTCGACGCATCTTGGAAGAGCTTCCGCGGCCACTTTGACAATATATTGGCACGCTTGAAGCAGGGTCGGGATCTTGTTGATGAGAACCTTGGCTATTGCAACCATCAAATACAAAATCCACAACAGCCATCCCAGGCAGACCCCTCAGAAACTCGGCTAAGTCGTTCACCGATCTCCCTGAAAGACACATCTGTCAAACATTATGGGTCCAGCCACATTAATGGTGGAGCTGCCCTACTAGGTGACAATCATGGGACAATCTACGTACATCAGCACTGTGACTTCACAAAAGCTAGTTCTTGCCGCCGACAACTGATGGCGAACCTAGAGAAAGACGAACGGGAGCGACGTGACCACCAACTTCGAGAGACCATCGGGTGGTTGGAGCTTGATGGTCAAGACCGCGAACAAGAGAACAAGTTCTTGCAGCGGGCAGAGGCACGCGAAGCGACAACATGCGAGTGGATTAAACATCACCCGCGGTTCAGATCCTGGCTTGAGCGCAAGGACGAACGGCCGTTTCTATGGCTGAGAGGCAAGCCTGGCTCAGGTACGTCGTGGGCCTTAGCCCATGGGAGTCCTCTCTAACGACGTTTTCACGCAGGGAAAACAACCCTTGCAACATTCGTGGAGCGAGAAGTCAATGTTGACCAGAACGCACTACTCCTTTATTGCCTTTGCTCACCTGATCTAGATCGGGATGGCGGTGATCCCTGCAGCCTGATTTTGCGAATCCTCATCACACAGATAGTACACAAGAAGCCGATACTTGTATCTTTCATCTACGAGGAGTATTTCATGAAGGCAAGGCAACCAGCGAGATACGTCCCTTACATCCTCCGTACCCTACTCAACTCCCTAGATCTATCCTATATTATCGTCGATGGCGTCGATGAGTGGAGAAATGAAAGCCAGACGCGCTTGTTCAGAGTACTTGATGCAATCTTAGCTCGCAAAAAAGATGAGGACCCGGAACGCCCCGAATTGAAGATACTGCTCTGCTCACAAGATACTAAGGCAACCATGACTCGAATGCGGAAGGAGCCAACTATATCACTCAGCGATGAGCACGAACAGGCTTCCCGCGATATAAGGCTCTATACACAAACCAGTCTTGCGAGCCTCTACGAGCGATTCGAAAAACAAGACGTTGACGACATTGCTGCGGAAGTTGTACGAAAAGCTAGTGGGATGTTCCTCTGGGTGCGCTTAGTGGTAGATACCCTGCTCGAGCAACAGAGCATTTACGATCTGCAAACGACAGTCCAAAACCTGCCATCCGAGCTAACAGGGGTATATGTTCACATACTCAAACGACTCGAAGCGCACAGGGACGATAGACAAAAAGCACGAATTCGTAGTATCTTCGTTTGGATCACTTTAGCACGGCGACCTCTCAAGACTTGGGAAATATGCGACGCTATTGTTCTTGGTACTGCCTCACAAGGCTTGACCAAACAGACAATACTCCACAAGGAGATTCTTGACCTGTGCAAACCTCTCATCGAAGAACACCGTGACAATACGGTCATGTTTATTCACTTCTCAGTGCAGCGATTCCTACTGAGCCCCGAAGCAAGCGGGCCACACCTCCAATTGAAAGCAGCTCAGCGACAGGTAGGTGCTACTTGCTGCCGCTACCTGATGACCTGCGAAGACTTCTTCTCGAATGTCAAGACATTGGGTACCTACAAGCAGATTGCGCTCGGCCTCCACAGTCTCTTTCCTTATATCAAGGATCACGGGAGGACCCACATGATCGACTGCGGGCTGATCGATGAGAGGGAACCAAGGCGCAATGATTTTGAAATTCATGTTCGAACATTCCTGCACCAGAGCTTCAATTGTGGTCCTGCCCCGCTTAACATTCCAATAGACGAGTCTGACATTGATGGGTTTGCGAGCCCAAGAGAACGGCAAGGCCCCGTCTGGCGAATCAGCTTGCCTATCACACAATATCTCACAAGTATCTCGAAGGAGGGAGTACCTCATGACCAATCTAGCGAGACGTCAGGCACTTTAATGGAACAGGATCTGAGCCCAATCGAAAAGGCATATGCCTGCTACCAGGAACAGTTTGAGACTTTGCTTCAAGAGGGTCGGGACTGTCCTACAATCGATAAGATGGAGATCACACAACACGATATGGAGAAGTTCCGCTCCAGATACGCGACTGTACCATACCTGTGCAGATGGCCTAGGTGCCCGCGCTCAACGCAGGGCTTCAGCGCGCCAACAGAACGTGCAAAGCACGAGCATTCTCATATGCAACGTTTTCGCTGTCCTAAACCAACTTGTGAGTTTGCCGAAGTTGGGCTTACGAGTCAGGCTGCCTTGAGGAGACATTTTCGAAGATATCATGAGCAGGAACAAGATGTAGCGATACCCAGGTTGACACTGTCAAAACATAGAGTCAAGACTCTCGATCCTGGCACTGGCAGACTCGGAGGCACTCAGTCCTCAGAAGGAAAGCCAGAGTCCGTCAGGTCATCTGATGCCGATGTCATGTCTTCTTCGTCGCGATCGTTTCCTGAGCAGCAGAATCCTCATCCGATGGCTTCCTTGGAGGAGAATCCTGATCGAAATGTGTCTGGGCCGCTCGTAGTTACTTCCGAGCCCGCCCTCAGTCCGTCTAACGGGTTCAACCTCGACTTCAGCCCGCTGGAAAATGCAGATGTGTTATTGGATTTTGACTTTCGATTCCTTTCTGCAACCCTTGCCATCTGATTCTGAGGAAGTGAACGGTTTCCTCAGGAATAACCCAGGGAGTTCAGCTTCAGCACTGAGCCAACTTGTCGAGAAAGCTTCAGCTCTCGAGCATTCTGGATTCCATCAAAACCGAGAGACCTTCGCTAAGCTGCGTGCGCTGTGCGAACAAACGGAGTGGAGGGAGAGCGTACTGCTCCTCTTGGACCAGGGTAACGGAGGGTCTCTAAGTGAAATCCAGCGCCTCATAGATAAGGCCGTCAAGCTAAATATTCCACGGACCGATACCTCCTTCCACGCACTACAGGACCGGGCACGGTATAAGTTACAAAGAGTTCCAACGGCTATCCCAACCTCCTCCAAGTCTTTAGCCCAAACCATTCTTGCCACGCCGCCAACACCGGGACTCCTAGCTAGTAACGACGTTGAGAAACCCGTCGACATTTCCTCGAATGTTCAGACGCCTGTTGATCGATCCGTGAAAGTATACGAATTGCGCGATGATGACTGGTATGACCATGGCACAGGAACATGTCGAGGGACATATGTGAAGTCAGACGGAATCAATGTGAGTCAAGAGATTCACGTGTTCAAGCACCGATGCAGCGTTCAGCGGTGTTGTCGTGACTTTCACTGACATAGCCACGCAGGACCGTTACTATCTCTTCGTGGCATCTAAGATCCCTGAGCAGGGACCAGTGCTCTCCACACGGATTCTCGAGGAAGGCAACTACCAAAAACAGGGGGATGCCTGTATCGTCTGGACAGAGGCTGACGGTCGGGAGATGAGTCTTAGTTTTCTTGAGGCTGTGGTATGCACTGAAGCTTGGGACTACATTCGTCAGGCTCAGCAGAAAATGTCCTCTTCTCGTCCAGACCAGGACCCGGAACAAACAGTGTCGGCACAGCCCTTTCTTGGGACAGATGTGACTGCTAAGCCTTATGTCGATTTCTGCCAATCGTATGGCAGTACAATCGAGGCTTCCATCAAGACGCCGCCACATTGTTGGCCAGAAAAGCCTCTCACAGAGCTTTTGCGACTTGCGTGGGACGGTTGGAACCACGGGCAGATCTTCTCCTGCCCCGTGGGCCTTGTGTCTTATGACTTGTTAAGGTTGGTCGACAAGGGCCAGCAGCGGCCGGTGCGTCATTGCCATGTCCATCCTTCTGGCTATGAGCTCTCGCCAACAGGGCAGCTACATGCTCGGTACGTTTTCGACGCAACGCTTGGCCCAGGCCTAATAGGATTCTCAAATGTTTCAGAGCGCCTCGAACAGGCGTGGAAGGGAAGCACGCCGGCAGAACTTAGGTGCTACCTGGACACCGCAATACCGAACGGTATCAAACCGATGAGCCCTTATAATTCCGAACTCTTCATGCTAGAGAAGCATAACAAGGCAAGATTGGCTCGAGCCTTAGAGGTCTAGAGGTCTCTTCCGACCCTACGACGCTACCCGCAGTGTTGTCAGCACAGCACTCACGGCTCCAAAATTACTGTCAGCGTGCGACGCCGGCAGCAGAGGCACCGAAAAGAGATGATACATCTGAATATACAGGTGCTTCGGCCGATTTTTTCGCCGGTACGCCTGAATCCCACTTAATACCTCCAAACAGCACAGATCAGAACACTGTGGACCCGCACACTCCGTCAACCCTGTTCCCACAATTTCCGCAGGTCAGCGATCTTAATGGTCTTTATGGTCATGGGCCTCGATCCCCGATCGAGATATTCTCTGACACCGAGTTCAATTCCGCTCACTGGTACGACCCCTGGATCAAGTTCTCCCCTCAGCAGAGGATTGAATCATATCATTCACCACCGGAGGGTTGACTACCACAATCGTGCAATGCTAATGCGTCCCAGCTCTAGCATACGACTCGAAGACGCTGAAGATGCTGCTCGAAGACGCAGAAGACGAGCACAATGAATGAACATGGATCGTGGTGCTAGAGCGGTGAAGACATTGATAAGGCGAGTCAACTTGCATTAGATTTTGCGTATTACTGGCAGATCGAAATCTATAAACTGGCTCTTTGCCTGTCTTTCCAATGCAGCTCCCCTCCCCTTGTACTCGTCTTACGTTCCAGCACATCAGCAACTTTCTCGCTAACGCCAGGCTTGTTGTTCCACTGCTTCAGGACCTCGTTCTCCACACCGTTGGCGCCTTGCCTGCCTTTGTTCCTGACCACGGCCTCGATGTCACGTTCTCTTGGCAAGCCAAATCTTGCATGTGGATAATCCATGTAGTCGCGTAACGACGCCGGCGAACCCTCTATCAGCTCCATGGGCTCAACATCTTCCGGCAGCACGAAGAACTCGTCAACATCGCTGTCTGACACCTCTTCAAGCGTAGCTGGCTGCCAATTCGGCTTGGTCGGAGGCTTGTTGATCAGCCGAGCACTTACACCCTCTGTGAAATCAGGATGCTGCATGAATCTGGCAGCCATCTCGTGTTCGCGGACAAATGTCTCGCCAATACTCCAGTTCTTGCCCAGCCTCAATTGTTTCAGCGTCACTTTCAAACTTGTTGGCGATCGCATGGCGATTGTCTTGATTGTAGCCTGTGCCCAATCTGCTATCTTTCCCGTGCCTCCTTCTTCTCGCCTCAAAGCTGCGAGGATCTCATCGACGGTGTTGAAGCTGAAACATTTGTCGATGGCTTCCCTGAGCTCGCCACTGATGTTGCCGTTCTTCGCTTTTGGGTAGGAGTCGGGAGCTGGCAGCTCGGTAGTAAATTCTGCAAGGGTGTTGTTGATCAAGGTGAGTCGCTCCTGCATACTGGCGTGATCTTTGAATTGGAGCTCGGACAGGCGCGTCGTAAGTGGTTGTAGCACGGAGCTGTCAAGATAGTGTGTCGCAATTCCAGCATACAATGCTTGCACGCCGTGCAAGTTCTCCGATGTCAGGGCAAGATATGTGCCAACTTCGCCGTCCATTCTCGATAGGAAAAAGCTTCCGCCCACGTCAGGGAAGAATCCAATGGTTGTCTCTGGCATCGCAAACACTGTCTTCTCTGTCGCAATCCTGAAAGGAGCATGTACCGATAGACCGACGCCACCACCCATGGTAATGCCATCCATAATTGCGATATAGGGCTTGCTGTATGTTGAAATCAGGTGATCGAGCTGATACTCAAGAGCAAAGTAATCTGTAGATTTCTGCTGTCCTTCTTTTGTGGAGTTGTTCCGAGCCAATTCAGCAACATCTCCGCCGGCACAGAAGGCTTTGGGGCCTGCGCCAGTGATCATTATCATGTTTGCCATTTGCGAGTTCTCCCATTCTCTTAACCTGGGCAGGATCTTTCGTGCCATCGAGCCATTCAGAGAGTTGAGCTTCTTCGGCCTGTTCAGCTCTACTGTTCGGACACCATACAACGAGCCAAACAAGACATCATCTGCCTCGTCTCCAGGCTGCTCTTTCGGCACTTGGGAGGCATATCTAAATTGCCGACTTGTGCTGAACATGGCTACTCTGGGTGTGGGAAGGAGTGCTCTGGATCTAAGCTGTGAGCTTGCGCTTCGTGCTGCCGAGGTGGTGTGTGAAGCTAGGAGACTGAAAGCATATCTGGCGCAGCAAGGATGCATTTTGGAAGCATACCAGCGCAAAGGAGTGACGGAAGATATGGCTTCGGAGAGGATGACGACCAGCTCCAATGATAATTGAGTTAAAGAACGACCGGAAAATCGCAGGCACTTCCCGGCCTCTCTCACCGAGGTCTTGCTAGGAGTCAGAAGCTGCCCGGCAGCCTGAGGCAGGAAAGCGAGGCTGAAGTGGAGCTCGACCGTGATTGGCATGGCGGCAGACTGAAATCTGTGAGGCGTCCACGACGTTCGAAATTATTAGTCAGGCACCAAGTATTGATATTCTAGAGGTCTTCGCCACATCCTCCTTCGCCTTGTCCTCCTTCCACTTTATATTCTTGTGCGCATATCGAGCCCACTGGTCGAAACCCCAAGGCTAAATTCACACACGATGGAGGTTGACTCAGTGCCACTTGCACTCCCGACACAAGCGAACTCTGCGGCAACAATATTATGTTGCAACTGTGGTGCACCCATTGACGGCACAGTTGCGACAGGAGCGCTATGTTACGACTGCGTTAAGCTGTCAGTGGACGCCTCAGAAGGCATACAACGAGAAGGCGTCCTCCACACATGCAGAGATTGTGAAAGATGGCTGTCTCCGCCGTCACAATGGGTAACAGCAGCACTAGAGAGCAGAGAACTTCTGGCTCTATGTCTACGAAAACTTCGGGGTCTAAGCAAAGTGCGCATCATCGATGCCAGCTTCTTATGGACTGAGCCACATTCTCGGAGAATAAAGGTCAAGATCACTGTTCAACAAGAAGCCTTCGAGGGTGCCATCATACAGCAGACCTTCGAGGTCGAATTTGTCGTTGCATCACAACAGTGTCCCGATTGCGCAAAGTCATACACAGCAAACGTCTGGCGCGCCTCAGTACAAGTTCGACAGAAAGTGCCTCACAAGCGTACGTTTCTACACCTCGAACAACTCATGCTCAAGCACGGCGCACACAAAGAAGCAATCAATATCAAAGAGGTCCACGACGGCATAGATTTCTTCTTCTCCCAACGCAACCACGCGGAGAAGTTCGTAGATTTCTTGAACAGCAGCGTCCCTGTACGAGTCAAGAAATCCCAGGAACTTATCAGCATGGACATTCACACCTCTAAGAAATCCTACAAATTCACATACTCTGCCGAACTGGTACCCATATGCCGAGACGATCTAGTCGCACTGCCCCTCAAGCTGGCTAAGTCAATTGGCAACATGTCACCCATATCCCTCTGCTACAGAGTGGGCACAAGCATAAACCTGATCGACCCGAACAACCTACAAACAGCAGATGTACCAACGGCCATCTACTGGCGTGCACCCTTCACGAACCTTGCCGATGTCAAAGAGCTAGTTGAGTTCATCGTCCTCGACATCGAGCCTCTAGGTCCCAGCAACGGCCGCTTCACCCTAGCAGAGTGCACAGTCGCCCGTGCTTCAGATCTGGGCGCAAATGACAAGACCTATTTCTGCCGGACACACCTCGGCTCAGTCCTGCACGCCGGCGACAGCGTAATGGGCTACCAGCTCACAGGCACAAACTTCAACAACGCGCAATTCGACGACATCGAGAATAGCAGCACGTATTCCTCCCAGATCCCGGATGTGTTGCTGGTGAAGAAACATTACGCACGAAAGCGTAAGCCAAAGTCCCGATCCTGGAAACTCAAGCGTATGAACAAGGACGAAGGCGATTTGCTACCGAAGAAAGCAGATCAAGCTCGCATGGATGCCGATTACGAGATGTTCTTGCGCGATGTGGAAGAGGATCCAGAGCTGAGACAGACCCTTGCTTTGTATAAAGCTCAGCAGAGGCAGAAGCAGGTGGACGAGATGAGTATGGTTACGACGGAAGATAGTGGAGATGATGAGGTGCCGAGGATTGATGTGGAAGATTTACTAGAAGACATGGAGGAAATGAATATAAACTAGCAAATTTGAACTTCCTTACGACTGGACGGTGGGGAGGGCCGATAGAAATGTGACGAAGCATGCAGACTGATTGTCACCACGCCAGGGTATCATGGTTATATCTACTCGACTGGTGCCGGCAATGAGGTGGAGATCTCGCTAGCATCAATTAATTAAATCCATTTGGAGCTGTCAGCAGCATTGTTACGTTCGTGCCTGAGCTCGATCAAGCAATGGTGGCCGTGCAATCACTTGTCTTAGTGAAGGGTCCCCAGCCAAATCGGTCAAACTAGTATCTGGTACATTTGCAATCCGAGTCGGCCACCCCAGAAGCTTCTACACAGAGACCAGGTCATCGAGGCAATCTATGAGATGGGTGAGGCATCCGATGTGTCAATTGGCATGAGCGAACATGCAGCCTCGTGTGACGTACGCGAGCCATCAGATTCGTTGGTTCACCGTACCGGGTGGAGGAGTCAATAACGTCGCGGCTTGGCAAGCTTGCACGACCAGCGGGTCCGTGTGAATGTACTTGACGAGGGCACTCAACATGCGAATCGAGCGCCTGACGAATAGCCCTGAGATGCAGGGTCACACGGTCACTGTCTCTGATGGCACTGCAAAGCACCCGTGGGTCACGGTGTGGAAGGAAGTGATGCCACCAGAGCATGAAGAAATAGTGAATGGAAGCAAATCATTTACCCTCGCAATCAGATATCATTGCCGATCAGGTGCTGAGGTGGCATCCATTGTACTGCCTCAACTTGTGGCTGGAACCCTTTCAACATGCGAAACATAGTCCGCTATGAGGTAGTTCGAAGTACTTACCTTGCGCCGATCTGGAGAATACCGTGTTGCTGGTTCAAGCAAGGGTGACAGCGCCGTCCCGCGATGTACAAAATCCTCTTCCTGTTCCTGAATGGAGACCACCACGTGGGAAGGGAGCATGGTGTGGGGCCATGTGCAACATCCTCGAGGGTGACCATGACGTGCCGTAGTGAAGATTCGCTTCGAATCTGAGATCATTCGGGCCCTGATGCGGAGACGATAAGATCTGTCCCGCCGTCGAACCAACAGCCTGCTTCAAGGAGATCATAGTCCCCATGCCACGCCCTCGATCGCTTCTACTGTATGTAGATATGCAAGGTACACGTGGGTGCATTTTGCGTCATTATGATGGAATTCGACTTCTGCATCTGCGGCGGTCAGTATTTCGTGGCATTACGCTCGGATCACTTTTCACCTGGCAACCAAAGCGAGCTTTTAAGCTATATGAGAATGCGTTTTCGTCGCCATGGCCGTTAAAGATTTGAGGTCTTCCGAACACGTTCTAGAATTGGCTACCGTTGTCAGCTACCAACAACATGATCGCAGACATCGACGTATCCGAGCAATGTTACGCACAGACCATCTCCTTTGCTGGTCACGCACACGGCGTCGTTGCTGCTTGCAGCGAGCGTAGTCAACAATGAGGAACACCCAACAATGAACATATATCACCTGCGATGACCCTCTCGACCGTGTCTGCATCTCAACTTACACCTCTTCGAATAAGATATCACACTCTGCAATAATGATCGCATTTCTCACCTTCCTGATGGCCTTCGGGCTCAAAGCTCTGGCTCAGAGCACCACCGCAAGCACAACCAGTGTGTTCCTTCCCATTGTAGACGCTCAGTCACTTGTCGCTTCAGTCAGCGCCTCGGTAAGCTTCGTGGAATCCATCGGTATTAATGCTTATACTAATACTTTGCAGAGCGGCGACATCAAGACGATGATCATCGAATGTCCAGACGGTACCGACTCTACGACATGTGGCTTCCCAACACCCGTCACCGTGACAGCTGGTCCATCCACAATCGCTCTCACAACCACTATCGGCAACAGCATGACAGTAGACTTAAAGTGTGCCATTGAAGGTTCAACAAAGGCAAGCTGCACACAGATATACACCGGGCCCGCCAGTCTGTATACCAGTGCTAGTGGCAGCGATGGAAGCAAAACAACAACTTGGACTGCTAGCCAGAGCTTGGAGAGCGGGAAAGTTACATACCTGCCGGTGACCATCACCGCAGGTCTTGCGACAGGTACAAAGAACGCTGCTGCACCTGTGGCGACAGCCATGGGCGGTGTGAGGAAGGTTGCCGTTGTCGTTGCGGTCGCACAACTAGTCGCAGGTGTTGTGTAATTAATGGTAAGGAGCAATTGTTCCAGCATCTGCCTGATGGCAGTGCCGGCCCGCGGTGATCAATGGGTGATCTATGGGAGAATGAGCACATTGTGCATGGCGTGCTGAACAATACCATTACAAGTACCGATCGCAAGGACCGCTCGCTTTAAAATTCTGAAACGTGCTTTTAATTGTACCGGCTTTGCAAATCCGCGAGCAACCACGAGCCTGCGGAAAGGCACTTGCGCTCGACTAGGATGGGACACGGCGTTCTAGTGGGTTGATCCCCGGTCAGGAAGCTCAAAGCACACCTCGCCGCTTGCTCTCGTAATAAATCGTTAGTGGTTGCCATATAGGAGCGAACTTGCGTGTACTCGTACTAGTCATCTTGGACAACGAGCATCGTCCGAGTGATCGCTTGGAACTAACGCGCAGAGGTGCATGGATCGGGTCAGCTGAACAGGGAGTACGTCTAGATCAACGAGATCAATTAGCAACATCGGAGGATCTTCAGACATGCACACCACTCTGTGGACACTGACGGACTTGATATTTCCGCCGGACTCGCGATGGGCACTTCGAGAAGTGGTTGCTCCCTCGAAAACGGTTGTCGTCCCCGTTTATTTTCGAATGAATGGGGTGGATGGCGTACGCGGCTCATGCCATTGCGGATTTGATAGCCGGATGATGTCGTTTCTTCCACCCCTGTTTCTGATTAACGGGTGGGCCGAACAGCATGTGGCACCTGTGGTGGCGTGGCGATGGATTTCCGAGGACAGTCTCTGTCCTGACATTGGCTGTTTGAGCGAGAAGAAACCACGGAACTTGGTCAAGACCTGTATGGTTTTGCCGAAGAAACCAACTGGCGCAAGATCTTTCTGCTACCGCGTTGTCTTCACTCCATCTACCCGAGGTTGGCGTTCCTAGGTACAAGTAAAATGTATACAGTGGGGTATTCCATAGCTACTTCTTGGGCTTAGCATAGTGAACATGAGAACACAATGTTCTCAACATCTGCAGCATAACTACAGAGATACCTGTTATGGCTGTCTGCCAGCATCTGCGAGCATGGAAATCCGCACCATTGTTGCAGCATTGTAAGAACAAGAGTAGCACTCGCAGCAGCTCTCGATTTGTGGTATCTACATACATTGGTGTTAGATAGCCTCACCATTCTCCGTTGGCGGGAGGCTCTTCCGTTGGCGTCTCAGATCGTCGATCGAGGTATCGAAAATCCCATGAGTTTCAAATGGCAAAAATCATGAAGCATGGGTGGCTCGATCGGCGATTGATATCGTAGCGCCACGTGAGATCGAGTCTCAGTGGTCAACAACTCTGGGACCCGTTTCTGATCGGCAATTATCCTTTTGATTGACCGTTGTCGGCTCCGAGGTACAATTGCTCGTAAAAATCTGATAGGGCAAGCTAGTCAAGGGCGAACCGGGCCCAGCCAAAGCTCTGATCTTCACTAGTCGCAAACAGAGTCTCTGCACCATAGGTATGCAGTTGGCGACTAGTTCTACTTCAAAGTCAACTTTAAAGTCAGACGTCGAAGCTGGGTTGTGTGACGCAAGCCCTAGGCGCTGAGGGGTTCACAACGGCAGTCTTCAAACAAATTCAAGAAACCATGGATATTATATCCTGTAAGGAAAAGAGACCCCTGAGTGCTTCACTTCCCTTTGCTGGGATCGTACTTGAGTAAGACCAGCCATGAACGAATAGGCGCTTTTTTCCGCTGCAGCTAAGGAGCATATAGCCTGGCGAGCGATTCACTACAGGAGGCTAGGAGGTAGGTCCCGCGCAAGCTGCCATTGGACACTAAAACACATGCAGATGTAGACTGGCATTGGCGTTGTCGAGCTTCAGGCTTGACTTTGAGATCTCTCGATGCACTTGATGCACAATTGCCGCGTGTCAGCCAAAGGCAATTCATGGTTCTCATACCTCAATTGCACGATCCTGATGTCCAATCAATCAAAGTGAATGACCCGTTCTGCACTGCCCAGGAATACGAAGTCGCCTATTTTAGTCAACGAGTTCCTGTACGCACTCGAGGCACTCTGCTCAATCAGCTTTTCACTGCTGGGTATTCTCTATCACTTCGCAGGGGAGCGGGGACATAATTCCGCCTGTTTCCGGATTTCTTCATTGTTTCGCCCAGCTCGCAAGAAAATTCCTTTGATCAACAATTTTCACTTGCCACAGCTAACGGCCTGCCCCCGCACATATATGTGACAGGCTGCGGGAACATATTTCCGCAGCTACGGTGTTCTGCATAACAGTTTGTTTGCAACGCTGCAGATTATACCAGGAATTCTTTTCCCAACCGTCGCTCCTTCCATAGTTACTAAAACTCATCGGCGGTCAAAGCTATCGCTTACTCCTTGCACGAAGCTGACGAAGCACAACAACCCCGACCAATCTATCCCTTCAAGCTCCTGCCTTAGCAAGTTCGAGCTTCTCAAACTTGGCCAAGCCCTGCCTTCAAGGCAGTAACTGTATTCTGTCCTACTCCTCAGAGAAAGACGCCTTTGCACTACCGTCGCCTTGCGACGCTCTACTTCAAGCCACTCTGTCCGATATGTCTTCATCTTTTGCACCTTCGGTAATAGGGACGAGCACATCAGATCTTGACGGCTTCTCTATGCCCGGAGATTTCAGCTATCCAAACATGCAGCCACGGTCCTACCAAGCAGACGCAGAGGACTTTGGTTTCGACCCAGCGCCAAAAAAGTCGGCCTACCCCCCGAGATTCGAGCACACTTATAGTCCACCCAACGATACTCACTTTGGCGAGTTCGATTTCGACCCAGTCAAAGGAGAAGAACAGTCCCGCTCGCCCATTCGAGCTTTAGAACTTGACCGAATGTTCACTCAAAGCATACCGAATGCGAACTCAGCCATTGCACGATACGGACAGATGACCCCTCCAAGGTCCAACTCTGAATCCTCAATAGAGAAGCCAGCGGATTCAAAATCTACAAGACCTCGACGTGTAAACAAGTCTTCATCAAAAGAAGAGTCTGCGCAGCCTGTAGCTTCAGGGCGGAAGCGAAGGAACACACGCAAGAACTCTACCGCTTCGACGACCGGTGCCGAAGACGACGACAAGAGAAAACAATCACTCGAGAAGAACAGACTTGCTGCAGCCAAATGCCGCGTCAACAAGAAGGAAAAGACTGAACAGCTGCAGCGCGATTCCCATGACAAGGCCGTCCAAAACGCCTTTCTTAAAGAGCAAGTCATGCGGATGAAAGAGGAAGTTCAGCAGATGAATGCATTGCTGCTGGGTCATGCCAATTGCGATGGCTGCAAGTCACCACAGGACATCCAGAAACATCTGAGCCACCTGGGCAACGAGTACTTTTCAAATTACATGCAGGGACTTTCATCACACGACTTTTCGAGCTTTTCTAACATGTCATTCGAGCAGGCGGAAATGGAACACGAGCATTACTTTTCTCCAGCCACTGACTCGAGTTTGAACCCGCCTCTGCCAGAGTTCGATCGAGAGCCTGAATTTGATGTGCGGACGCCAATGCACACCGACTGAATTTTTTGCCGTCAAGCCAACTTACTCATCAAAGAGACCGAGACTTGTCCATGAAGACAGTATTCACATGCCTTACGACGTTATGAGGAGCAAAAGAGGACCCCAAAAGCCGTCGCTATCAGATACCAGGATACATACACCAAGCCAAATCTCCACCGACAACACCTTCGACCATAACCGAGACGACTCTCGCATACCAGACGCCAACGAACTCTGCCAGGAATCAGAAAGACAAATAGTAATCTGGTCTGAGAAATACAGCAAGTGTGAGCAGTCTTCGTTGTCATTGGCCCCGCTACAACATTCAGAGTTCTGGACGTTGAAACGTCTGTGAGGAGAAAAGAGGGGTACGCTCGACCTCCGAGAAACAGGGCAAAATCTGCTATTATTGCCAGCATGTCGCACCTGCAGTTGGCCCACTGCAGAGCAAACTCTTTGACTAAGTGCTGTCGGGCAGCATATCCGTCTCCTGTTTGCGCCACACTCTGCCGGAGCTTCGAATCCGACCCGTTTCTGGTCACACCAGTGCAGATCGCTGTGCAACAGGGTGCAAACAAACGAACAATACGAATATGGACCCGGCCTGAGGCCGCTGAAGTGAGTCCTACCTGGCCGGAACATTGCCGGAGCTATGGGTAACATCACACTACGAGCAGGCTATACGTTGGGAAGCGTGTGTTAGACGAGCATTAGGAAGCAAGCGGCTGCACCAATATGCAACAGCTCATGTAGCTCTCAGATACCAGTTCCAATGAACAATTACGACGACCACAACAGCCTCTGCGGCTGCTGCCTCTATTCTGGTGCACGTTTCCTCGTGACAAGGTATTTCATACTAACGGAAGGTTTCCAAGTACTTTTGGCCCACATCTGCCTATCTGGTCCTTGTGTACTCCTGTACACCGGAATTACCAGCCCGCTCAGAGCCCAGTCAGTACTAGTTTAGGAATAGCACTGTCGCGACTCCGAAGCTAAGGTGCTGGCTGCTGAGGCTCGACCAGCACAACTCTTTCCACGCTCACCAGCCAACTTCCACGGCGAGCCGTGGGTGCGTACAGCAAATATCTCCAGGTCCAGCATCTCAAGGACCTCTCCTAGCCAGAAAACCTATAGTAGGTCCACATCTGTGGAGCGTCTAAGAGTAGTATTGCTCTTGTCTTTGAACTGACGGCGCTGGCAAACATGACAAAATCAACCGTTGGATCAGGATGTTGTATCCTACCAGCAGCGCCGCACAGTCGTCGCTACCGAAGGATGTCCGGAAAAAGGATTCGCAGGACGGTCTGCACACGTAAATGCAGACAGGTTGGGCATGTCTAGCTCAACGCGACGTGATCTCTGTCAGCAAGCGGATGCGCCGTCTCTAAGTTACCACTGGGTACTTCCTGACAGCTTGACGCCCGTGATGTTCTCAGCTTCTTCTCAACATTGTGCTAACCCAACGTTTACTCCTCTTCAGCCGCAACATATTTCCTGCATCACGCCATGAGACCCACAACGCAAGTGCGGAGGAGCTACGACGCCTTATCATACATGATACTTTCTATGGATTCGACCGCCCAGGATAGCTTCCGCCCCTTAGCTTCCTTCCCTTAAAGACGGCAGGCCTACCAAGTACTCTACTCGAGTATAGTGCAGTAGGATTGCGTATGTACTCCGTACCGACAGCGGAGCTCAACAGTCCCGCATTGCATTGCGATGTACACGACCGACCAACTGACGCTATCATAGATAGCACCATGTGGCATTCAGTTCGGCGCATTGACGTGCAGCCCAGCTACGTCGCGCCGAAACTCTCACGACGATCATGTCAATCACGACATCATCCAGCGGAAATGCTCGAAGCACTGCAAGTCAATCAAAATCAATTCGACATATCCCGCAACCCGTCGACGCAGTCTCAGTCTCAGTCTCAGTCTTGGCTCTATAGGACGGCCTGGACAGCACAGTCCCGCACTCCATCGACGGAGCATTGGGACAAAATCCCAGGCAGAACGACATCATCCCATCATTGTTGATCTGCAGACTCCTATCCCCACTCCCGCCGAACGAACGTGACGAACGGGACAACATCAGACTCCGGTCAGTCGACTTCACTACCGTAGGAGACAGGCGACATACCAATACAGTACATACAAAGTGGTTGCCATCTTTCTACGTACCGTACCGTAGAACCGCACCATCCGTATCTAGTCCCTTCCCTTCATCCTCGTCCTCGTGCGCAAGCCGCACTGTACTGTGTCTCCGTTGCACCTCGCATCCCATCCGCAAGACCCTCGTTTCCAAGCATCCCATCCGCCGTTTTCTACCCTTCGAAAAGCGTGACCGACGCCGGTTGTACCCTGCCTAGGGTCGTGCCTGCCTTCCGACTGCTTCCATCGGCCGTGCCATCCTTCGACATTATCATCGAGAGTCGCTTGCTCGTGCGGTCGTAACTTGCTCCTCGATGAGTTTTGCTGGTACATTCCGACCGGCGCTCCTGCTTTGAATTTAGCAAAGTCATCACAGATGGAGTGCAGCTTCGACGACGGTATTGAGAATCAGTGTGCATTGCTCAATGCTATGTAAGGAACTGATCCGTTGTCGACAACGTGCATTGGATATATTGGGTACATGCAATCAATCCTACCTTCTATAGTGCACATATCGTTAGATTCTGTCGCGCGGTGGAGCTAGTCTGGTTCTCCGTGCGCCCTCTGGTCTGAGATCATGCTTAGTATCTCTTCAACGCCTTCCTTGACCATGCCACAGGTCCATCTTTGCATAGGGTCCGGGTGAGTCATGCCTCTGATGCATCCTTCTGTCGCCGTTACTATTGCCTCGCTATGACCTTCTTCTTGCAGTTTTGTGTGGATACTATCTGGGAGCTGTCCCTTCTGAGCACCCTTCAACAGTGCGATACGTTCCATCCTAGTCGCACAGCTGCAGAGCAGCTCAAGCAGAACGACGCCTAACGCAAAAACATCGACTCGCTCATCAGTGGCTTCGTTCGTGTTCCTGTGCTGTGGAGGTCGGTAGTATTCTGTGCCTACTGCTCTTGTGCTGCTATCACTTCCAGGGCTTTCATATTCAGAACCAGTAGCCCTCACCAGTTCTGTCACCAATCCAAAATCGCCAATGCGGGGATTCACGAACCGCGGTGATACGCGCAAACAAGATGGGCACGACCCTATATCTGCATACCCCGGTTCAGCACTGAATGCTATGGGTGTCGAGACACCCGGCGTCGACAAGAATATATTGCTAGGCTTGATGTCGCGGTGTATGAAGCCCTGAGAGTGTATGTACTGTAATCCACAGAGTATACCGAGGAGCAGTCTAAGCGCTGGTGTGAGGTGGAAGCAATGGCGCGGAGAAAGCGGGTGGGAGTACCGGCGAGGCGAATCCGATGGCAGAAGATACTCTGCTAAGGTAAGAGGATACATGCTCATCTGAACATGGAGGACGTAGACCGAGGGATCATCGACATGTGAGATCAGGCTGGAGGCGTGGCGCGAGCGACCATCCGTGAAGAGGTTTGCAGCGTCATTAGGCGCGGATATTGAGACGCTACGAGACACTTGTGCTGACCAAAGCGGTTTTGACCGGTCTGGACCGTACTCAGAGCGTGCGAAGGGGTCGAAAGACTTCTCTTCATTATTGTCGACGCAGTCCTCTTCAGAAGTTGCGGAGATGACGCGACCGATGGGTGGTAGCCCGTCTTGACTGCACTTGGTATCATTGAAGGGGTCAGTGAAGCCATCCCTTGGACCGGAGAATACACCACCTGGGTGGGGCGGAGATTCTTGTTGTGCTGGCTTGTTGTCGAGGAGCATCTGACCACGCTGTGATAGCATTGGCTGCGGCTGCGGCTGGGATAGCGCTTTGATAGGCTGAACAGGAGCTTCTATCCATGTCGCATGATACCGGACGACATTGCAGTGATCAAGCCTAGCCAAAGCTTGTACCTCCCTTAGGATATGTGCTAGCTCTTTATGACCCCCGTCTCGGTATTTTTGCGAGAGCCTAGGCGAAAGAGGTATCTTCTTGACAGCATAGTCGCGCTGATCAAGGACATTGTAGGTATGATAGACTCTACCAAATCCACCTCGTCCCAGTATACCTCTCTCTTCAAACGTCGAATGGTAATGGCTGTGTGCGTGAAATGGAGAAGCAAGTGGAGCTAGCTGCAGCTCGTTGCTTGGTCGTCGCACAATGTTCATGTTATTCATCTCCCACGTAAATTGTTCAAGTTGTGCTTCGGAAGTTCCTTGGAAAGCAGCAGGCTGTTGACTTGTTCGACGTACCAGTGCTTTATTCGTCTCGCTGATAACGGCTGGTGTTGCTCGCTCTGCTGACCCTCGTCGTGACTCCTCGAGCTCTTTCTGATAGCTGAGCTTCTGAAGACCGGCCATGAATTGCTTCCTCAAACTACTCCTTGCTTCATCCGCAGATTCGGCCGGCATCAGACCGCCTTCTTCCAAGACGCTACTGGAACGAGCGAACAATGCTTTGGCAAAATCCTGTACCTCAGGTGAAGTTTTGTCGTAAGTCTTTGCATTGCCGGCATTCGCGTGATTCATCATCTCAGCCGCTTTGTATAATGAGAGCTCCTCGAGCATCGAGGCCATCATCATATCCCGAGCTTCATCTCTGTGTGGCACGGGCCCATCTTCGCCTTTACTGATGGTATTCGTGAGCGACAGCGGTTCTGTTGTGTTATCTGGCTCAATTAGCTCCGCGGTGCCAGTTGATTCTCTAGCAGATTGCTGGCTAATATCTTCCAGCGTGACTTGCAATTCTTCCTCTTCTTCCTCTTCCGATCCTTCAGAGCTACTAAGCTCATTTGGGGCGCGGAAGAAGCTCATCTTTTGAGACCTACGTACTATCTAGCGGTTGGAAGGAGTGCTAGTGCATCCGACTGAGTTGCGTGAGTGCAAGTCACGCCGCTGTCGATTCTGCTCCTCACATGAAAGCTGCGCCTGGATCAAGCTCATTGCGAGCGCTGCTGCAGTTGAGACATGGATGAGGCTGACAGTGGAGAATAAATTTCGATACTGTGCTTTCGCTTTCTATGTCCCAGGTGACAACAGGGCGTGCATTTAAGCACTCGCATGCAATCAGACATACGTGGCTTCCTCTCAAGCTTCTAATTTGACACGGGCCTGTATTGATGGCCGCTGGTCAGGCACGAGTCTCAAGGTTACCTTAATTGTATTGCTCAATGCTCAAACGTGAGTCAATCAACCAACTCATCCGAATGCCATGACCGATCAGGAAGCAGGAAGGCTTGGCTTACGTAACCCTATCCTTAGGCATTGCACTTTGGTGGGAGCCCAAGGCAGTGAATAATGACCGCCCATAAAAAGTACCAAGTAAGCAACATGAATTCCCAGAAGTATAATGCACTATCATGCTAGGTATGTATGTTGGCCCGTTATTTCGTCTGTGCGAGATACGGAGCTATCTATCAATCAGGCAACATCCTCAACCATTAAGCGCAGTGCAGCAGCCCTATTTCGTCTGTACATGTAAAGAAGGATTCGTCGAGAAGGCTGCAGCATCACCCGCAAGGCGACATCTAAGTGTATCAAGTATCAGAGTCATGTGGTTTCGTCCAAAATCGGTCTCAATATCAGCTGAAACAGTTGAGTGGTCTGTTATATGTCCACTGCAGCATATCAGTCGATCACAAAGCGGGCAGACGTCTTTCTCAATTCACCCAATCTGCGAAGACTCTCTTTGATGGACCCAGTAGGTGTCTTTTGAGCTGGTGAAATGTTCTCTCCATCCTCGTTGGCTTTAACGCTATCGATCCTTAGTCCTTTAACTGCTGCGTCAAATTGATTGCTTTGGCAGGTTGGTGATTCGGTCGAAGACCTACTGTCGCCGCATTGAGATTCCACCTTCAGAGACGGTGGCTGAATGGACGTAAGCCTCTCGGAGCCACGTCGATGGTATAGTGGTCTAGGGAAGTCAGAGCTTGTTTGAGAAGCCTTTTCTGACAGAGCGTCGTCGAAAGTGCCTTTCGTATTGGGATGAAATAGACTCTGTGCAGCTGCAGATCGTCTCAGTACGTGGCTCTGCTGCTCTTTCTCAGTTCGATACTCCTCTGACAGCCTTTCCTGCTCTCTGAGTAGCTGTTGTACAATGTCTTGAAACTGTGTCCTGCTGTTCCTCTTGCTTGAATCACTCTCCGTATCGATTAGTCTCCGATCGTGAGGCGTGCTTATGTACAAGGACAGTCCAATGTATTTGACTAGATTCACATCCGAGATCCTTCTGTTTGCCAATTCATGCCTGGGTGGTGGCTTGTAGGGACTCTTCAGCACGCCCTCGATTGACTGCCATGCACGTTGCTGATAGATCGGCCGACAGGTCTGGCAGACTTTGAAATTGCACGGAGGTGGAGCGACCGGCTTCGCAAATGACAAGAGTTGGTGGTCATTCTCGAGGGCGTCATGGACTTCTTGGATTGGCTCGAGAGGGCCTCTGCAAGATGGGAGGTAGTCAGACAGCTGGCTCAGCTCAGTGTCAGGGTCTGAATCAGACAGAATTGAAGATGTCGTTGTACTGGCTGGCAGGCTATACTGGCTGCTGCTTGCTGTTGAGACGGAAGAAGAAGTGTCAGGCCTAACTTGGCGGATGGCTCGTCTCACGTCGAGTTTCTGTTTCCAGAGGACGTTGAGTTCCTGATCTGTATAGTCACCATTCGCAGCTGCTTTAGTGATGGCTGGACTGAGTGTATACAGGTGTGCATCGTGGTCGAACTGTTTGCGATCTTCGACGTCGTAGAAATCTGAAGCGGGCAGGAAGCCGTCAGAGTCCTGAGTGCACCGGTACAGCCAACCTATTTGAGGTCTCCTATGACAGATTGAGCATTGAACGCAGCCGAAGCCATCGAACAGACGAGTCAGCTGCAGGTGGGTGCAAATGGGCGCTCGCTCACGTGTGGGAGGTCTCGACGGACTCTTGACCACTCTTTTGATGGCAGCCATGCTTGCAAAAAAGTTGCAACTCAGAGACTACGTCCGAAGCTGACTTCAGAGCATTGCACGAGTCTAACATTATCACTAGCATTTGTAGTATGGATGAATAGGCAAGAATAGGTAATGATCGATACTTCCTACCTTTTCATCAATGAAAAGTGCCCTGGCCACGTGGAAGTCAAGAGGGTGTGCATTTTAGGCAGGCGCGACTGTTCGCAAGCTGTAGTGACCACCAACAACGGCGAACTCGAAATCTGCAGCAACGACAGCGGCGTCAACGAGCCCAGAGGGCCTGTTTATGTAAATGTGAAAGAACGAGACCGCATGTGGCTTGTCAGGAAGTTCTGGTGTTTATGTTCTAACTTAAGCGCGCTAAGAACATTGACCAACCAACTGGCAGCGCGGTGAAGCTTGTTGTTCCACTGGCCTAAAGAGGTGGAGGATACCCAAGTCGCAGCTGGGTTCCCCAGTTCATGCCAATCAATCGCGTCAGTAGTGCATGTGAGAAACGGCAACCTGCATTGCATTTAGAGGACGTCTTGTCTCTTCTGGCGACCTCCTCTCCTCACTCATACAGGCAAATCTTCCAGGGACATCAACAATCCAGTTCTCGATCTACTCTTGCGACGCGACTTCAGCGCGCAGCACGTGGACCATCTGCAAGCCGAGGTCTCTGGACGTCAACAACTCGCTCAGTCGCCCACGACGACGAGCGACAACCGCTCTTCACCTCCCCATACTACCGCAGGAAGGTCGCGCGTCCAACATTTTCTGCCACCTACCAAAGAAGACAGCTGTAATCACAGAAAGTCGCAATCATGTCGGTCAAATTTCAGGAGACGACCAAAACCAAGGTGACGGAAGCCGCGACAGCTGCGACAGATGCCGCGAAGAAGGCCGGCGACAAGAGTGAAGACCTATCACACAAGATCGGACAGTATTTGACGGGAGGACAGGCAGGCAAGGGCTATCTCGCTGTATGTGACAACGTGCCCTGTCCGTGCTGCAGCTCAGTCTCAGTGCGGTCATCGAGTGCTATCAGCATGCTGACCAACTACAGGCCTACCTGAAGCAGCTCCAGACCAACCCACTCCGAACGAAAATGCTCACTTCGGGCTCCCTGGCCGGTCTGCAAGAAATCATAGCCTCGTGGCTCGCCCATGATCGTTCCAAACATGGCCACTACTTCAGCAGTCGCGTGCCCAAGATGATGGCCTATGGCGCCTTGATCAGCGCACCTCTCGGACATGCCCTCATCGGTCTTCTTCAGTGGCTGTTCAGCAACAGATCTTCATTGAAGGCTAAGATCTTGCAAATACTCATCTCGAACTTGGTCGTACGTATCGTGTTTACCGCACCCGGCCAAAAAGCTGATTGTCATACAGGTATCGCCCATCCAAAACACAGTGTACCTTGCCTCCATGGCCATCATTGCCGGTGCAAGGACTTTCCACCAGATCCGCGCCACCGTCCGTGCAGGCTTCATGCCAGTCATGAAGGTCAGCTGGATCACGTCCCCCATCGCCCTCGCATTCGCCCAAAAGTTCCTGCCGGAATACATGTGGGTGCCGTTCTTCAACTTCGTGGCATTCCTCATCGGTACATACATCAACACGCACACCAAGAAGAAGAGACTGGCCGCTCTGAGAAAGAAGGTAGGCGGCCGCCACGACTCCACCAGTTCTTCGAGTGACCGACGATACTAATGCATCGCAGCATTACGGCGAGGGCCGATCCAACATCGGCGGCCCGAGGCCATCTGAAGGATACTAAGTCCAACGTCGTTTTGCACGAGCAACTGCACCGTAACTCGCACGCAAACCGACCTCGGAGGCGTTGCGTTGTCTCGTCAGCATGGAATGGATGTAGATCCATCTCCATCAATTCTCGTATCGACTTTTCTTGGGCTCGTTGGGTTTTTGCTTTTGCTGTAATGATGTTGCTTGCTGGGTGGATTCGCTGCGTTGCTATCTATAGCTGCATCACCAGCTAGCAGTACAGGGCGAAGTTCACATATATCTGAGACGAGGTCCTGACATAGGTGTAGTTGATAGTTAGTTCATGGACATTCTGTTATGTTATGTCTTCCTACATGTCCACCTTTTCCCACGAGACTATCTAGCTGATGTTGAGCGCTCACGAAGAATTCACGAAGAATGACATGACTGTGCTCGCCGCAACGACTTTCATGATATTAAAGAGAGATACCTGGTGCTTACTCCAATATAGAACTTCCAGCGCTCCAAGATCGATACAGTACATCGCACTCCAATCGCGCCCAGCTTGCTGTCTTATCCCAAGATGATCCAACGCGCCCCCAGTATACTTCTTTCGGATATGTGGCGCCTCCCAAACAATTTGCAATCAGATACGTACAGAAAATACCAAAGGAATCAGCAGCGCCGTGCATTTTGCAAGCCTACGTTGCAGGACAGCCGGCCGCTTCATCACTCGTCGGGTAAAACCAGGCCGCTACCGCAATAATGATATACAGCATCATCAGAAGTAGTCCCTCCAGCCAATGACTCTTCCCGTCTTGAATCAAATAGTTGACCAGTAGGATTGCAACGAATAGCATCGCCAGCTGAAAACCGTCGAAGTAAAGCGTCATGTCGTTGCCTTTGCCTGCCATCCAACCAATGACGACCACCAGTGGCAAGACAAGAAGCGCAATCTGCATGGACGAACCGATGGCGACACCGATCGAAAGATCCATTTTGTCTTTAAGCGCAACAGAGACGGCGGTGAAATGCTCCGCTGCATTGCCAACGATAGGGAGAAGGATCAGACCGACAAAGGTTTTCGAGACGCCGTTAGAATCGCAGGTTACGGCGTTGATGGAATCAACCAAGAACTCCGCATTGAGGGCGACGAGGACGGTAACGGCGACGAGGGTGAAGATTGCGACCGGAAGGGAGAGTTGAGGGACCTCTGGTTCATCCTCCTCGTCTTCTTGATTGGGGGATGTTGGGGAGGAAGTGGGAGGGGACTGAGTCATATCGGGGTTGGAGCCGTGACGATGGGTGACATTTTGTAACTTGGCAACGCCTGCTCGCTTCTTCCACTTGGTTTTCGATTCTTGGGTGAAACGAGGACTGTTCTTCTCGCTGGGTGCAGTATACATTGCATTATGAGATTTCAGCTGGAAGAACAGGTAGGCTCCATAGATAAGCAACAGGATGATGGCGGTCGCATGCGATAGCTCGGGCACGCCGCTAGCGAGTGTCTGACCGGATGCGGTTTGGTAGGTGTTGGTTGTGACCGCCCATGCTTCGAAGGCAGTGGGAATAATTAAGCTAGCGACGGCCAGAAAGAGGAGAGACGATGCGGTTTGGGCAACTGTGGTGTTGAAGGCTTGTTCGAGTCGATTCCAGCCACCCAAGAAGAATGCCATGCCCAAGACGAGGAGTAAGTTGGACAACATGCTGCCAATGAGTGAGGTCTGAACAATGAGGAACTGGTTCTGAAAGAGGGCGATGATGGAGACGATCAGCTCGACAGCATTACCGAAGCTTGCATTGAGCAGACCACCCATAACTTCACCCGTTCTTAAGGCAATCTCTTCGGTGGCATAACTGAGCAAACCTGCCAGAGGGATGATGGCGATGAAGTTAATGACGAAGATGGCGACATCATCGATCTTTGCGAAGTGGACTGCGATACCGATCGGTGAGAAGATAAGGAGTACGTTAACCCATGAGCCGAGGATGGTCGCTCGGAATTGACCCCAGAGGGTGAAATGATACTGCTCTTTCTTGTCTTTGCCATTGTTGTCGTCGACTTCTTCTTTCTTGCCGCCTAGGAAGCCAGGAATGTGAAGATTGTGCTTCTTGTCTGCTGTCTTCTCGGTGTGGTAAGCAGAAGTTGTGGCGCCGTTGCCCACGGGGAGCTGTGTGAGAGACGATCGATCCGACCTGCCATAATCCTTCTCCACTGGAATGCTGTTGTCGAACTCATCTGGACTCTGAACCTTTGCTAAGCTGTTCTCAGCATCGCCTGGCTCGACGTCTCTCCTTCTTGACTGTGAAGTTGGATCCGTTTGAAATGGTCGTTGTCTGTCACGCGGGGATCCTTCTTCCCTGATTGCTGGTCTAGCGTCGTCTGCCGTCCGTGCTCTCTCGATTCGCCCTTCTTCTGCTCGACTCGCGTAGCTGCTGCCCCGATTCGGCTTCCATTTCGCAAATGGATTCTTGGGGTCGTTCCATGCTTCTCGCCGCGCGTCTGTCTTAACATGGTCTATGACCGATTAATGCTGTCCAGGTCACTGGTGAAGATATACATACGCATATTATCACCTCTTAACTTGAGTAACTTTCACTAACTCCTTGCCTGGCGCAGTTCAGATGCGCAACTCAAATGCCCGAATACCGTTGGTCAGTATGTGATGGCGGTAAGGGTGACGATGAGCAATTTGACTGTGTGCAGTAAAGACAATAACGCAAGCAGTCTGTGCATATGCGTTTCGTGACGTCTTGTAGGAGTTTGTGTACAAACAACAAGTATCAGGCACCAGAAACGATGGTCGAAACAAGAAATGGGTGTCTGGGGTTTAAGCAGGGAGACCAGCAATTGGGTATAACGAGCGACAGGTACACTGGTGAGTATCAAGGCAAGTACTGGCAAGGAACTTGAAGTGAGATCGCGCGAGGTACCCGCTTTGGACGCAGTTTCTGGCACTCTCCATCGAAAAGAGAGCTAGAGATGTGCGTAGACGACTGGGGTAAGGGCTGTGTTGCAGAAATGCAGCGGCAACAGCGAGTCAGAGGCGTCCTTGCAATTTGATGCGCAGATCGACAACGTAGCCGACAAGCTGTGCAAAGTGGCTTGCACTATCCATTGAAACCGTGATTTGCTGGCACCCATGGTCTCGTTGCTCCGCTGGGTTGTCATCGTCATTGTTGATGAGTGCAATGGACACTTGCTGACTTCCACTCTCTACACACTGCATAGAGATGGCCTACGATAAAGTGGCGTGAAGACCATAGACATAACATTGCTCAATGAAGTAAACATCACGAGACCTGCGAAGATGGGGAGCTCCCAATTCAAGCCTTCCAACGTTCGCCAATTTGCTTGCAAAGCGTGCTTATCCCAGTGCCCAGCTTGCTTGGTTTTGCTTAGACGCTTGGCCGTAAGTGCCCCAGCTTTCTCGCTTTCTCGCTTTCACTTTGCTCCTTTAGGCCTCGTCATTGAGTGGCATCAGCGCACCACCCGTTCCTTTCAGAACATCACATACTCCGGAAAGCTGGAGCCGTGTTACTGCCCACTGCTGACATACGCTTCGTTTCTTGTCGAACGGAGAACGATGAGCTGAAAATCCTGTTAGAGGTGCCAAACACGAACGCGACAATGCACGATGATGTAGCTTCGCGAGATCTAGACTGACCCAATTCTTGGCGTATGATGCCCCAGGCCGTCATTGAAGAACTAGCGAGTGCCTTCAGTACGCCACCGTATACTGCATAGCCACGACACGAACGTCGACTTCGTCGATCTCGAGCCAGCGCAAGCATACATGATCAGCACACCCGACGTGGCGCAAACAGTGCTCAGGCACACGCACAGTTCACGAAAAAGACGTTGCCGCGTCACAGACATGTGCATTCCCAAACATAACCACTTTCTCGCGATGGAACCCCCTACCACTCCATCCTCCTGACCTCATCCAAACTCCAATACCTCCTAACATTCTCCGCTCCCAACATCCTAACCTCCTCGTCCAAATGCTCCCACAACACTTTCCCAAACCCATCCATGACCCCCTTCAACTCCTCCATCCTCAACTCTTTCTCCCCGCTCTGACATGCCCTCAGATAGGCCTCTAAGGCCTCTAACCCCTCGTGAATCTGCTCATGCTGCCCAATCAGCACCTCGTCGTCCTTGAACCCGGGCATCCTCGTAGATAGCTCGGGGAAGATATGCTGCTCCTCGATCGTGTGGTGGATGGTCAGCTGGTGGCAGAGTTGGAGGCCTGTGTGGATCATGCCGCGCAGCGAGACGCCGGCGGGTCGTTGGCCGGTGGACGCGATGCGGTAGAGCATGTTCCAGGTGTGGCGGAAGTGGTTGTGCTGTTGGGACTGTGAGCGCGGGATGGGAGACATACGGGTGGGACAAAGAGACTTACGTAGGCGTCCATCATGACCGCGAGCCTGTTGTATTGTCGAAATTCATCGGCTGAGAGTTTGGGCAGTTTCTCCGCTTTCTCGGGATCTGCTGGACCAGCCTTCTCGAGGACGGGCATGGGGTTTTGTTGAGGAAGTGCGTCCGTCATGGTTAGAGGACGTGGTGTCGCAGTCGTTGAGAGTTGAAGGTGTTGATATCCCGGGGTTACTGAGATGTTCTTCGCCGATGCTATTCGCCTTGTTACCGAGCGTCGTGCTAAGGACAAGGCTGATCTCATATAGGTATTGCTCGTCAGTAGCGGGATGGTTGACAGCGCGACTGCGAGGATAAGTACAACGAACCAGAATCGCATATGAAGTGAAACAGGACGACCGGAAAGGCTGACAATAATGATAATAAGCACTGAACGCTTTGTCTTTGACTTTGTGCTTATGTCTGCAAAAGTCACCAAGCAGCAGTATCTTTGCCTGTGGCGCGAGTCAAGATTGGCCGAGATTTCGAGAAAAAGTCTTTCGGATCGATCATGATTGGCTGACACATCTGCATCGGCACGTGAAATACCGGCCGAGAAGTGACGGAAGCCCGGACGAGCACGAGCGGTCTCTGCCCACCATGCTTTGCCATTACCTCTACCCTACACACCACCCTGAACATATATCCAGCGTTTGCACACCATTCTCTCCCTTGCAGCACCGAACCTTAACAACACTCCGTTGGAATGCTCGTAGTGAACTTGAATTTGGCTGTTGCGGCTGCAAGCCGACGAATGCGGCCCTCAAGCACCCCGTTTCGACATTGTCGATGGCAGTCTATATGAAAGCCTTACGCCAGCACTCCTGCCGCTTGTTGTGCTTGCAGTAGCGGTCTAGCTCTATGCCAGTCAAGGACCCCGAGGCGTAAAAGGCCAACAGTCATGATTTCAGATCGTCGTTGGATGTGGCCTCACGGGACACACTGCTCGTAGCATTCGGCCGTGCTGCCGATGACTTCCGCAACGATCACAATCACATCTCTGGGCAGTGTTCTCTTCCAACTAGCTCTTGTGTCACATATCTCCGATCATGAAACCATCCTGTCAGCGTCAGCAGCCCCTCTCGGCACCCTTCCCTCTGCCAGATCTTTCTCTATCCGATCAATCTCAGCCATACTCTTTGCATTCTGCAACATTTCCTGCACCCTCTTCTTCTCCGTGTCTGTCAGGACAGCTCTGAATGCTTTCCCGCCAGTGGCAGTTGGTACTCTGCCATTCGTCGTTGCACCTGCATCGAATGTCTTAGTCTTCACACCTCGTACCTTCAATGCGAGCTCAGACGGCTCTTTGAGTGTCCCAAACAGCTCTTTGGCCTCGTCCCTCTCAAGGTCGCGGACTCTTTGGTAGTCGAGAAATCGTAGGCTCGGTATCGACCAGATCATGTAGAGTTTGTAGTGCTGCAGCTCGGTCAGCCATGCTTCCTCCCACACCCGACCTCAATAGACCACATACCTCTTTCTTCGTCACCGGATTCTCCAACAACACAAGATGTGTCAATTTCGCACACCTCGTCAGACCCTCCAAATCAGCCAATTCTCTCACGTTATTATTGGCGAGCATCAACGTCGTCAAATTTGGAATCTCCTCCGCTATCCGCTTATCCACACTTTGTATCCTATTCCTCGCGCATAGCAGCGTGCGCAGCCTCGGCGACAGAGGAAAGTTCGACAACGTAGTCAAGTCATTATCCGTAAAATCAATTGCATCGTGCTGACCGGCAACACCGAGATTTTCTATCGTGGGGATCTTGTGGCCTGGATGCGCAAAAGAAAGGTTTCGTCAATCATGCTCTGCTCTCTGGACTTGCTCAAGTGTAGTATCTGTTCTTCACATACCTCGGAGGTCGAGCTCGCGCTCTTTAATGGGGTTGAGGTAGGAGAGGGAGTTGTTTATCAGGTCTGCTGTGAGCCGCATCCTGCAATTATATCAAGTGAATGCGCTGAGGGGGCTGCGTCGAGGTTTGCAATGGTGGGATCGATCTAACAACTATCCTGGGTTAGGTGTAATGGCTGCAGGGTTTGCGACTGGGACAGGCCGACTTTGCGATCGTGTAGCGACAGGCAATGTCAGGCAGAAACTACGAGGACAATTATTTGTTCGTTCATGTCGCGTGCTGGGGAAATTTGGGTGTGTCTCCTCAGGCACTGAAGTCGTCCCCAGTTCTTCGCGTCATTCCAACTGCCAATGCTCGCTAAAGCAAGCATTTCCTCACACCAAGTCACTTAGCCACGACTGCGAAGTAGATCGAAGATGAGGTTGAGACAGCACTTAGTACCGACTATGAATTCTAAGGCATTTCGTGATTGGAAGCTTGATTATGCTCGGGATTCGTGTTGCGTTGAAACCTCAATTTGCTCTGCTTACTACCTAGGTAATTAACCAGTCCGCACTGAAGGCGCCGAAAACACTTCCACCATACCCTATACCGGGGGGCCCTTCACTCGGTTTCTACTTACCTATGGTGCAAACTCTTTCTCACCTCTGGCTGCAATTATTCTACCTTGGCCTCCTAGACTCGCTCCTCGCTCAGCACCAGTAGCCAAGCTGAGTCGTTTGGCGCCCCCGTGCGCGACGAGGCTTGCCTTCCTGCCACCCTCAACGTCAATAGCAGAACTGACACTCTTTCCCCTCTGCGCCGCCTGCACAAGCCCTGGGTTTTCCTCCTTCAGTATCGCATAGTTCTTCTCGGCCTCCCATGCCCAGATGCTGTCCGATGCAAACAGCAGATTCATCTCTTCGAGCGTGCGCTGGTTCGATTCCGGATACAACGCCCAGACCATGGGAATCGTAAGGATGTTGCAGGCAGCGAAGATGAAAAGAGTGTATTCCCCTATTGCCTCAAACATGACGGGACACAAAAGGGTGAGCCAGCCGTTGCCGATCGACCAGCCAACCACTCCCCATGCATTGCCCTTAGCCCGGACTTGAAGCGGAAAGATCTCGGCAGGATAAAGCCAGGGTACCGTGAGCCAGCTGATAGACGTCAGTTTGTATGAATTGCACAATCAGGCCTCGCTTTCACTTACGTAGCGCCGAAGATGAAAGTGAAGAGAAATATCTAGAAGCAGGTTATTTGAAGCACTCAAAATAGCATGGGAAAGTGGGATCTTTACCATGGCCACTGCAGCGTTTCCTGAGTTCGTCTTCATAGATCCGGTGGATTCTCTGGCGAGCTTTGACAGGCCGCCAGCTAGGAACAGAGCAATGCCTTGGCCAACTGAGCCCCAATAGAGTGTCCAACGTCGACCGATTCGATCGAGGGTGAAAACGCAAATTAGCGTTGAGAGCGCATATGTGATTGTATTGATTCCGGCAATCCATTGAACATCGGCTTCGGCAATACCGGCCAGTCGGAAGATGGTTGGTGAATAGACGGTAATACCAGCAATGCCTGTACGAGCGTTAGTCGGGGTTGATGAGGGTCCAACGGTGTGTCCCTACCAATCCATTCTTGCATGATTTGAAGCCATATCACCAATTGCACACGACGGCCCGTGTGCAGCTTTCCACTTCCGACACCGAACAGCATTTTCCAGTATGCTTGAGCTTTGGCGGAGGATTTTTCAAGCTCAACGATGTTGCAAATATCTGCGTACTCTGCATCCGCCTTGCCTTCGTCGTCGCCGGTCTCCCCCCGGAGGCGGCCCAGGATGTACCTAGCTTCGTCGCCTCGTCCGACCTTGGTGAGATATCTCGGTGATTCGGGGAATGCCCAGCAACCAATGAATAGAAAAACAAGCAGTATAATCTGGAAAAGAATTGGGAACCGCCAGGTGAAGGCAGTATCTCCATTTCGATACTTGCTCGTGCCGAACTCAAGCCAATAAGCGACCTATGACACATTAGTAAACCGGTGGTATCGAAAAAACTGGTGTGAGGAGGGGGATCACGCATAAAGAGTGCCATGGTAATCAAGCCGAGACACATTATACAATGCACCTCCATCTCAATGCCAGAGCTGTCGCCCGTGCATGGCCAAACTGCAAGAGACTTCTGTGGGACAAGAACGTACCACTACACCCAGGATGTTCAGCGTGAACTCTATGGCGACGAATTGACCTCGAGAGGTATGCTATGATCGAAGTTAGTATATCCGTGACGGTAAGACGGCTGTTAGGAGATTTCCCGGGTAGAGAGCTTGGAGGCAGCCGAGCCGAGAATGCATTGTACAATGCTTCTCAGGACCATGCTTTGAAGAACTGTCATAGTGTAGTTACACCGAGACAGCTTTATAAGAGAGGAAGGAACTCACCTCCGCGGTCTCCGTTGCGTATACTGGCACTATGGCATTCAGAATGCCTGTGCCAATACCGTTAATGAGTCGAGCGCAGATCATCCAACTGTGGTTTTGTGCTGAGCCTTGAAGGCAAGCACCGAATATTGCCCACACAGCGCCGAAAGCGATAGCTCGAATACGGCCTTGTTTGTCACCAAACCAACCCCCCAGCAGAGCGCCCACGAGGGTGCCTGTAATGAGAGTCAGAGATTCTTACAAGAACGGTGATAATGTGATACCTAGATAGTAGACTGCGACGATGCCCCCTTGGAGAAGCGAGTCGTAAATGTCAGGAGAACCATCCGGATTCTGCCGACCGAAACCCATGATTGTGTAGTAGTCCTTGGCGTTGTTCACGCCAGCCATCATACCTGAAAGCCATTAGCGAAGTATAGTCCCACGTCGCTAAGAAGACATGCCTTGATCGTAACCGAAAAAGAAGATACTCAAGCCCGCAAGACCATTGATCGCGATGAGAAGCCCTCTCTTCTGTAGGCGGTGTACCACGTTCCATCTTGGAATCTTGTCCATTTCAACGATGAGCTTACTGTTCCAAAGATCTTTCGTGTATAGTAACTATAGGTTCAGATGGATCATTCTGGACATATTGCAGAAGATCGACTATCCACGTAAGGGATCCTCTGTTGCTTTTGTATTCATCTCACATGTATCGAGGGGACCGTGACGTGAGACTTCTCCCCGACAGTCCCCTGGATATCGAACCCCAGATTTCGTAATCTGCATGTCGGAGTTGCGCAACCGCGTCCAGCGGCAGGAGGCCTTGTACCGGACGGCCCAAAGCGTGAGGTCGGTGATTGCGACAACCCTCCCCGCCTACAAAGAGGAGTCAGTGGCTGGCAGACCAGTGTATTCGTAGTGTCGATCCCAAAGCGGCAAAGCTCAACCTCGGGGAGCTTGTAGTTTCCCACGCGAACTAATCATGAGCTCGGACGGGCCACCAACGTCATTGATCCGTCCACTTCATTGTCCCAAATGCCGAGCACAAGCATTAGACAAGCGTTCAAGAACTTGAAGCTGCTGGTGTAACCGAATCTGCTAAATACTACCAATCAATATCTTGTAATCAACACGTACAGAGATTCAGCTAACGGCTATTCATTGATCGCCTACTTAGATCTCGAGCATTCGAAATCCTCAGTATGCTGCACGGCTCGTGCGCAGGTTAGGCAGTCTGCATGACCTCGCGTACTAGCATCTCCAGAACTTCTCGAGCTCTGATCATGTCCGGCGATTCATGCGACCAAATGTCAAGCTGCCTTAGCACTTTGCCGAACCTTCCTTGCAGATCTGGTCTGGTGACCCCCGCAGTATGAAGATTGGAATCGGAACAAGAGTTCGTATCTGAGCTTTTTAAGGCTATGGATGCATTACCAACCAGTGTCTGCCATCCGCCAGGGATAAGTTTGAGATATCCACTCTTGACCACGGCTAGAAGTATAAGTGATGAGCAAATAGTATTTCGGAGGTCAAACCACAAGCCGTGATGTCTATGGGGGATCGTCCTTGTGTCCAGAATCGCCAGATTGCAGTCTATCGCCCGCACGATCAGGGTCCAGAAGGTGTTCTGCTCGTGATTATCCATGTTCGAAGGAGACGCTAATGCCTGAGGAAGGCTGTCATGTCGCAGCCGCATTGACGGGGGTAGTTCTGGTCGAGCATGCACCAAGTAATACAGAAATGGCTGATACAGCCAGTGCCGCATCTCCAAAAGTCGATTCTCTGTAGCCCAGCTAAGTTCTTGCACCACAAAACCAGCTTCGGCACCCCCTGGAGAGGATATTCGAGGAGCTCTGATTGTAGAATTGGTCTCGTATTTCTGCATCGCTGGTGGCAGATTAGTCTGCCACGTTGAGACCTGCGCTTCGAATTCGATCGCCACGTCCAAGTATGGCTCGATGTTCATCCATTCGCTTCTGTCCCGTCGGAAGAATGTGTTAATGACTCTGTTCCCAATCCGGCGGAGCGCAACCTCGGTCAGGTAATAGTACCAGCTTTCCTCTTCATTGCAAAGAAGTTTCGCGTGCATCTTCACCTCGTCCTCTTGTCCGGGCGACAGCATCGAAGGAATTAAGATGATTGAAGAGGAGGCTTCAGCTTCGGTTAAAGAGGCGGCATGCTTTGGTGCAGGCTGATGGTCAGCCGCTGGAGGGGACGGTGGTGACGGGAACAAATTTGGGAAGCCGTATTCTGCAATCTCGGTCTGTGGCAGAGGCAACTCGATGCGGAACTCGGCTTCTGACTTGAAACAAGACCAGTACAGTCGTTGCTCGAGTCGAGTTGTCCTCGAACTTCTGGATGGTGTTTGAAGAGGACGATTCATAAGCACAGTACCATCCTCAGATAGACGACCGTTCATTTTGAGGTAGAGCTGATAAGTGATCGAAGCCTGATTGAAGTATTGCCACGAAAGCATAGGCCGGAGCGTGTACATTAGATAGACTGCGATCTGTTAGCTGTGACAAGACTCCTGTAGACGAACAATTACCTCCAGCAAAGAAATTGCATTGAGCTGCCAAGATGGATGGTCGAAGCCCTCCCAGTCGCCGAGAAGCCTGCACAAAACAGTAATCTGCTTGCTCTTTCTCTCGACTCGGTGCCACAATTTGCCTCGCCCGATCGATCGATACACCAATAGCTTGGAGTTCGGATCCGAAAGGCTTCGCGACCATCCCTAGAGCACAAGCCATCAGGAGCAAACACGAGTAGCTGTCCCAGCCTATGCCTCTAGAAGCATATTCGCGACTTTTGCGAACCAATGCTTCCACGTCCAAAATCGGATTTTTGGTATGCACATTTTCTAAGAACCTATCGACCAGGGCAGGGATGCGTTGCTCGTCCAGGGGTGCGACATTATTAGAGATGTGAAGTATCGTATTGTCTGCGTCAATGTCGTCGTCAAACACACCTCCTGTAGAGAGTCGATAGCCCAGGTGTGCATCGATGAGATAGTTCGGTGGAAACGCAGCCTCGAAGATAGGCCAAGTCAGTACTTCATCGGCCGTCGTCTTGTGTGGTGGAATATGGGAAAAGTCGCGCGACGGCTCCAGATGCTGTTCAAAAGCAGGAACTCCGTGAAAAGACAGGTCAACGTCCACATTGGCATTCGCTGGAGCACTGTCGCTTCCACTATGGTGCGCGCCACTTCCGTTCGAGCAAGCGAGATTGGTAGGCGCAATCGTCTCTAGCTTTTGGGCAATTTCAGAGATCTGGCCACCCAGGACCTCGACGACGCGATTGAGGGTCCAGGTCTCTTCTTCCGGCTCATTGAGGTACATGCATGTCGTGCTTGTGCTCTGGCATGAAAAACACGCTGGTCGAGCATTGTCGCACTTGACCTTTCTCAAGCTGCATGTTTGGCACGCGGCTTTGCGTCGACCAGTCGTCTTCTGCCGCTTCGTCGCAGGCTCTTGACCATCTTCGTCGCTACCCATACCATCTCGTCGGAACTGATTGCTACGTTCTCGGCTAGCACAGACAGCCGCGGACGGTAGCTACAGAGGTCGAGTACCGGAAGAATCGAGCAAAGCTGGAAGAACACGGGGATGGCAAAGTCTCGCGGCGGGCGCCAAGATCAGGCGCCAACCCCCGCTAGCTTCTCCTCAAGCTGAAGCACATGTGACAATAATAGAATGGCGACGACCACCGCCCTGTTACTGAGACAGTAAACCCTTGAGCCGAAGGAAAACAAGCTAAAGACTCTCGCCTACCTTGATTTCATTTCTGCATTGTTGAACACAGTCGGGCCCAGCATTTCAACGGTGAGGTATGCGCGTCGTGCCATGTTTAGTTGGCCAGGGCGTCAGAATCTCGGTGCTGCTTTCGCTGCATCACTTGGCACTGGCATCGACCATCGACATCGTTTCCTCTGTTGAAGGGAGTGAAGCCGCATCAAAGAACTTTGTTTTGGTACATGTCCACCAATCGGGTGTTGTCTACTCATACATTATCAATCCAAAGTAGTAAGCTATCTATATCCATTGTACAGCCCTGGATTGTCGCCATCTCAGTCTGTCTCAAACCTCAAGTCACCCCAGACTCCGCCAAGGAAAGTCCCGGTGACTAACACCCATTGTACCCCTGCTGCTGCCACATCTTGACACTCTTGACCTGCATAGTCGGGTCAGTCCAAGTTGGAAACCATTGGTCTCTCGCTTTCCAAAAGTCTAGTTTAGCGCCCGGCGACCCATCAACCCATGGTTTGCCAGCCACACCGTCTTGGAACCATCCGTTTGTGCCACCAACAGCAACATTGAGGATGAGATAGAAGTTTTGGTCAAAAGGCGTAGCATCGTTACCAGTATTGGTCCACGTATCAACGAAGGCCGTGCCGTTGCTGCCAGCCAACGGGAAGTCCCCTCGCTTCCACAGTGGCTCGCTGAACTTGTTATACATGACTTGTAACAGACGGCTGTCAAGGTAGGTATAAATGTATTTCTCGCTCCACTCAAGGCCGAAGGTATGAAAGGTCTCGGCGAATGTGGTCATCAATGCACTTGTCTTGCCATATGTCCTCCACCAGGCATCATTTGCCAAGTCCGGGCCCCAGTGTAAAGTCGAAGAAATAACGTCGTTGCCGCCAAGAGGGTACGTGTGATTGTTGCCTCTGCTCTCGGCAATATCGATCTCACCATTGAGCGGCCATTGACCATAAGTATCCTCCTCTGGTAACATCCAGATGGCGGGCCAGAGCCAGTCACCTTTCGGCAGCTTTGCCACAACTTCAATGCGACCATACTTGATCTTAGCACCCTTTGTGGAGATGCGACCGCTTCTTGTTGGCGGAACGATTGTGCCATTCGTGGTATTCGTGACAGCAACACAACTGCTCCAGGAATCCGAAGAGCAAATGCCCAGCTTCGTCAGATCGATGACATTGTTCTGGATGATCAGGTTCTCGTCCTGCAAAGTTGGCTTGATGGTGAGCATCCCATCCGCAATATAGACGTTCTCGTCCGTGTCGGTAGTCTGTTCGAATTGGCCGTTACCGAATCCGCCTACCTCAGCTTCTCTGACCCAGACGTCTTCATTCAATGTGCCTGAGGAGAAGTCGTCTTCATAGACCATGCAATAGTGATGCACCGGCACGGACGTCCACCCGTCGTAGACCATAAAGACGCCAATGCCGAAGCCAGCGAGGAGACCGAGCAGTGGAAGAAGTGTTTGCCATTTCTGCTTTTTATCTTTACCGTCTTTGAGCCATGGCTTCTCAATTTCCTCTTTCTTTACCCGTCTGGAGCGGAAATATGTTGGGGCGCCGCCGTAGACACTAAATAGATTGACAGTCGACGAGTTTGCAGACTGTATGGGAGGAGCAAAGCCATTTTGTGATATCGTAGGCTTTTCAATAGGATAACCGGGGGTGAAGCGCGGCTCACGGGAGTGTAGTGAGCTTGGGACTGGGAAGTGTGCTGGTATTATCTCATCACTTTTTTCTAGCGTGGGCTGTGTGTGTGAGAACCTGGGCACTGGAGCGGAAGACATTTTTGCTGGCTGATGAAGAAAGAGCATGGAAGACCTTCAATGCCACTTATGATGTGCTCAACAACGTTGACTTTAGCACTGAAGGTTGAAGGAGCGAGTGAAGGAGGATGAATGTAGAAGCAAATGACAGGATGAGCCCAGAGGCAGACTTACTCACTTCCCCTGGACCCCTATAGCGAGAGACCAGGATGGCATGACAGTGTACCCTCAAGACATGCTCATTACGGTGAGAATATCTTTCAAAACATGGTCAATCCTGCTTTGGCTGGGGCGGCAAGCCTCCGCTTGTGAGATTGCTCGGTCATTGCAGTGTAATAGTCGAAATTTATTCAAGGAGAGGCGCATCAGCCGCCTCGAGTATGGACTCGAGATTAGGCCCAGTACTCGAGTACAGCCGTCCTTCGTGCACGAGGAATTGGACGGAGGACAACAACAAGACATAGTGGATGACCGAGCAAAAGGGCACCATCCGCGGCAGAGCGAAGCCCGCCGTGGAGCAGGAGCAGAATAGCTTTTCGAGGTACTAGGAAGTGGTATGTGTTGAAGAGTCTACTCTCCGCGTACCGTCAATCGAATGTTTATTCTCTGTGTGGCTGCGACTTGTATCAGCCGAAGCTTCGCCGATTGCTGTTTGGGGCATCCGCAGGCTCACCCTGGCCTATCAGCAGATCTCGCTGAGCAGATTCAGATTGCTGCAACAAATCCTCGTGCTGTTAAGGATAGGAGACAGCTGATGGCTCAACGGCGATTACACAAACGTGGTAGAACAATTGAGACTAGAGAACGTAATTTATAACGTCATGGCGTTCTCGGAAAGACGCAAACATCCTTGCACGACCAAGCCACACTTGCCGAAAGCAGCCATAAGACAGGGGCAGCATCATATTGCACATCACACGTTCTACGATATCGCGTGATCGGCAGTTGTTACCCGAAAATCAACAGATAGTCCTAGCCTGTTCTTGCCTGTTTCGCTCTTGACTCGGTGACTCGCAAGCCACATTCTCTGTGAACGATCTAAGTTCGGATCTACTCCAGGCCATGATCTCTTATGTACAGGGTCGTGCCTTGCGGACACGGGATAATGTCACCGTCAAGCCATCCCCTTTAGCCACTACCACCACACACAGCAAGCGCAATCGAGCTGTTTTCCGTTGTGGCTTCTAGCTTTATGCCCGCACGTCACCAGTCCCACCCGCACAGCTGCTAGGAGCCATATCTTGTGGCCACTTTGAGTGAATACTAGCGTCCTGACAGTGTCGAGACAGGTGTCAGTAGCTAGGAGATCCAGAGATCGACGACCTCAAGCGTTACGATGGCCTGGACCATTAAGGCTCGACGGCGTCAGGAAATGTTGCGGGTTCGTGCCGAGACTGTGGATGTTTGGATGCACGATACTTTGCCAAGACACTGCAAGCAGCTCGACACCTCAAACACAAAATGCGCCTTGCACACGCTTGACCGAGGTGCTCGGCAGAAGTCAAGTCAAGTCAATGCGTCTGTCATCACCGCCGCTCGAGCAGCGCTTGACTGGGCCTTCCAGCAATGGGAAGTACAGCGGATGACGAGGCAGCGACCAACCAATGCTTTGGCGTTCGCTTAACGTCGATCATCTCATATGGCGCAACCGTACGCGATGGTTGCAGATTTGGCAAGCAACAGGGCGGGGCCAAGCGTGCAACGGAGGCTGAGATCCCCCTGTGTCGAGCGTCAATGACAGGGCCCAGGACTCGAAGTGCCGGCCACTAATCTGGCACTAAACCTTAATATCAGTCCTACGGTCGGGGTATCATGGTTGGAGCCTTTTCGCCTTTAGCATTATCTTACTTTCCTAGTACTCTCATCTCACCTCGGACGGCAATTAATGAACTTTGCTGTTGCATGTGTCCCAATGCAATCTACCCGACAGAGCTTCTGCCACTGTTTTGATGCAGTGCCAGGCCTGTAGCACCGTCTAAACCAGATTCCTCTATGCGCTGCTCTCCTCTGGAAGTTCAAGCCATAAAGAATGGTTCATCGCAACAAGCGACCGATAGGCCCGCGGTACGTATTCCCTCTGCTCCGCCACCATGTGTGGAAGAAGGCAATTGTTGTCTCGTGCAAGACCTGCCAAGGTCATGATGTTATCGACCCTAGCGTACTACTCTACTGGTTATGTTAAAAGATATCCACACAGCATCACCCGCGTCTTAGCAAATCTCCGGAATCCGGACTACTCTACGGGTTCAAAAAGACTCGGGCTGTGGATATCAATATTGTCAGGATACTTAGCTAAACAAAGCTCGAGCTAATTCTTAACACATCTATTGCGGATGGGGTTGGACGCAGAGCGAGCTTACCAGATCCAGCATCCTAGAAAACTAACAACCTTACACATCCGTTCTAGCTGAAAGAACTCCTAAGACATTTCGAGGTCTGTTCGTCGCCTGTAAATCGGTCAGAAAGACCACGTACTGCGGATATGGCGATGTGGACAGGGACCGCTGAGACATGGGCGAGCCTTCTCAAGCCACTGCTGGCTCCAACTTCTAATAACCACGGCAGCACACAAGCTTCGCCTGGGTCCCAGCATTACTCGAGATATGATCTCCTGCAAGGTGCCACTATGGTCAGCATCATGGGCATCGCCCAAATGAGGTAAGGCTGTCACGAGTCTAAAACCTCTGCAAGAAGAACCGCTCTCCTTGAGAACATCCTCCTCGTTCCATCTGCACTCTACCATCACTTCGGTACATGGTTAGACAGATGAAAAAGAAGGCCATACGCCTGTTTCAGTCACTCGTTTAACACACAGTCACTCGCTTGGCATACAGTCACTCTTTACCGTAGTCGCTCACTTTACAACATACCGGCCTTCCCTTGTGTCACCCACACAGTCATCTACAGCGGAAATATTGAGGTCGAAACAACAAAAACAGGTTAGAGATGGCGTCTATGGGCCGATCCCCCCACGTTCGCTCTTCGCCAGGTCTCGTCATACCTGCGGTAGGGCAGCCGTCTGCCGCAGGAGGCCCTTATGGGACATTACGTTCGGCGTCGGCTCTAGCGCCCCGAACCTCAATCGACTCCATTGTTGCAACCCCAACAACCACAGCAGTAAAGTGCGAAGTCATGATTCAACACCTTCGGCAACGACAGATGGAAAGGCTTTGGACTGACGGCGACGTCACTGAAGGCGTGGTGCTGAGGAGAGCCAAGAACGACTTTATATGTCAGCCACCAGAGCTACAACAACAAGCGTTTGGATGTTATGATGAGATCAGGAAGTTGAATGTCAAGGTACGATGCGTTGTTACTGCTTGTGAGTGGAAGCTTACGCAGCCAGGTTGCAATGACCGTCAAGACTGCCGTAATACAAACATTCCTGAAGGAGTACAACCTGCCATTCGTCCCCCTCAACAATGGTCTGCAGCTGCAAGTACTGCCTAGTATTGTTGGGCTGTCCCGATGCAAAAAGCACCATTACGCCGCTTTCATCAAGGATATGGGCATGCTGGTTGTTTGGGAGGTAATGCTTGACAATCCTCATCCCCATCCACGCGACTAACTCAAGCCCTAGGACGATCCATCTGACATCATTAGGCGAGTTGAAACGATCGAGGATCTCCTCGTTCAAATGCTCTGGACCTTGGAGGACTCAAAACAAGACCTTGAGGAAGCCTTCGAGAAGGAGATGCTCAACTATAGCGGGACTCATACACCAGTCAACGTCGAAGCAAAAGAGGTCTCAGCATATGCGTCTGATGTAGAGCTTGCGACGGAGAAGCCAAGGCCGACAATGCTTTACCAAGCGTTCCTGGTTGCGATAGCGTGCACACTCGTCGTTTTTACACTGAGCATTGGTTGGCGACGACTTGCCATCGAGTGCAGGATCGACCAGAACTACATGCGTTTGGCATTGCTTGCCTGCACGCCCTTCCAGATCTGGATCGGCTGGTTCTTCTTCCAGTCCCTCGTCAGTGGAGTTGCTCAGATCATCGGACCTGTCAAGCACACCACGCAAAATTCCAAGTCATACTCCGGAGTGGCACCAAGGCGTATCTGCGCGCCACTGCCTCATGTCTCTATTCAATGTCCTGTGTATAAAGAAGGTCTTCAGGCTGTGATTCAACCTACCATCGTCTCGATCAAGAAAGCTATCTCGACCTACGAGATGCAGGGCGGATCAGCAAACATCTTCATCAATGATGACGGTATGCAGCTCGTCCCACAAGAAGAGGCGGAAGCGCGACGTAGCTACTACGAAGACAACAACATCGGATGGGTGGCGAGACCAAAACATCAGCCAAAAGGTGACGCTGATGGCAAGAACATATTTGTCCGAGCGGGCAAATTCAAAAAGGCCTCCAATATGAACTACGCACTCAACGTCAGCACTCGAATCGAGGACCTGATGAGGCCTATCAACCGAGAAGCGACCTGGAACCAGGACGACGAAGATGCTCTCTACGAGCAATGCCTCGCACAGATCCTAGAAGAAGATGAGGGCCGAACCTGGGCCGAAGGTGATCTCAGAATTGGCGAATACATCCTAATCATCGACTCCGACACCCGCGTCCCAGAAGATTGCTTCCTTGACGCCGTCAGCGAAATGGAACAATCCCCCTCCGTCGCCATCATCCAATTCTCCTCCGGTGTCATGAACGTCACGACCTCCTTCTTCGAACAAGGCATCACCTTTTTCACCAACCTAATCTACACAGCCATCCGCTTCGGTGTTTCCAACGGCGACGTCGCTCCCTTCGTCGGGCACAACGCCGTCCTCCGATGGTCCGCCGTCCAAGACGTCTCCTTCACCCTCCCCGGCACCACCACGGAGAAATACTGGGCCGAAAACACCGTGAGCGAAGACTTCGACATGGCCCTCCGCCTGCAATCCCTCGGCTACGTCCTCCGGTTCAGCACAGTCTTCGCCGACGGCTTCAAAGAAGGCGTCTCCCTAACCGTCTACGACGAACTCGCCCGCTGGGAGAAATACGCCTACGGCTGCTCCGAACTCCTCTTCAACCCTTTCAAATACTGGTTCACCCGCGGCCCCCTCACCCCACTTTTCCGCCGCTTCATCTGGTCCAACATGTCCTGGATGGGCAAAATCACCATCATGTCCTACATTGGCACGTACTTCGCGCTCGGCGCCGCCTGGCCCCTCACAGTAGCAAACTACTTCCTCATTGGCTGGTTCAACGGCCATCTCGACCAATACTACGTCGACTCCTTCAAGATCTACTTCGGCATCATCATCGTCTTCCAAGCCCTTGGCACCGTCAGTCTCGCCGTCGTCCGCTACCGCACCGAATCCCGCGGTCTCGTGGCCAGCCTCCTCGAGAACTTCAAGTGGCTGCTCCTCCTCACGACCTTCCTCGGCGGCGTGTCCATGCACGTCTCCCAAGCCATCGTCTGCCACCTGTGCAGCATCGACATGTCCTGGGGCGCCACCGCCAAAGAAGCAACGACCACCTCGTTCTTCAAGGAGATCCCCACCATCCTCCGCAAATTCAAGTTCACGTTCATGTTCTGCATCGGCGCCACCACGACCATGATCGTGCTTTCGGGCGTCGGACCTGTCGGCCAGCTCGTCCCTTATCACTGGCAGATCACAGGGTTCACGGCCCAGTTCCCGCTGGCGATTCTGGTTGGGTTCCATTTCTTCATGCCGCTGGTGTTGAATCCCGGTCTTATGCAGTTTACTTTCTAGGCTGCGTATGCGTGGACCACACCACTCACGCTTGGAAACAGGACATCGGACTCTTCCAGGCCGAGATACGAGACGAGACGAGACGACCGCATCGCTGTCGACATCTCTGCATGTCCTTGTACATGCAGTGTTAATTGGACGTACAGTACACAGTGTTTGGACGACTTTGCTTTGCTTTGCTTGGACTACAGATAGATATCCGGGATGACGGCGAGAAACTCAGTTTAGATATGATAACGACAATAATCAATAATAGGTACAATAAGAAATAGATCTTTTTGGCTGTTTTACTTATGTTCTTCATCATATATTTGTATGTTTTAGGGCTAGAATGATTTGAACACTCATCTAAGCTGTCGTGAGCAGCTGGCTCCCCCCATCCCATCGCATTTCCAAATTGTTGTCATCGTCAGTCCTCTCGCTGACTGCCCGGCCCCGCCCGACTAAGCTACCAGTCCCCTTCGCAATTGTATTTGTAATCAAGCCGCCGCACCGCACCGCACAGCACAGCATGCTTCAGGCCCAGACGCCAGGCCTTACGCCCCGTGAGGCTCGTGCATGAACACATCACACCACGACGTACGTAGTCCGTCGAGTTGCCGTGCCTCGTTCGTACCTTCTTGCGTGCGCCCCACCGCAGTAGCCCTCCCCGCCTGCCTGCACAGTCGCACCATCGCGTCTTTTTCCTCTTCCTCACCGTCCCAAGAAGAGAGCGCAAGGCAAGATAACGCACGCCACGCATGCCATGCCAAGCCAAGTCCGACCGTGGCGCTCGCTGGACCGCATGCACAGCACAGCCCAGCCAGCCGCCAACCCAAAAGCGTCGCGTCATGCACGCCCATAGATCAATGCCAACGCATAGCAGAACCTGCGGTCCGTGGCTGAATGTGCTGTGCTGTCAGGTCGCGCGGGGGAGAGAGGGCGTTGACGTTGACTGTTGACGTTGAGGAGCACAAGGCGGGTAAGTCGGACAGATGGAGCGAGGCGGAGCGGGGAGAATGAAAGCCACCTACACGCCTACCTACAGTATTTCACCGTGTACAGAGTAGATGGCGAGTTGAGTTGAGCCGACACATGCAAGGACAACACAGTACAGGGGTAGGTTGGTAAGGAAGCTACTGTAGCTGGAGCTCACGGCTTCAGCGGCATGTGGTAGGGTGGGGTAGGGTGGACAATAGTATGCTTGTACTAGTATTCTGCGAAGTATTGCTTGCTCGTAAACCATATTTGGGTATCATATGCGTAACACAGATGGCCGTGGCCTTTTTTTGCATGACACGCCGTGTCACTGTCACCTCTTGACCATAATCCATGGCCCACCCGTCCATTGTTGAAGACAGATCGGAATCACCCTAGTACCTTGTCGCTAGCATGTAACATTACTAGGGCATTAACCCCGCTCAGCGTGTTTGGGCCTCCATTTAGAAATCCCACTCCACAAGCAACCCATCCTTGCCTCTCATCAGATCAGCCGGAACATACTCTCTGCCCTCAGCCTCAGCCTCCTCCCTTGCAATCCGTTCCTGCTCTTTCTCCTCCAACTGCCGCTTGTTCAACTTCTCCTTCCTCTCAATAGCCTTCGGTGGCTCTCTGTTGCGATCGACCTTGCGCAAGAGCGAGGGAATGGAATGGCGTTTCGAGAGGCCGATCCGAGTGCGGGCGTTGAAAAGGGGCATCGTGGAGGCTGAACGCTTAAGTGGTGAATGAGCTGGCTTGGGAGCAGGGGTGGAAGGGGACTTTTCAGGCGTGGACACCCTTTCGGTGGCTTCCTCTTGGCTTTTGGTTCTACTGTTCTCCTTGTTCACTTCTTCCTTTTCGTCCTCGACAATTTCGGTGTTCTGGACCTTTGTCTTCCGGCCTCGAGCATTTTTATCCTTCTCAACTAAAGCTGGCCGCACCTCCTCTTGTGTCTCTTCGGCAGGTAGCTCTTCGACCGGCACCTCGACCGGTTTCTTCCGCTTCCTCCCTCGCTTCTTAGGCTCAGGTACGGGCGGCGGCAGTTCTTCATGGTCGTCAGATTTAGGAAGTGCAGGCACATCGATTGTGATCCTCGTGGTCCGCTTACCGCTCTTGCCAGTTTCTTCCTCGTCTTCGTCAGCCTCAGCGTCATCAAGCTTCTTCATAAGCCCTTCCGTCTTGAGTTTTCGGTCAGGACTGAGCTCTGGCAACGGCTGAAACTTGACCTTTGCTGGTTGTTCATCTAGGAATATCACTTCCTTGGCTTCTTCCTTCTCGTCATCATCGAGGAAGTCAGCGCTTTTGCCCAGCACATGAGCTGCATGTGTCTTTGCTCGCTTGACCTTGCTCTTCTTGCCCTTTTTGCCACTGGCTGGGACAGCGTTATCAGGTAGTTCTGGTATAGGACTTTGAAGGGTGGGCTCATCTGGCTGTGCTGAAGCGACATCGGAGGTGGGCTCGGGCTCAGCACGACCTCGCCGCCTGCTGGGCCTAGGCACGTATCTTTCAGGAGAAAGACCGATTACTTCTTTCTTATCAAGACCAAGATCACTTGAAGGCAGTTTCTTAGACAAGACTTCTGGTGGTGCCATGTCGCTTTTCTTGGTCTTTCGTTTTCGGCCCGTCTTGCTGCTGGTGGTTGCCTGCGAGACTTCTGAGACGTTGGATACAGAGTCGACGGTGCCTGCTCGGATGTTACGCCGGCCATGGTGGTCGTCCATATGGAGTTCATCAAGGTCGTCCTGGTCATTGACAATAGGATCATCTGGCTTCTTCTGCTTTGGCTTGCGACCTCTCTTCTTAGGCGCTGGTTTGGACGGCTCTTCCACAGTGTGGACATGCTGCTGTTCGCTTACCACGACCTCATCCAAAGCTTGCTCAGGCACGACAGGTTGGAGATTTGAATTATTGTCGTCAGGGTTGGTGATGGGTGAAAAGGAAGGAGAACCCTGGGGCGGCTCCTCCTGAGCAATGAGCTGTTCTGGAGCGTCGACTGTCTGCATTCCCTGCAGGTTGAGGAGCACTTCTGTGTCAGGTCTGTCCGAGGCAGGCCTTGTAAAGACGCCAGCAAGGGCTCTGGTCTCTTCAGAGTCGATATCGCCATCGAATGAGGTCTGAGTCAGACTACCAAAAGGATTTATCTTGTTGTAGTCCAGGTTCAGGGAGTTGGGATCGATGGTGAAGGATTGGTAGTTCCCCATCGAACTTCTACTTGTAGTGCCGCCTTGCAAGTTGGCGCCAAAGAAGCTGGTGTGAGGGGTGTATGATTGCACAGCATGTCCATTAGCTATATCGTGGTTCGATATGGATCTGGCCAAACTGAGATCGAGTGGTTCCGTGTACTGGGTGCGCTCTTCGACCGAGACCATTTCAGCAGAAGCAGTCAAGGCAGCAAAGTCAAACTGGGAGCTGGACATTGTATTGGATTTGGACCTCTTCCGTGCGCTGGCATTGTCCCTCGGCGACGTTCCATCATCGTGTTGGGTTCTTGACCTCTTCTTGCTTGTCTTCTGGCTCTTGTCTGACTTGCCACCCATCATGCTCTCGCCACCATCAGCGTTGATATGAGACTCGGTAAGAGCGGGCTCGACCTCGTTCAGGAATCGATCAGTACTCGAGATAGACTCGTGGCTGGTGTCGTGGTTGCCATCGTAGGAAGAGATGCGCTGGGTCGGACTTAAGAATGTATCAAAGTCCAGATGGAGCACAGGGTCCTGTTCTTGTTCTTGGTCCTGTTCTTGTCTATCCGCCGTGCTTGGTGGTGCACCCTCTTTCTGACCTATGCTTTGACTGCTTTTTGAAAGGGATGGAACAACTTCTACCTCTTCGTCCGAGTCGGCGATCTCGCGAGGCATGTTGAAAGCCGCTGCATCATCAGATCGCCTGTCAATGTCAATGTTCTGTCGAATGCTTCGCGCGTCGTGCTAAATCGCCGCAGACGAGAGACCGGAGAAGAGACGCGTCGAACGCGTTGCGTCAGTGGCCGCTTTTCCCGCTTTCTTGGCCGTGCTTTGATGCCTCAGGCAACAACCAAATACTGCCTGATCAACTCCCTAAGTGAGGCACGAGTGCCCACAAAGCATAGCAAGCTGGGATAGTTCTGACAAGCTGCATGTCTTTCAAAACGGCATACGGATGAATGAGCCTTCGTACGTCGACATCTATACATTCTATCATCCAAACATTACTCGTCCTCCCTGAAATCGTGGGGACCACCACGACCTCATGCTTGAATGAGTATGCTTCTCAACACCACTGACATGTCAAGATAGGCCTGTATGCTCGCCGACTCTCTGCCTGAACTGCCATCAAGCTGTTGACTCGCTCAATTACCACTTCTCATGCCTCGAATCCACGTCAAGCCGACATAGCCAACCCTCCAATATGCTGTGCCCCAGCTGTGCCTGTGACGTATTACTGCACTGTCGCGCCTTGCCGCTGAGAGCAATCAAATGACAGATGCTGACAGCAGAACTAGTCCTTAGCATAGAATCCCTGGCACTGATGCTGAGCATCTATTTGCCGCATTGCTGAAAGTCTGTCGTGCGGCTGGCCCCGCTCTCCTCGCTGAACTCCATCAACGCGCAGCCAATGCCTGAATCGTGTCTCTCGTCAACCGAGTCCCCTCCAGTACCTGCAACGAGCTTCTTCACAAAAACTTCTTCCTCTTCATCTGGAGCCAGAAGATCACCAGAGTCAGACACTTCTTTTGCTTGCAATGGGCCACATGCTGGCAACCAGGCGTCCACTCCAGTCATTTGCACCCTTCCTTGGGCACGAATCTCGCTTTCATTATCCTAGATGAAATCTGCCGAGTATGAAAAGCCTCTGAATTCCTCTTGATGGGCAGCGGAAAGAACTAAGACGAGTTAGCAGGATATTCAAGAGTTGAGGTCTCAGAAGAACGCTCGCAGGGGCATACATACCACTCTGAACAGGCGTCAAAACCGGGGTGACGCTGGTAAACTCCTGATCGAAATTGCTGGTGTCCTTCTCGTTCTTAATCTGAGGTTTGAATGGCGTTGGTAGCCGCTTGTTGTAGATGTCGTCCCAGTCAATGCCCTTGAAGAATGGGTGCTCCATGATCTCTTCCGCATCTCGTCGTCCGCTGCCAAGTCGGAGTTCTGGCTCTCTGGTGAGCAGTTTCTGGAGGATGGACACACTATCGCGCGGCATGTGGATTGGGTAGAGTGGTTCGTCAGCAAGAATCGCGTCGTAAATTTCGTCTTCGTCCTCTCCTCGGAAGGGCGATTGTTGGAGCAGCATCTGGTATATCAACACTCCGAATGCCCACCAGTCGACAGCCCGACCGTACTTCTTGTCCAACAGTATTTCCGGCGCCATAAATTCAGGAGTACCACAGAATGTCGACGTGGTGCTGCCATACCACATATTTTCCTTGCAAAGGCCGTAGTCCGCAATCTTGATGTGTCCGTCGAGTGTAAGAAGAATGTTGTCGAGCTTCAGATCTCGATAGACGACTCCGTTTTCGTGGAAATATTTGAGCGCAAGGCAGACTTCAGCAGCATAAAATTGAGCTCGCTTAAGGCCAAATTGTCCTCTCTGGATGTGCAACATCAGATCGCCCCCCGAAATGTACTCCATCACGAAATACACACGAGTCTCTGTCTGGAAGCAAGCATGCAGGCTGAGCAGGAACGGATGTCTTTCTTTGTTCGCGATAAGGAAAACTCGTTTTTCTGACTTCGTCGACTCGACTTCATCGTTCTCAATGATGAATTCCTTCTTGAGCACTTTGATCGCGTACAGTTTTTTGGAGCTCTTTGCCTCCGCCAGCATGACCTTGCCGAAGTTACCTTTTCCAAGGACTGCCAGAAAATTAAAGTGGTCAAGCCCGATTCGAGGTCCTTTGGAGACTGGGGTTGCTTCTTGCTTTGCAACTTGCTGCTGTGGTGGGGCCGTCTTCTGGGAAGGTTGCTGCGCCTGGACCGGAGAATAGGTTGGCTGTGCTTGAGGCGTCTGCGGTACTTGAGCAGGACGTGCTTGTTGCATGATCGCCTGCTGCTGTTGCTGTTGCTGAGCTCGGTTGTAGTTCGCGTAGGCACTCGGATCGTATGCCGCATGCTGTGGGGCCTGCTGCGCCTGCTGAGCATCTGTTAACGGTGGTCTAGCATTAGCGTATCGGTCCTGTCCCGGTTGTGGACTGTACCCGCCGTAGCTCTGTGATGTTTGAGAATTAGGTCGTGAGGGAGGTCGCATGGTAGCTGCAGCGGCTGCCACAGCTGCGTTTGAGGTTGCGGTCTTCTGCATGGCTGGTCTTTGCTGCTGCTGTGGTAACGACTGTTGAGATTGTCCTTGCATGGCCTGCTGATACAGATTCTGTGCGGCGGTGACGGCAAGATCTGATGGCTTCGATAGCGACTGCTGATCCTCATAAGACGGCTTACCAGGAGAAACAGGTGTGGATCCTTCTAATGTGAAGCTCTGGGTGGGTGACTGAGGTCCTGGTCTAGTGGGTCGTAAGGTCCTGCCTGACATGCCCGAGCTCACTGAAGAGGACTTGTTGTGGTTCTTCGTCCGCTGAATAGTCTCCAGAATCTCGTTTGCCACTATCATCGACATGCCACAGAAGTCAGGAACCAAGTGCTGACATTGAGCGTGACAGGTCAAGCCGCATTCGTTACATTTCTTGGCGTTCTTGCGACCAATTGGCAGTAGATAACCACAATGGCAGCACCAATTGGCTCCGATGTTTGAGAAGTTTTCGAAACGGTGAGGGATACGGTGGTTGATCTTCTCTTCGTCAGGGTCAGTCTCGTAGTTGGCTTTGCTGATACACTTGGTCACCACCTTAGGATAGCATTTTGTGTGACAGGTGTATTTGCAATCTGCGCACTGCATACCAGCAGAGTACTTGAGCAGATCGCCACAGAGAGCGCATCGCATAACATTGTAAAACTGTTGCTTGACGAATTTGTGGCCTTGCCTCTCGTGTACCTCTTCCTTCTTCTGACGGACAGCACCTTGTCGATTGAGACCCAGGTCAAATGGTCGTCGTTGGCCGGTCTGCTTCTGAAAGTTCATGGATAGATGAATCCTGCCAGCCGGCTCTAAAGAGAACCACGAATCAATCATGGCCGCTTGTGACCGTTGCGGAATGCCTGCTGACGGACCCGCTGCTGCCCCATCACCAGGAGGCATGTAGGGTGCTCCTTGTGTCGGAGGCGGGGCAAAGTCTCCACCGCCGCCGGGGGTCATCTTGTCAGCAGTGACCCAATTGCCTTGCTGAAGTTCTGCTTCTATCCTCTTTCTGCGCATTTCTTCCGCAATGTCTGATATGCGAATCCAGAGGAAGGCAATGGGTGTAGGTCTGTCGCCCGACTTGTCATAGACAGTGAGCTCGATTTCGTTGGCTTTGTCGATGTCTATATTGAAGATCTCGTCCATCCACCTGTCGTTTCTCGTCGCCCTCGTCTTCGCTCTGACATTGTCCTCGACCTTCATGATTATGAATGTCTCTGGGCCACGAGAGAAGCGAGAAGATGCTGCATGGTCGACGTCCCTGATAGCATTAATGCGCATCTCCATATGACCAGAAAGGGGCTTTCTCATGTTAGGAGCATTCATGCTGTCGTCGTCCGCTTCCACGGCATCGTCCACGCCCACATGTAGATCCATGTACCTCTTGAGGGCCTGTTTCAGCAACTGCACCTTTTGGTTGCTTTCTATGCGTCGGCCCTCTGCGTCGGCACGGCTTTTTCGATCTCCTTCATCCTGGTACAGCCGGACCATCTTTTCTATGCCCGCCTTGTACTGTTTCTCCACACTAAGCTTGAACTCGAGCTGGGAAAGCATCAGCTGGATTTTGGGACCGAGGTAAGGGGTGTCGTATTTGATCAGATCTACACGTTGTCAGTACTTGCAGCCCGGTAAGAGGCAGGAAGGCCACTCACCAAGCTTCGAGTAGTTTGGTCTTGCTTTGGGCATCGGAGCATTGTAAGGTCTCGGGTCACCGTAGGGAGCGCGAGGCGGCATCATTCCTTTCCCTCCTTGACTGTAACCACCAGGACCAGGATCGCCGTAATCTCCAGACTCGAAGTAGGCTATGGGCTCTTTCGGCGGAAGGGGTGGCCCTGCATCAGCTGGGCCTGGGTGTGGTAGAGGTTTCCTCTGCGTTGTCACGCCATAGCCGTGTGCTGGTGGCGGAGGAGCGCCATCGTTGACCTTGCGAATCTGCAATTTGCTAAGCTGTTCCTCCAGGTATGCAATATTCCTCCGGCCGTCCTTTATGTTACTATCTGCTCTAGCCTGAACAGCAGAGTTGTTTGTCGACTGTCGCATGTGTGTTGCGCCATTGATCAGAGCCTTCTCTCGATCGATCTTGCGACGCACCTCGGCGATCTGGGCGTCGGTGTCGGCCATGTTGGCGATGATAGCGAGTGAAGATGTAGTAGTGTACTGCAAACAGTGGGAGATGGCAGTTGCTGAGGCTTCAGAGCCCTGTCGTCGTGGCTGTTATCTCATCCAACATCTGTGTTTTCGGCTACTGATGACGAAAGTGGGAGACAAAGAATAGATGTCTCTGGCGCACTGGCAGGTGACACGGCCGCGGTGAAGACCAGCTGCCTGGTTCTGCGTGGAGGTGAGTCCTCCCGTACGCTTCAATTGGGCAGCAGATAGAGATTCTGTTGCACGTGCAGTGGACAGAAGGACCAAGGTGGGCTCGTGCGGCAGAATGGACAAACCATACGAGCAATAAACTGGCAAAAGGATATCTGCGAAGGACGATCTCCCGAAACAGCAAAATCAAAACCAAATGATGAAAATAATAATCACTCGCTGCTCGCATGGCATAAGCATAAGCATTCAGTGGTGATACAATATCGATCTGGACTGAGTGGGCACAACAACAACACAGGCGGGGTCTTCCCTGCCCACCGGCATCATAATCAGTGCCTAGTGAGCCCTTGCCAGCTGAAACGTGGGAACCCATGCGAGCCACCAAAGATGCCTTGATCGTCGTCATAGCGCCATTCAGTGCTAATTTTATGATGACGGAATAATCGTTCTTGTCCACCACTACTCCTACGAACTCTGTCGTCGATGATATGCCCAATCTTCATGACCAAGATATGCTCCAATGTACGAGAACGTAAGCTATGCTTGCCTCTGATACAGTCTCTTGCATGCAACGGAAGGAGCTTTCAGCGTTGGAATTTTGTATCTATCGTTCGACCCACCCTACACGGCTCGTGAGACATGACTCAAATGTGCATGTCAGTCGAGACATGGGCCTGGCACGCTAATGTACTCTAGATGATTTAGCAAGAGGGTAAAGGAACAGTCACAATCGTGAACCGAGGACACGAAAGAAAAGAGGTATAAGTAGGAGCAAATGGCCCCACCACCCTGAGCATTCAGCCACGAGGGATGTCGAAGAAGTAGGCAGGAAGCCTCGAACACCGTCTGGCTGATAGCAGGTGATGAACAATTTGGAGGAAGAGCACATTACTAACTGAGCCTCATCTCTGGTATTGCTCGGCACACACTATCTAACACCGGACTATGCAGATAAGCCTTGATAGACGTACACGTTGCGGGGGTTGTTGCATGCACGTCCATGGTATGCAATGCTATCGGCAGGCGAAGGTAGATGCAGCATCCTTGATGAAAACAGACAAAATGGCCACAATGCAGAAACGGAGTTTGTTCCACTTGGTAATGGAGTTGTACGCCTATACACAGGCTCAACAACCGTTGCCAAATTGTCCTCGCCCCGATCGCTGCGCATCAGCTCTAGTCTCAACAGCTACCTGTGCGAAGTCTACCGCCACAATTGGCGACTACAAATTCATGTGTTCTGATACCGAATGGTACAAACCACCACTTCCTTCGAACACCCGTCAACATTGCAGTCAGTCCATTCCTCGCCGCTTCCACGAACCGACCTCCCACGACTATGGTACAGGCAGGCTGTGAGCCGCTATGTGTGCATCGACATTGGCTGTCATTCTCTGTGCCTCAGCTTCACGTCTTGAAAGTGGTCTATTCATTGCGCGTCCTAACGCACTGGCTCAAGTCAAGGATTCTGCCTACGCGCAGCTTGGATACAACAAGTCGTCCCTCCGTGCACGAGCTTCCGAATACGTGATGCATTCCTGATCCACCCTACCATTACAGATGAGGAAGCATATAATCTTAAAGCATCAACTCGTTCGGCATCCTGCAAGATGATAGCCACTGCATGCCTCACTATTCTTCTATAGCACCCCCTGAAGAACAGTAGGTGCACTGCAATGGTTCCGGCCTCTGACAGCAAGCCAGCCTCGCGCAGGTGGTTGGTCTCTGCGAAAGTTTATGTGCGCGAATGTCAAGGCCTACACCCGGCGGCTTGATCGCGCCTTTCGAACACCAAGAAAGCCTTCAGGGAGGAAAATAATGGATTAGAATGCTCCCTGCAGTGCGATTAGTCATTTTGCTTCGCTTGCTCGATTGAGCTCAGCGTTATCCGTTAGATATCCGTGCCAGCCTGAAGTGGGCACAACCTTCCGCGTCGTCCCCCGTCAGACCGAGCTAATTACACGACTAGCAATGGTACCAACAAGGTGTAGAGGTTGTTGACCTAGTGGGTCGAGTATTGCCAACCGCGGAACAATGCTGGATGGAATCGAGCGACACTTGTCCGTCTTCGACTTCCATCGTCTTAATTGCCTTGATACCGCAGCCCTCGATGCTTTGTACCACCAGGCCCGACTCGGCCAGCATCGGTAGTCAGAAGCTGGACTGAGCGCGCAGTTTACAACGATGACCATGAAGGACGACGCCGTCTGGTTGAGAAGATGGAATTATTCATCGTCCGTCAGATCAAGTTGTGCGCTGTTGTGAGCGCCGGGATCGGTCACGAGGCATCAGGGCATGATTTGTATGGAGCTGTCGGAGCATTTGGACATCATTCGTTGCCGTCGAGAGATCACATGCATGGGTATAGTGTAGACACTATGGTTAGGAATAGCATACCTTAGAAGCGTACAGACAGTGTGAGAGCACTGAGGTACACAGACCCAAACGTTCGTTCTCTCAAGTTAGAACACGGCGCTTAGCAGCGCAACGGTG